>Ga0325400_1007440_pt1 | contig 10465 bp, 9 predicted proteins | sample PopdelMetagenome_2_FD_205662 | JGI IMG/M metagenome (GOLD analysis project Ga0325400, IMG submission 205662) | Populus deltoides microbial communities from Bellville, Georgia, United States - Xylem-PdKOR-R1 | ecosystem: Host-associated > Plants > Phyllosphere > Stem > Wood/Secondary xylem...
AATACTATTAGAATCACGAGAGTTTTATTGACCCTGTGTTGAACTTGAGATGAAATTGAATTAAATATATTAGTTTATTTTTAATACAATGTATGGTAATAAATATTACTATAGTGGATAAATATTATTGAGGAATAATGATTAAAAAAGGTTTTAAATTTTAAAGGGAAAGGACCGTGCATGGGGTCGATGATTGAAAGTTTTGATGGAAATATTTAGAGTATTTTCTCGCATAAGATAATGATATCAGGAGAATTTAGTTACGTTGCTTAACAATTTGATAAAAAAAAAATAGCATCGCTACATCAAGAGGTGTTCATGACATTCTTGAAATTACAGAAATCAAATCAGCTCTTGATTAGGGTTTTTTTTTTTTTTTTGCAATGCATAATAATGTGTCCAGCAAGTTTAATAATAATTTTATTTTTTCTCCATTCAAGAAAAGTATATGAACTGAAGTGCAAGATAAGGTTACAAAGTGAGTTGTTCATCACATTTTCAAGTTTACTTGTTCATCACATTTTCAGGTTTTTCCAGTAGAGAATCCTACTTGAGATATTAGTTAGGTAATTCATCAATTCAAATCATTATTCATTTCATTTGATGTAAGCCAAGAACTTGTAATAATAGTTTCTAAACCAACCTGAGGTAAGTCTGGCCGTTCGATAGGTTTATCAATGTAAATTTAGATCAATCTGATTTTTTTTATTTTATAAAAAATTATATTATTTTTTTATAAAAAAATCAAGAAATTTTGATCGGACAGGCTAGGTCGCGAATGAACTTAAATTTTTTATTAAAACACAATGAGTCAAAAAAATTTTTTTAACTCTGCCCGGCTTAAATCTCGATGAAGGTCAATCCACCATCATGAAATCTTGAAATTTGAACCATATAGAAATACTTAACCACCAATCTAATAATTTCCCTGTCTCCCTCACTTACTGAACTGATATACCATTTAATTGCTTAATCATCAAGAGGAAATGGTAAAAGGAACAACCTTGACAGTAAAATTCATGCTCAGAAATCCTGTATGGTTTAGATGAAGTGCTTGACGGGAAGAAGGCCTTTAAGCGATACTTGGAAGCCAAAAGAAAGTTGAATTGGCTTCTGAAATTCAACTTCTCTTCATTCCTTTGCACATAATTCACAAGGTCTATATAAATCGAGGGCTCATGATGCTAATCAGATGTCACAAGAATGTTTTGTTAAACTATTATCAGTATAGCATATCTGTGCTTTTTCGGGCGAAAATGCCAGCCCCATATGAAGAATGGATCATATCAACAAAAAGTGGAAATTGTAAAAATGCAAATAAAGTTACAGGGACAGAGGAACCTAGAGAAATAGGGACAACAATCCATGCCAATCGATGGTCAAGCACGATGCAAAAGGTTGCAGCAAATGCTACAAGCATGGCTGCTATAGAGCAAAAGAGTGTTGCAAGACCTACTACCAATCTTTTCGGCAGGGACTCTACGAAATCTTCTTCTGCGTAACGAGAAGTAAGTATGGAAAGGAACATTAATATAGAAGTGACTGAAGAGAATAGTGCAAATGCATCTGCCACGGCAAAGACTATGAAAGATGTAGACGCCAAAACAAGTGGAGTGCCTTTGCTGTTGTCATTGCCTCCTGGTACCGTGAAAATTGCAGCAAACATCACTGTAGTAATTAGTGTAGCAAGAAGCATGCATGATGAAGCAGTATTCTTCATCCATTTCTCTCCTTCTTTAACCAGCCCTCTATGTTCTTCGGTGAATAACATTCGAGGTGTTCTACCATTCTTGTCTCTCATCTCCTTTAATGAAGGCTGCACATTCTTCTCAACTTCCTAAAGATATTGCATAGAAAACCGAAGTAAGAAATAAATAATCCTGTAGCTTCAAAATAGAAGTATGACAAAGTTGTGGGTTCAGTAAGAACCTTGAACCACAATAATTCTCTCTGCATCTGAAGGGCTGCACCGGAAATAACATTAAGTTTATCCCGAGGTGCAATCATTCCAGCCAAATGCAATATGTTGGCATTGTTAATATCTTTATAAGCAGTAATCATGTCCTTGTGTGCTCCAATATCATTAATGAGGCTAAAGATCTTTTCCTGGCGATGCGCTACGGCGATGTGAAAAATGCTTCTACTTTGCTCATTAACTTTCCATATTAAATCAGGATAAGAGCGTATAAGTGCAGTTATAAACTCAACAATTCCAAACTCTGCCGCAACGAAGAGTGGCTGTGAAGGGCTTGCAAGCAACTCTGCAATTTGGCAGTCATCCAATAACAGAACTTGTTCCCACGACAGCTTAACCAGCTCAAGAACTTGTGTGTGCATCAACTTCTTGTCATAAACTGCCTTGATTCCTGGGACTATAAAAGAAAATAACTCAGAAAATGAACTTATTAATGTGAACTCAATGAACTCATTACTATATATTTCAGCATACCATTCATTTGTATTGCACGGAAAAGTTGTCCCACCAAGCTGAGAGATTCTGTCATGATTCAAGAACCCAAATTGCTAAGTAATTCCAAGTCAAATTTCAGTACTATGAAAGTATTAGTTTTATCATTAATGTGACTGACAAAATCTCTACCAATATAAACTGATAAGATTGAGACTCGAAAAGTTTCTCTTATAAACAGACAAGGTTAAGATCCATATGCCTGTATGTTGATGAAAGCTTATGACTAAAATGCTTTGGAAAAGTGATCATGAGTTTAATCAACAAACCTTGATTACTCCTGTGCCTATGGATTTGGAAGATGCTAGATGGGCAGCTACATTTGGTAGGTACTTCCACAAAGATCCCTAAGAAGTATTTGAACTGCAACAGTTAATCATCACAGACCAGAAAATAACAACAATTGAAGTCTGAAGATTCAAGATATAAGAAATATATGTGGGTTATTACAAACCAGTGGAAAGAATCCCTTCATGATTTGATGTTAATTTAAGGGGGCAACAGAAAATACTCACATGGATAAATAAATCTATGCCAGAATCCAAGCCCACTTTTGCTGGCAAATGCTGATGACTTTCGAGCTAAAACATGAAGTGCTGTCTCCCCATTTAGATCTCGCTGAATTGCTAATTCTGGTTGGTGTTGAATGATGCTCAAGGCTACATCTATGAATACAAAAAAAGGTTTAGCTAGGCCAGGCCCTGATCAATATGCTATTCATTGAGTAACAGGAGCTATTTCTTACCAAACAAATCGGTGCTGATGGTAGCAATAAGCAGACCGATGTAGTCGTCTCGCGTTAAATATTCGTCTGAAGTGACAGAGTAGAGATACCAGACCATGTCTTTGTGTCCGAATAACGCAGCTATATAAAGAGGCGTCACTCCTCTGTTGTTCCTCATCATTGGCAAGTTTCTATTCTTGCTCACCATCATTTCTGCTATTTTGGTGACTCCTGAGGCAGCTGCATAACATAGAGCAGTATTATTGTACTTGTTTCGTAAAGTTAAATCGGTTCCCGTCATCGACTTGACCACCTCCTCAACAAACTTGGTATGTTTAGCCCCTGCTGCGATATGGAGAACCGTATCCATCTCCTTGGTGATCCTAACATTTATAGCACCTGGATGGGATTTAAAGAACTCATCAGCCTTTTCCCAGTCACCCTTCATTGCAGCTTGGTATAAAGGTGCGTATAAGGTAAGCCCAGTGGTGCTTCTATTTCCTGTCATGAAATAAATCAATCATTAATTCTCATATGTTTACCTCAACTCCTCAGGATGCATAAGACAAAAACTGGCAACAAATTATACAATCTATGCTTACTGTCTACTGACCTTTCACAAGACCATGTGAAATCGTCGGAGGAGCTGGGAGTGGTGCAGCTGCAGATTTGCTATGAAGGTCAATGCTAGCAGGTGCCGAAACAGATTGTTGCTTGGTTAAGTCAATTGTCACGGTCCGCTCTGAGCAAAGAGTTGCAGGTGCTGAATTGGGGAATGTGTTGAAAAGTGATTGCATCCGCTGAAGAGACCCAATTGCATTTTCTTTATGAAGCTGAGCAGCAGCCGGTGATGGAACAGAACTCTCATGATCAGTTATGTCAATTGAAACATGATGTTGTGAGTTCAGGGATGCAACTGCAGGGGCTGCTGAACGGGGAAGAACCTTAAGCAACTCCTGCTTTTCCACTACAAGATGCTTATCAACTGTAGTTTCTGGAAGAGAAGGCATGAACCGAGGGACTTGATGTGAATACGAAGAAGTTGTTGTATAGCCTCTCCCAGATGTCGAAGTACTAATTTCCATACTCGGACCAGAAAACCTTTCTGGGAAGCATGAAGAGATTGAAGGAGATCTTTCCAACTTGATTCGACTCATAATTTCTCACAAATCTTCAAATTGCAAAATGTGCAAGAGAAGTACGCCACAACAAACAATCGATGCACGTACATATATATATATATATATATATATATATATATATATATATCATCATCATCATCATCATCATCATCACAAAGATTCAAGTGTGAAAGCACATCAACAAACAAACAAACAAAACAAAGCAAGTAAAGAAAAGTAAACACAGTACACATAGGATAGGCAAATGCAAGTAATAATTCCAAAAAGGGAAGCTTCTTTACTCTGCAAGAAGGACCCCCATATCCCCATCTGCCTTTTGAAATTGTGGTTTCGACAGGTATTGCAGACTTTCCTGGAATCATACTATTGACCTTCAAAGTTGCCCCACATGGAGAAAATCTTCCATTGATGTGGCCCAGCAGTGCCAAGTAGTTTCTGACAACATAATTTGAAATTACCTTATCACTTCTAGAATTCTGATAAGTCTACTCCAAATTGACCAATCTTACTTGATGGTAAATGTCAATAGCATTCACATGGAAAAAATTCAAACCATGCTCACAGATCATCTCATGTCTGATGTCCTATGGTGTCTAAACGGTATGGATAAGCACAACAGATACAAATACTGAAACGATTTCAGAGATCAAAATTCCATGTGGGGTACCTGGTACTGATCAATTCCGCCTTAAATTTCCTACCTCGTGCCAGACTTTGTAGCTCACATCATTGACTTAAATCATCCATTAAACAATTTCAGTCTCTAAATCAAGCCAGTGTTGTCAAATAGCCAACCCGATTCATTCGATAGCTTCACTGGCACGCATACAAAAAATCATATAGCTAGATAGAGCAAAATTTCCAGCGTTCATCTGGTCAACTTGTTAAATAATCCAATAAAACCAAAATCTACATGATACATGCAAGATAATAAAAAAAATATTTTGTTGACATTTTAATAGTGAAATTAATTAAATTAAATTAAAAACCAACTAAAACCGATGGGAGAATCACTATGATCCTCTCCTATCTATTATAGATTTCACATTTCATTATACAAGTTAATAAATATACCGTAGTTTTATAAACTAATAAAGGGGTGTTTGAGATTAAGATATAGGATATTTTTTAAAATAATTTATTTTTTAAAAATACATTAAAATAAAAAAAAATAGATTTTTCTTATTTTTAACCATAGCATATAAAAAAAACTAAAAAAACACTAAAACAGAAGTTATGCCAAATACATTTAAAGTGTTTGAGAACGTAATAATTATTTTTTTAAAGGGTTTTTCATAGAAAAATATATTAAAATAATATTTTTTTATTTTTAAAAAATTATCAACACATTAAAATATCTAAAAATATAAAATAAATAAATTTTTAAAAACAACATTCCACTTCTAATTATCCCTCGTGTCTCTCTATTATTCGAAAGTGGATGATGCCGACGGGGTCCTACCCGATTTTTCTTTTATATAAAAAGGAAAAAAACTGTATTGTAGTTTGAAAAAAGAAAAGACTTGTAAAAGTCAATAATAACGTAGACTTCATTTAGTAAGTCAATGCAAAAAGAGACAGGCATCGGCAAAGGAAGTAGCGAGGAGAAATTTCTTGGTAAAAATGGAATGAAATTGACAGCTGAAAGGGTTCTTCTCCCTGATCCCATCTTGTATGACCTTTTGACGAGGCAAAAACGCGTCCTCTTCGTGGAAGGAAATCAAGTGAGGATACATGAGAGAAGAAACAGCGAGGAAAGTCGAGCACAGGAAAACGAAGAGCCCACGGCCTCAGTATGGCGGGTGTTTCACATGAGGAAAACCCTAATCTAGTCCTCGATATATGTCAAAAGTTTCAGTTTGGTTCCTACAAAATTAAAAAATTCAATTTCATCCTAAACCTATCCTTGGCTGGGCAAAATCATACAGAAATCATCACCAAAGTCCAAAAGTTCCCAGTATCTAAATTTGTTTGTGCACATAAAGTGTCCGACAATGATTTGTTTAAGGCTGATTTTTCAGTAATTTGGGTAGATTTAGAACTAGCGTTAATTCACATTAACAATGGTGTGATGAAAGGGTCATATTGTAAAGTAGATGATAGATATGGAATGAAATTTAAATTATTTTTGGCCACGCACAAAATTGAGAAAACCATGGTTCTGAACTACTTTAGCTTCACAGGTTGACTCGCTAACTCACTGACCTCAGGTAAGTTTTGGATAGGAGGTGAGTTCAACATTAAGTTGAATCGGTAATAAATTTTTTTATTTTTAAATCCATATTATTTTTGTGTTTTTTTAATTATTCAAAATAATATTATTTTTAAAAAATAAAACAAAAAATAAAACGAAAAACAAAATCTATTAAATTATATGTTAACCTATTTAAAGTATATTTGAAAATGTAATTACGATTGTTTTTCAAAATATTTTTTATTTGAAAATACATTAAAATATTATTTTTTTTTATTTTTTTAAAATTATTTTTAATATCAACGCTTCAAAATAATTTGAAAATATAAAAAAAATATTAATTTAAAATAAATAAATTTATTTAAAAATATTTTTAAAATAAAAAACAAATAGGAAATTAACCTAATAATCCGAACCACGGAGAAAATGTCCTGACATGGGATTATAAAATGATGTTTTCTCTTCATTAGAGTTCAGGGGTTCGTGGACAGGCTGGGCAGGGTTTGGGCCTCAATTAACGCTTCTAAGACTCTAAATTCTAATGAAGTCCAGTTCTAAGCCTGTTTTTGAAGACTGGCCTTCATTCTTCGAAACTCGCTTGACTGAGCATAAGACTTCTTTATAAACCAAGTTCTCACAATCTTGTCTGGCCAATACACACTCATACTAGACATGTCCCGCGTGTTAATATTAATTTTTTAAAATTTAATAGTATTATTAAACTTAAATCAAGTAAGTTTAAATTTTCATTTAATTTTTTATCAAGCCTAGAGTACTTTGATTTGAGAGTCAAATCAGACCCACAATATTTGAGTTTGACAGCCATATTAGATCCAAGTTAAAAAAAGCTTGGTAAACCCTACATTGTTAAACTTGATTTGTTGTCATATCAAGTGATTTAGATATGATAATTATGTCAAACTCAAGTATCTTGGATTTAACAATAACTCACTTGATTAGAGAAAAAAAATCAAAGAAATGTTTGGTGAAAATATAAAAAACTAAAACTAAAAATATTATTATAATCAATAATAAAATATTTATTTATCTATAGTAGTTCCCTAGCATCATTTAGCTTTAGTATTCAAGTATTAAAATAAATAAATAAATAAAACATTTAAGTATTAAAATATACTCACTCTAAAATATAATTTTCTGATTCGAAAACCAATCTAGAAAAAAATTTGAAGTCATTAAATCACTAAGTTATTGTATCAATTTGGATTAATTGTTTTCATTTAAATGATGTTTTATTCTCTTAAAAAAATTTAGTATTCATTTGACTTAGATTCAATCGGGCTAATTGAGTGTGATTAATCAAATTTAATCGGATGAAGTTTTTATATCCAATTACAAATTCTTGTATTGCAAGAATTTTTTTATGCTTTCTATTTCTTATGTGAGGGAGAAATAAATCAATAAGAAAGTTTTGAAAAAAAGGTTGGTGGAAAAGGGTCAACTCGTGTGGCAGTAGGTAAGCTTAGATAACAAAGAGGAAGCATTAGGTAAGCCAATACCCATTAACAAAAGGAAGGGAAAAAAAAATATTGAGAGGAATTCAAGAAATGGGCCTCTACGCAACTGCAATGGAAACCATGGAAGCATACACAGGCCTATCACCGGCAGCTTTTTTCACGATTGCCGCCGTTATGGTGGTGGTTTACAAGATAGTTTGCAGCATGTTTGTGGACCCAGAAGAGTTTGACAAGAAGCCCATCAACGCGAGTGGTAGCGTCGCCACCAACCAACCACCACCACCACAACCACCAACAATTCAGGAGCCAGTTCAGTTGGGAGATGTTACTGAAGAAGAATTGAGAGCTTATGATGGTTCAGATCCTAATAAGCCTCTTCTCATGGCTATCAAAGGCAAGATCTATGATGTCTCTCGCTCCAGGTAATTCCTCTCCTTCTCTCTGTTGCTGCTGCTGTTCTTGTTTTGTAAAATAAACATTTACGGTCGGATTAGCTTAGAAACTTCGAATTAGCACCGAATGTATTATACAATTTTCAATTGGGTCCCAAAATAACATTTTATCAATCAGGTCCTAAATGGCTTAAACATTTCTCAATTGGGTCCTTCTATCAATTCTTATAAAATTACCTGTCATGCCTGAAAACAATTCTGAAACTTAACTTGGTGTGCACTGTGCAGGATGTTTTATGGTCCTGGTGGTCCATATGCATTGTTTGCTGGAAGGGAAGCTAGCAGGGCCTTAGCACTCATGTCTTTCGACCCCCGAGATCTTAATGGGAACCTTGAAGGCTTAAGTGAACCTGAGCTTGAAGTTTTACAGGACTGGGAATATAAATTCATGGAAAAATATGTGAAGGTTGGGCAGCTTGTGGGCACTGATCAAGCTGTTAATGGAGGTGAAGTCCAAGAGAGTGAGAAACATGACTGAAATCAGGAGCAATGAAAGCTGAGTTTAAGCATGGTTTTTTATGGTTACCAAGTATATAGAAGTGTATGCAATACATTATTGTAGCAGAGGCATGCATTACATAGATGGAGAGCTACTTGCTGAACATAGATGGTAAGTTTAAACTGAAAGCAGCTTTTAATTTGAACCTACTGGTCATGAAAACATAATTGATGATTTGGCTATGCCTAATTCACGTAGTTTCTTTATCTGTTTCATTTTCTTACAACCAAGAGTGATTCAAACGAGTAGTTTTTGGACCTAGAAGTGGAATGGTTAAAATCTTAAGAACTGTGTTTGGTCCTTATTGGATTCCCAGATTCTGACTGCATAGGAAAATTCCAAGTAGCTTTTCTGTTAGCAGGTTTGAAAACAAGTGTTCCTCGTCCTTCTCATGATCTTATTATTCATTAATCAAGGGAAGTTTCAGCACAAACATATGATATCTTGATTGGAAGTGGAACTGACAAGACTGGTTCAATTCAGTTTGTTAGTTTGTTTAGGTTAGAATAGTAAGTAGCATAAATCTTGTTCATCGTTAAGTAGCATCAAGTACATCTGCTTTCATCTTGCCAAGTATTTGGCTGCCCTTGGAGAGATGAAGCCAAAAGTCAGTCAGAATCTCCATTCCATTATCTTTGTTCTTCCACTTTAAGAAATATATTAAAATAATATTTTTTTATTTTTTAAAATTATTTTTAACATCAATGTAGTAAAACAATTCAAAAATATAAAAAATTAATTTAAAAATAAAAAACAGAAAATCAATTTTTTTTCAAATGCCCGGACTAAGTGCGCAATCTCAAATACTGCCTTTCACCTGTAAGTCTATTACTCTATTTCCTGCGAGCCTTGGGTTTAGATTGTGAGGCTAAAAGAGGGTCGGGTTGTCGCAATGTTGGCTGAGACCTGCAGGCTGCCATTCAAAGTTTGGAATTCTCTGCTAACTTTCATATTTGTCTAATGTACAATACTACTTTTCTTTCTAATCATTTAATTACTATGTTGAAGAAAAAAAAGATAACAAAGACAAACATGTTTAATTAAAAAGATATAAATTAAACAAAACATAAAATAAATTTATCTTTAAATAGTTTTTGAGTGAATTTCTATATTTTAAAAACTCAAGGGACTTGGCCACTTTGGATAACTACCTTAATGTATTGAACCTAGAAGATCTAAAAATACTTGTGAAAACTAGCTTTTACATTATTTTTTATTTTATTGAAGACGATAACTAGCCATTTTCTACAGCATTTCCTCTTTGTCGCCGCCGCCGCCATCTTTCCAATACCAATTTCTATCAAACCCACTTATGGAACTTCACCAGCCAACCCGTAATCGCAATCTATGAGCCACAGATAAAATCTCCCAGTCATGAATGAAGAGTAAAATTCAAAAGAATCAATTTCCGAATTCCATGTCATAAGACCGTCTGTATTGTTTTGCCAATATTCATATGGATTTTGGGCGATGGATTGCCAGTTGAAACAATTTTGTTGATTTGAAAAACCC
>Ga0325400_1007444_pt1 | contig 10463 bp, 8 predicted proteins | sample PopdelMetagenome_2_FD_205662 | JGI IMG/M metagenome (GOLD analysis project Ga0325400, IMG submission 205662) | Populus deltoides microbial communities from Bellville, Georgia, United States - Xylem-PdKOR-R1 | ecosystem: Host-associated > Plants > Phyllosphere > Stem > Wood/Secondary xylem...
ACAAGAAACGGATATTGTGACCACGTACAAGATATAAGAAACTTGAGTGCTCGTGTTGAGAATAGTGGAGAGTTTGGGATGGGTGTTTGGTTGCAGTTTGGGAGGGGAGAGGTGGGATGAGAAAGAAGAAGAAAGAGAAACAAAGGAAGAGAGTGTCGGCAGATGGGGGTATATAATGGTTTTTTCCAACGGAATCACCGACGGAATACGTCCGTCGGTGAAAGCGCCACGTCACTGTACGGCTATCTCAATTTGAATCCCTTGGTAATGCCCGTCGGTAAAATCGCCTAACGTCACCATGCCGTTGCGTATTTCTAGACGAACTGTATACTCCGTCGGCAAAATAGTCGGTATATACCGATGGACATATTCCGTCGGTATATACCGACGAAATTACCGACGGAATAAATCCATCGGTATATACCGACGGATTTGGAGACGGAATTATTTCCGTCGGTATACATTACCGACGGAATATTTCCGTCGGTAATTTCGTTGCTTTTCTCCGGTTTTCTGGCAGTGTAAATCTATATTCACAATAAATATATAATATTTTTTTTCATATCTTTTAAAATATAGTATAATTCATGATTGAAGTGAAAAAAAAACACCCCCAAGCTTTCAATTGAGGAACTTGGAGCTTAATGAATTGAAACATGCGTGGTTTTACAAATATAGCTGACCAATCTATTTTGCTTTAGGATAACCGTGCAAAATATAATCGTAAGTTGTTGGACAAGCTGGTACACAATCGAAGCCTTACACATTAAAAACCAAAAAACAGAAAAACCCCTTCCGGCTCTAACTAAGTAAATTATAATTATTCCCTATATTTTGAAGAAACAAATTAAGTAATCTCTCCTTTTTAATTATTTAATCACTTATCATTGTTAATCATGCTTAATTTCATATTAATTTATTTAAAAAATATCTACTTTTCTCATCAATCTTTCCATAATATCTATCTATCTATTTATTTATTAAAAAAACTAATCTAGAAAATAACATAAAATAGATAAAAAAAAACTAAAAATAGTTTTTTTTTTAAGAAGAGGGCTAATTCATTTATTTTCCAAAATTAAAAGGATTAATTTATAATTTACTCAGCTCTAACTTGATCGAGCGGCAGTACTGTTATTAAAAAAACATTACTCATCGTCTATATATACACAGGCACGTCTTCATTACAAGTGAGGAAACAAAGATTAGTTGCAGTGAAGTGATGGCTTCTCGGCCTGGAATTCTCACAGACTGGCCATGGAAACCTCTTGGAAGCTTTAAGGTCTTATGGAAATCCCTCCCATCTCTCTCTCTCTCGCTCCTTTTCTTCTCGTTTGTCTGATAACACACGTCGAGTAACTCGTTTTCGTGCAAACAACGTTAATATATCATAACCCAAAAACAATAATATATATTAACTGTATATCTTTGTTTTGTTTGTGTGTTTAAATATTGCAGCATGTAATATTGGCTCCTTGTGTCATTCACAACATCTACGCCTTCATGGTTAAAGATGAAAAAGATCTCTCAAGCTTTCTCATTTTCCCAATTCTGTTGTGGAGAGTGCTTCACAACCAGTTATGGATCAGCCTGTCCCGTTACAGAACAGCCAAAGGAAATAACAGGATTATTGACAAAGGCATTGAATTTGACCAAGTTGATAGAGAAAGCAACTGGTATTTGTATAATCACACACACACACACACACACTTTTTCAATAATTTCATGCATTAATTTCCACTCTAGTGCTTGTGAGTTTTTTGATACTTGGATTTTCTGGTTGGATATCTGCAGGGATGACCAAATATTGTTCAATGGAATTTTATTCTACGTTAGTAACAAAATAATTCCAGGAGCTAGCTATCTCCCCATGTGGAGGTTAGATGGTGTAATTTTAACAGCTCTGATTCATACGGGTCCGGTGGAATTTCTGTATTATTGGCTTCATCGACTTCTTCATCACCACTATCTCTACTCTCGCTATCATTCCCATCACCATTCCTCCATTGTCACAGAACCCATTACTTGTAAGTCTCCCTCCAAACACCCCCCGGCCGGCCCCATGCATATATGGTGTTGGAGGTTTACAAGTTATTTAAGAATTTCAAAGTGAATAATTAATATCTTAAGTACTTCTTAAGAAGAATCACACACATTTATTTATGGTGTGCATTTGAATTATTAATAATCTTGTGTGATCGTTGATAAACTTAGTTTAATTGATCTTCATAGAAGGTTTTACGTTCGAGTATTTTTATAATAACGGAAGAAAAATCTTGTGTGTGATTGAGGGGCACGTATACCATTCTCCATTAATATTAGCAATACATGATGATGATATACAGTAAGTGTAATTATTTGACATTTTCTTTCTGGAAATCTGCATCGCAGCTGTGATTCATCCATTCGCCGAGCACATATCCTACTCCATGCTATTCGCAATACCTTTGATAACGACTATTGTGACGGGGACAGCCTCTTTAACATCCTTTGCTGGTTATGTCACTTACATCGACTTGATGAACAACATGGGTCACTGCAACTTTGAACTCATTCCCAGATGGCTCTTCATCATTTTCCCCCCTCTCAAGTACCTCATGTACACCCCATCGTAAGTCTAGATGTATCTCAGTTGATTTTTTGCATTTTCAATTATTAACTCTCACCAGTCTCCTCTTCGTTTTATTAATGGGATCTGTTCCAAACTTATGAACAAAAAGTAGGAAAATGATTCACCAAATTTTACAAAAAATTAAAAAAGAGAAGATTATAAGAATATGCCGTCGTCTATGGAAAATACAATGCTTATATAATTCCATATATAGTATCGTTTTGTGATTTTATACTGTATTTTAATAGCTTTGACGCGGACGTTTCACCTTAATTTTCCACTATTCACTAACAGTGCATTATTGCGCTGTCTATTAATCAGTGTTCAAAACAATATCTGATATGCGTGAATTCATGATTTATCATTTAATGCAGCTGCAAGTTCCAAGTAGTTACCCCCTCCATCATGATGGGCTAATTAACACTTGATCATATGGCTGCAGGTACCACTCTCTTCACCACACTCAATTCAGAACCAATTACTCACTATTCATGCCCATCTATGATTACATCTATGGCACAATGGACACGTCTTCTGTTACCCTCTATGAAGATTCGCTCAAGAGACCCGAGGAAGCCCCTGATGTAGTGCATCTAACTCATCTTACCACACCAGATTCCATCTATCATTTACGGCTAGGACTTGCCTGCTTGGCTTCCACCCCTCAAGAATCGAAATGGTATCTATGGTTAATGTGGCCGGTGACCTTGTGGACCATGATGTTAACTTGGACTTATGGACGCACTTTTGTTGTCGAGAGGAATCGCTTCCACAAACTCAGATTACAGACATGGACCTTACCAAAATACAATATTCAAGTAATTAAGAAGGATATTTCTTTGTCATTGATTAATCAAGGGCGTTCAGTTTAATCTGTTCTCCTTAATTTGCTTATCTAATTTTTGGCAGTACAACTTGCGATGGCAAAAAGTATCCATAAATACCTTGATTGAAGAAGCTGTACTTGAAGCTGAGGAAAAAGGTGTTAAAGTGTTAAGTCTCGGTCTCTTGAATCAGGCAAGCACTTCACGGCTAAAATATAATGCATTTTACGAAAAGAAAAAAAAACACTGGTGGCCGGTTACTTAAGAACGGCCATTACTAGATGCAACGTAGTTGAGTTTATAGGTTTTTTGTTTTTGTTTTTTTTTTTCAATTTCCCATATTTCATGGATACGATACATCATAGATCAAGAGATAAAACTAATGACATTTGACAATCAAATGTTTGTTAATTGTATCTTCATCATGTTCAAACATAAATTATGCAGGGAGAGGAGCTTAATAGGTATGGTGAACTTTATGTGCAAAGGCATCCCAGGCTCAAAACGAAGGTGGTGGATGGAAGCAGCCTAGCCGTTGCTGCAGTGCTGAATAGCATACCTAAAGGAACAACACAAGTGCTTCATAGAGGCAATCTCTCTAAGGTTGCCTATTCTGTTGCTTTAAATCTCTGCCAGAGGGGAATCCAGGTATTGTTGTTGTCTTCTAGGCAAATAGGCACAGGTTGTCACTTGCTTCAATCAATTTGACAGTAATTTATTCAAATTGATTGTATAGGCAAATTTAATTTATGGCCATGTTTTAATTTCTAATTCCTAATTATTATGATAATTTTCACTGATATTTTAGGTAGTTGTTCCATGTGAGGATGATTACCAGAAGCTTAAAAAATCCTTCGGCATCACATCTGATCAGATCAATCTGATTCTTTCAAGGAGTTATTCAATAAAGGTAAAATAAAATAAAATTACAACTTAAATTTTATATATATATATATATTGACATTTTTAATATCATAATAAACTTTGTTGTGTAGACGTGGTTAGTTGGGGATGGATTAAAAGAAGAGGACCAAAAGAAGGCAGCAGAAGGAACATTATTTATTCCCTTCTCGCAATTTCCTCCAAAGAAATTGCGCAAGGATTGCTTCTATCACAGCATACCAGCAATGGCAGCCCCTGCATCTCTTGAAAATGTGGACTCTTGCGAGGTAATTAATTATTAAATATTGCTGAAATTTAAAGTACTATTTGCATTATTTTCTTATTTTAGGAAAGATAATTAATTTGTATTGCAAAATACTTGATGACAGAATTGGCTGCCAAGAAGAGTGATGAGCGCATGGCGTGTGGCTGGAATAGTGCATGCCTTGGAAGGATGGGACGAGCATGAATGCGGTTCTACCATGGCTGACATTGACAAAGTTTGGCAAGCAAGTATCCAACATGGGTTCAAACCTCTGGTCATCAAGACTCCATTAAAATTCTAATGGATATTTAGCTGTCTTATGTTGCTAGCCCTGCCTTAATTAATTATATATGCCTGAAAGGGCTTAGATATTGCATATCACCTCCATGATATTGCAAACTATATATATATATATGTTATCTCTACCTATTAATATTATGTTATTTCTCTATGCAATGGACAAATAATTAGTAATGGAATGTTATGATGGTTATTTTTACTTTCTTTTATGCCTGCTCTAGTATCTAATTCCATCATAAATGTTATATAAAATAATGTTATATGTTTTCATGAGATTTATTCTACAATATTTTTAAACCCAACCCAGTTTCGTATGTTAACATAGTTATCACACCACGATGAATACATGATATAATTAAATAAAATTAAAAATTCTAAAATTGATACCGGTCTCAAAGATTCAGCTACTAAGTTAGTTATGCTTAAAGAGAAGATTAATGTCACCCTTACCATATCCTTTCAAATGAAAAAAAAAAGTTATCTTTACTATGTGTTTTCTTATAAATTTATTCTATACATGCTATTAATTACCTAGATATATTTCTAAGCTTATTCATGATTTATTTTTAAAAATAATGTTGGTCCCTATAAATAAGAGACTCGTCGATAAATTTGACGCACGTTAATCCTTAAAAATAAACGATTTTGTTGATTTTTTTTCTTTTAAAACAAAAACTTTAATCTAAGATTAACGTAAAGCATACAATCTTAGTCAAGTTAATTCTTTCCTAATCAACAAACCCTAGATAAACAAACCTAACCCTATAAAAAAAGGTTTCAAGCTTCTTATTATTCATTCATGCATCATTTAAATAACCAAAACATGTATATAGTCCATAATTCTTCATGTTTATTATAATCAAGGATATTAAGCAAAGAGAGCATGCACCATAAAAAAAACCGACCCCGTCTGCTAGTACTAAAGCCAAAGGAGAACCGGTTTCCATGTTGGCCACATTGTTGACCCGAAGCATAACTGTGAGCTGGGCCATTGCCACACTAATAGTTATTGTGATTGTTAGGTCTCCAGCCCCCACAAAACCGACCCCGTCTGCTAGTACTAAAGCCAGATTGATGTTGCACAAAAAACGTAACTGATTGCTACGTTGGAGTTGGTAACAGAGGAGATGTTACAGATGGTTGGAGAGAGGCTTTATGAAGAAACTCATGTGTAAGAAGACTGCTATGAAGATCAGTATAGGAGATGGTAACATCCTTAGTGGACAAGCTGATGACAAGATCCTTAAACTCACTGCGTAACCTTCGAAACACATACAAGTTGAATTTGGCCAAGGAGATTGGTCTGCCAGCTGCAGCAAGTTCATCAAACAAGGTCTTTGCCTTCTACAAGTAGATGCTGACAGAATCATCAGCCTGTTGTAAATCTTGGAATGAGCCGTGAAGTTGCATAATCTAAGAATTTGAAAGAGAGGCAAGAGTTGTTTTCAGCGTTGTCCAAATGTCATGGGAGGTGTTCGAATCCACAACTAAGTGCAGAACTTCCACCGAGAGAGAAGATAGGAGGGCACTCATGATTAAGTGATCTTGTTGCTTCCATGACAAATATGCAAAGTTGACAGAGAGTGCATATGTTGCAGCAAATGCCAGATGTGAAGGACGATATAATGATGTGCCATCAATAAAGGAATACACACTTTGGCTTAAAAGAAACGGTTTCATCTGCATCCTCCAATACAAAAAATTGGTGTTCGAGAGTTTTAAAGAGACTATCTAGTGTGTGTTAGGAATAGGTATGATGGCAGTAGTAGTGGATACGCCATAGATAACTGATTGCGCCACAGGGGAGAAAGAAGACTGAAGTGCTAATGCAACTGCAGCAGATTGTTGAAGTTCTTGATTGTCCTTGTTGCAAGGGAGAAGAGGTTGCAGTTTGGTTTTAAGGAGGAAGAGGACCTTCAGATATTGCAGATGAGAGGTAACAGAGAAAGAAGATGAAGATCTCTGCTAAAAAGAACAGTTGCTGATGGATATAATAGATGAGAAGTAACAGAAGAAGAAGATGAAGATCTCTGCTATAAAGAACGGCTGCTGGACAGTTTTGAAGGTATCTTTTGATAGGCCATCAAATAAAAACATATATAGTATTCCTTTTCTCTTTTGAGGGAATTGAAAAGGGACTTATAAGTTGCATCATTTTTAAGAATAATTGTGTAGGCACGACTGCATAATAAATAAATAAAAGATTTAACTTAAATTAGTTTTCAAACTATATCCCAGATGTCAATTAAATGCCTAATAATTTTTTTGTGTTATAAAGTTTTTGAAAATTCTCAATTAATTGTTTCATCCATTTTTTATAATATTTTTTTTAAATATTAATATTTTAAAAATGACAATTTACCATCCATTTATGATCTCATTTATTTTATATGGAAAATAATAAAAAGAATTATAATAATTTGTTCTTAATGTCCTATTTAATAATAGAATTAGTGATGTCCCATTTTCAATTTAAGTAAATATTGATGTGCTTGTATATTTTTAAAACCAAAGGATCAAATTGTAATAATAAGACTATGGTTAAATTTCTTGTCTATTTAAGATCAAAATGTATTTGTATGTTTTCGCATATGAGTGTATCATTATCTTTTTTTTTTGGATTCGAGGAAACCTCACCCCCCGGAAAGCGCACTTTGTGGGCCCAGGTAAGGGAGTAAAACCCCGGCTGTCCCAGGCTCTTACCAGAGGTGCATGCCCTGACTCGAATTCGAGACCTGCTGTGCAGATCTCAAACCCTTTGCCATCACGCTACGCCCCTTGGGGACGTGTATCATTATCACTAACACTTCATTTCATATTATTAGTTTTAGATTATCATATTATTAATTTTTAGATTATTACTAGATAGGTTTCCAGCTCTATACCACGAGTCTATTTATTTGTTTTTCATTGTAGAAAAAAAATATCAAGATGACGCAAACATTTTTAAAAAAATATTTAAGATTCTGGTCATTGACTCGAGATTAAAAAAATCTTAAAAAGCAATGAAAAAAGAACCTAGTCAAATCCAGTAAACTTGCTGAATCCATAACTCAGAACATGATATTAGAATAACTTTATGGAAAGAAAAGGCAAAAAAAAAAAAAGAAAATTCCAAATTACCAATAAATCTAATGATGATAGATTACATTAAAAATTAAAAAATAAAAATGAACGAAGCCAACCTAACTCAACCTTTAAAACTTGTGACAATGATCATAAGACCAGATCACAACATAAAAGACAAATCCAAACACGGATTATGAGATTGTGACTGATTAGAAAATCTAGTCTTAAGAGCAGTCTAGACTTGTTTGGATGTGGTTAAACCATACACTATTCTAACAAAATTTAGATTGAGAGATGATAATATAATACCCAATAGATCTTTTTCTTTCTTATACCATGTTGTATAAGAGGGATTGGGTGAATTATCAGCATTGGTTTTCCCAGTGATAGGGTCAAAACCTTCAACGAACACTAGAAGATCATTACTGTTTAGAAATAATAGAAAAATTGGGACTAGCAGATTAGATAATTTGGTCCATCAAGTTTAAAGGATGATAGAGGTGAGGTATGAGAAAGATTGAGAGGGTTGTTGATATCATGTAAAGGTAATAAAGGAGACATTATGTGGAAGCAGAATCAAAGAAAAGGTATCTGTGAGCTATAATGACTTTAATGCCAAGTTAGAAGAAGAATGTTTTTGTATGATTCTTATCTGATCAACTTAAACATTGTACATCAGTTTGTATTTATATATAGGATTACATTATAAAAGAGTAAAAGAAGAAGATAAATATGGAGCTAATTTAGTTTACAGTTGTACATAATCATAATAGATATTCTTAAGGAATTATAGCACCATATTATGCATGATTGACTGCAGATCATAAGGAAGTTTGATATGAAAAACTTCCTGAATAGGATTTTTCTTATCAGTAACCTTAACAATATTGTGACTCTAAGTTTAGACATTTAACTGAAGTGTGTGTGTGTATTATCTCACCATCCAGAATCTTAGTAATCCAAGTCCATGGATCGGATCAGATGTAGTCGGTTAGTAATGAAGCCAAATTCTGACTTGAAATCTCACCAGCAAACAATTGAGGTAGCCCTCATGTTTTGTCCGGGATAGAGTTGTGAAGAAGGAGATCCAGATTCATTTTATTTCATTTAAGGATAAAATTGCAGATGTCTTTACTAAGCCACTTCCTACTACTTTTTTTACTACTTTTCATTTCAAGTTTCGGGTTGATCATTTACCCTCAATTTGAGGGGGCATATTAATGCATCTATATAGGAAATATCTATATAGAAAATATTGTAGGCATACTGTATAGGAAATATTGTAGTTATACTCTTGTATTGTAACCTCCATCATTACTATTATATATTGCCCTACACACACACACACACACACACACATAAAGGATTGGCTAACCAATAGATTAAGCTTGCTAATTATTCTCAACTTTAAACAAGTTAGGCATATGTGATATTTATGCACCAGCTTAGAGAGGAAGTGTCAAGATTATTATTTTTTTTTATTAAAAACAACAACAACAACAACAATAATAATTGATATGAAAATAACATAAAAAAATTAAAAGAGAAAGTGAAGTTTGAATAAGAAAATCATTTAACCACCCCCTAGTCATATAAATTATTTTGTTATGTGCATACATTCTATTCGTTGGATTTTACAAACATAAAATCTTTCCAAAAGGATAGTTTATGTGTGCATAACCAGCATGGCAATTGACGACATGGTGATTTTTATTATGTATTTAGCAAACAATACCAATAACATCAACTATTGAAAATAACTGCTTCAATACAATTAACCAAATGACCACATAATCAAATACTGTTAAAGTAATAGAAGATATACTTCTGTACTCTCGAGTTTTTTTGCCAGTAACAAGGATGGAAAATTTACCCAAAGGAAGAAGAAAAGGCAATAACCACACTGCAAAGACAACCAAGAAAAAGGCCACACACACGGGAATTTCATATTTAGGCATCTGGATTTGCCAAGAAGTAAGCTTCAACAGCCTTGAACAAGCCTGCGGTCTTTTTGCCATACACGTCCTTGATTTGGTCTTTGTTGATCTCAGCATCACCCTTTATGTAATATGTGCTGGTTCTCTTGCAAATGGAACCTCCCTCTGGAGTTGCCACGAACTTGTGCTCATAAGTCACCTTTTCAACTGCATCCTTCCAAACATTGGCTTCAATCAAGCTGAAGCTGTAGGTCAAGTTCTCTTCGTCAATTGCCTCAATCTTCTGCTTGGCATAACTGAGATCTTTTCCTGCAAGTGCAAAATCAATTTGTTACTTCTTTGTGCGGTACATATAGCGAGTGTTATGCTGATTTCAATATAGTTAATATAATTAAAAGTAATTGCAACATATAATATACTAACCTTCAGCAAAAGTGATCTTCCTGATGGTTCCAGGCCCTCCATTTCCTTCAGTTATCTCAGAGCTCTTAATGTGCTCTGGTAGAATTTTAGGCAAAAGAGTGTCGGTCTCAAGGCAGTATGCCTTGAAAAGCTTGGCTGGGGCGACAGCAACA
>Ga0325400_1007445_pt1 | contig 10462 bp, 4 predicted proteins | sample PopdelMetagenome_2_FD_205662 | JGI IMG/M metagenome (GOLD analysis project Ga0325400, IMG submission 205662) | Populus deltoides microbial communities from Bellville, Georgia, United States - Xylem-PdKOR-R1 | ecosystem: Host-associated > Plants > Phyllosphere > Stem > Wood/Secondary xylem...
GCAATTTGGCATATCTAATGTCTTATGTGTTCTAACGGTATGATGAGTAGTTACTGACTTATAATGATTCTAGAGTTATTGAATATGAACTGTGTTAAGCTTTTAATCAAAAAGTTTCATATCAACTTTATATTTTTTAGGGGTTACTTTTAAATCTCTCTTAACTGGTGACTGGGCTTAGCTAATGCTTGAGTAAAATATAGTATATTAATGGTGGTGATAGGTAGATATATCAATTAAGCGAATTGTAATTTAAGACTCTGAAGTATAATTCAACTAGAAAATTTATATTATGTTTGTTAATGTAATTGTATTTTGATATATGTTATTTATAAATTGTGCATTCTACTAGATAAATATGAATTAGTGCGGATGACGTATAAGAAATCAATGGATTGAGTGGCTTGAAACCCAACATTTAAGAATGAATTGTTGGGTTGTGGGAAATTAAAATTTCTATTGATTATTATACAGATATTCTAGGTGAAATGAACTATTTAGATGCGCAGACAAAGAAAACTTTGTCGAAATTTTAACATAAATCATGATTATATGATTTATGTAGTGTGATTATCTCTTTGTCTCTCTCTCTAAAAAAAATATATTAATAAGAAAATAAATTATACTAGATTTTTTTTTCAATGGAGTTTAAATTATTTCTTTTCTAACGATTTCATTTAATTATTGTATAATTAAAAAAAAAAAGCTTTCCGTAACATAAGATCAAATACCGTAATATTATCTTCATTTTAACTTCCCGACTCAATCTTTAATTTGAATCAATAGATTTCCTGTCATTTATTATGGCACGTATGGTTCTCGATTTATTTTATTAAGTATATGTTTTAAATTTTTAATTTACAACTAATTTTTCTATAGTAAGAAAAATATTAACAACGCTTGTATTTTTTTTGTGTTGCAAAAAATTGCTCCATTCCACAACGAAAACCTAAGCATCGTGACTAATATGGCATTATGAACTTGTTTTAGAACATATTTGAAATCGTGTTTTTTAATAATTTAATTTTTTTTGTTTAAAATTTATTTTTTAATATTTTGAATCGTTTTAATATGTTGATATAAAAATGATTTTTAAAAAATAAAAAAAAATTATTTTAATATATTTCCAAGTAAAATATACTTTAAAAAACAACTCACCCTATCTAATAACCTTTATATCCAATTAACATAATAGAGTGTATATTGAAGGACTACTTAATAATATATAATGACTATAGGGACTAATTTATTAGCATCAATAAAGTAGGGAAATTTAGTTAAGTTATAATTTAACTCAGGCAAGACCATCACCATTACCATACAACACAATTCAGCACCATCTGGAAATTGCCTCTTTCGAATGAACAGAAAGAAAATAGTTTTGTTTCATTTTCCAATCAATTAAGTAAATGGCAAATATCTCCTTCCGCCACCGCGACGCGGACGCCGACGCCGACACCAACGCCAACGCCAACGCCAACGCCAACGCCAACGGCCAAACCTCAACCGTAGACCCTTATTTTCCTATCTTACTTTCCTCTCTCTACGACGACCCCTTCCTTCCTCTACCTGAGCTTACCACCCATTTCAACATCCACTCTCTGGCACACCAAGAAGACGACACCGTTTCAGATCCTGAATCCGTTATCCTCAACGGTCCCGATCTCTTAGACCGTGAGAACCAGGTCAGTTTCGTTATGGATTTGTTTCATCAACGTGTCGAGCAGTCCCAACTGCTTTGTGATGATGATGATGTTTGTTCCTCGCTTAACGAGTCGGGTTTCGGTGTTATCCAGGAGAATTCTGAATATAATTTAGAGCTTGATTTGGGATTAGGGTTTAGTTTAGATAGTCAAGATAATTCTGGATTTCAAAATATAGACGCTAATTCTAATAGTAATGACAATGATGTTGTTTATAATGTTAGTAATATTATTGTTGATGATGATGATTTCTTTACTGAGAGGAGTGTTTCTGGAATTGAATCATGTCAGGCTGAGTCTACTGTGAGTATTCGTGCTAATGCAATCCGGGTTGCTGGGTTCGGGTCTGATTCGGATTCTGAGGATAATCAGAATTCTTTAGCTATTGATTTTAATTCTGGGGATGATTATGGTTTGGATGTGAGTATAGGGAATGGAAGTTTTGGTGATGGTGTTGACTATGATGACGCTAGGGTTACAATTCCGCTTTGTTGGGACTCACTTCAATTGGAGGATCATAGGGAAAACAATGAGGATTTTGAGTGGGAGGAAGTGGATGGTCGTCTTGATGAGAGGGAGGTTCTAAGTATGTTTATTGATGAAGATGAGGCATCTGTTTCACTTTCCATTTCACCTCTTATTGCTCCTGAGGATTTGGTCAGTGTAGAGAGAGTAGGAGGATTGGATCATTTGGAGTGGCAGGTTTTATTGAATGCTAACAACTTGGACCACGACCATAATTCTGAGCCTTATTCTGGCAGTCATGATGATTATATTTATACAGCAGAGAGTGAGATGTTATTTGGGCAATTTACAGAGAATGAGAATGCGATGATGGGTCAGCCTCCCGCAACAAAGTCTGTTGTTGAGAAACTTCCATCAGTGGTTTTCACAAAAGAGGATGTGGAGAGTAATAATGCACTTTGTGCGGTTTGCAAGGATGATATAAATGTGGGGGAGAGAGTGAAGCAGTTGCCTTGCTTGCACCGGTATCATGGTGAATGCATTGTGCCATGGCTGGGGATTAGGAATACTTGTCCTGTTTGTCGGTATGAGTTGCCAACAGATGATGCAGATTATGAACAGAGAAAGATGGCTGAAACTTCTGCTGACCATCATCTTTGATGTGTAATTTGTATGCTTTTGGATGATTTTGAATTTTCTTATAATCTGTAGGGTTGTCAAGAATGTAGATATTGTTGTTGCTATGAGTTGTTTCTCTCTGTGAGGATAATGGGATTACTAATGGATTTTTGCTGAGTGCATAAGGTTGTTTTTATTATTGCATTGTAATGTTTGAAATTTCCTTTTTTTTCTTTATGTAAATGCTGTTCAATGATTTTGCTTTGGTCTTTCATATTTTCCTCTCTTTGATGGTTTTTTTTTTTTTCTTTTGAGATTGATTGTTCAGTTTCAAGGCTTTCCAAAGCTAGCTTTTTAGTCAGAGGTTTGGTTGGACCTATAGATTGGATATAGAGCTCTCTGTTATTGCTATGCTAATTGGTTTCTTACTGTAGGCTCACATACAGGAATCATGGTTTAGCAATTGTTACTCATTTGAGGTTTCTGCTATTGTCACTGTGATCCAGAAGACCAATTTGTTTGTTACATTCATACAAGAGGACCACTATCTAGTTCGCTGTTAGGTCAAGTAATAAATTAACATTTATGGTTGCTAAATTCTTATTATTCTAGTATGAAGATGACTAGGCAAAGCAGCTGGCCTACAGGATTACGATAGTTTGAAATCATGGTTTTTTTTTTTTTTTTTTTGAGTTTGTATGAGAAAAATGAAGTATATGGCACTTTTAGTTCACAGACCTCTTTCACCTGTTTGCTCCATTTTCTGGAGCAAAGAGAAGGGGATGGGGGTTGAAGTCGTGAATTATTTAGTGTCCAAGCCATTTATTCTTGATCATGTGACATTTTACTTGTAGTTAAGTATTGTGAAGATCATCAGGTGATTGGATAGTACATCAGAGTACCACCAATTGTCAAGGGATGCAGTAGATTGAAATCTTTTACAATGTCTAACATTGATCAATGGATAAACTAATACAGCAGGGTGGGATGAATGTTAGCACTCTCATATATTGCCCATTCAGCAGCTGGGAAAACAACAACGAGGTTAGAATATTTTTCCTTTCCAGAATTATTTCTGGTAATTTGTAAATACATATGCAGGTAATTTGTGAATACATATGCTTATCTCTGCACATGCTTTACTGCTAGTTTGCAAACACTGAATTCTCACAATATGCTGGCATTTATCGCGTACACAAACTCAGTGGTCTATGCAAGTTGAAGGGGAAGAAGTGAAAGTTGTGGCTTTTGGTATTGCTTGGAGTGCTGCAATTACTAGCCTTAATTTTCAGAGCATCTACAGTGATGGTGGTTTGTAGGTTCATGATTCATCACATAAACTTTATGAAGTCTGTATGATGATATGATTAGGTCTTAACAATGTGCTTGCTTACTTTAATTTTATTAAATAGTAATATTAGCTAGCGTTAGGTTAGTGTCTCCGGATAAAAGAGATGGAGAAAAATCTGTTCGGTTGAAGAGAAGCAGATGAAAAAATAAATGTCCCTGAAATTCTTGGAAATTTTAGAGTGAATTTCTGTACTTCAAAACGTGAGCTACAAAGGGGAGACAATATTTATTATTTTTTTATCCCTAAAATATCCATGTAATGAAAGAAAACCCATGGTAGGGTTTGTTCAAGTTCGGCCATAGGATGAAAAAGAAGAGAAAATAGAAAAAAACTTGGGATTTTGTATGTTAATTTTCTTAGTCATGTTATTGATTTGTGTTTTGAATTGGAAGTGAAAACTATTAAATGAGGACTTGATGTGTTTAGCATTAAAGGTCTGCTTTGGACTTCCGGATGATCGATATGGGTTTTAATTATGATGAGGAAATCAATATGTTGTGCTTATAATTTAATGGGAATGTTGAATTTGATAAGTTAATAGATGGTAAAAGAAGAGAAAAGATTTGAAGGGATTATTTCCCTTTGTCGGTCAAAAAACTTTCATTAGGAAAAAGAGGAGGAAAAATGTTGTCGTGCTGCTTAAAATTGTGCTGACAGTTTTTGTCAAAGAGTGATATAACATGAGTGTTAAGGGTCTGGTCAAAAAGGTGATGGATTAATGTGTACAAGGATGGACTGGAACCTTAAGATTTAAATGTCGATTGTGGTGTATGGATGAGAACACACCATGATTTTAATTTAATTTGCTTTGGGATGGTTGAATGAATATGGAAATATGGTTTCTAGACATGAATATGTCATGTCTATGAATGTGTTTGTGAATATTCATGTTTAATAGTTTATGGAAAATGTTTTTAAATGGAACCGGGATGCGGGTTCCTAGGGTAAATGGATGAACGAATGAAAATTATGGTTGTTGTTATGCCTAGGGTGGTTATGTGAATGTGTTTTTGGGGTTTATACGTGAATAAAAGCTAAATGTGTGTTAAAAAAAAAACAAAAAGAATTACTATAGATATCATCTAGCATGGAATGTAACGATTATGATGTCTATTATGTACGTTAATAAAATGTCTTGTTACCATGACTTTGCATGTTCCTAACGGGTGTATGAATATAAATGCAAGATTTATGGACTTAGATTTAGTGGGCATGTACATGTGAATGTGAATACTTTGTTAAGGTGGAAACTTAAAAGTATGTGTGGAATGGATAGGTGAAATAGTGAAATTAGCTTATGTGAGTTCGGTCCCTTGTTAAGATATGTTGAACAAAATCTTGGTTTTAGTTAATAAAGTGAAAATATTAAATATAATTAGGATGTTTTTATTGATTGTCTGTACCAATAAAGAACTAACCCACTTATTTGGGGCTAGTGGCCACAAGGCTGATAACCATGATATTTAACTTGACTAGCTAACCTGTTTGGGGCTAGTGGTATCAACGAGCATGGTTGTTAAAAATGCGTTTTAACTTGTAAAATCGTCCGATTTTACGAGTTAAAACACATAAAATGTGTAAAATCGGGAATAAAACTCGAAAACCAGTAAAATCGGTCAAACCCGATCAAACTTGCTTAAAAAGGTAACGTTTTCCCGAGTTAAGCAAAACTTTCAACAAAAGCAGAATTTTGAAATGTTCTCTGTCTTTTGACTCAAACCCGATAAGTTCCTGAATTGTGAATTAAAACCAAAAAAAAGTGTGAATGGAAGAATATTTAAATACGGGAATGGAGCTTCAATTAGGAATGGGTGTGGAAAAGAGGGAAGACTTGTACAGGTGGGACTTGAGAGGAGTTATGGCACATACTCACAAAACCTTGTTTTTAGGAGTGCTTCTGTTGAATGAATATAACCTCAGTTTTTTTTTTTTTTTTTTGTTGAATATATGCATCAATGCTTAATATAGAATAAAATACAATGCTTTGTGATTCAAATTGTGCTTAATACAAATTGTGAATCATCTTTCATGTTAAGTGTCATATTTATGGTACAACTTCTGAGAATTTGAAATTTTAACATATGAGATCAGTGGAGATTTAAGACATGGTTGTCAACCTGTTGGATCTTTTGAATTTCATAAACTTGGAAGCACCAGATTTGTGGCTTGTTTGGTTGCAAAGAAACTCCTGCACATCTTTTGTTTTGGAGTCATTTGATGAAACATGAGGATGTGAGTTAGTTAAAAAGTGGTATTGCATTGTGAGCAAGATTATCAGGCCTTCACAAACGGTTGATTGAACTTATTATGTCATGGCCTGGTTTCTTATTGAATGGCTTTCCAATTTCAAAATTGATTGTGGTTATTTTACAAAAGTTAGGGAGTTACTCTTTATGTCCAGATCCTTTGTGTTCACTTCAATGCATGATAAAAGATTGTAATATCTTAACATACATTGTTTTTCTTTTTTATCCTCTAAATAGTAGTTAGACATGACTTTCAATAGTTTGCAATCTACATGGATATCTATGATTACTGAAGTGATACTTGCAGTCTACAGAAGTGTAATATGTTTGGATATTTGTATTATTTAAAATATTTTACTTGTGATTTTATGATTTTTGTTAAAATATTTTATGATTTTTAATTAAAAAATTTTACTTATAATTTTATGATTCAAGTTTATAAATTAAGTTTATATTATATATTTTGTGTCGTATTAAAAAAATATTCTTAACAACCCTTAAACAAGGTTGATAATCGGGATGTTTAATTTGGCTAGCTAATGGAAGCCATATGATTGATGGCAAGCAACGTGGTGCTTGGCTTAGTGTCTATCAAATATTTTAATAAGTATTTATAAGGAAAGATGGTACCAGTGCCAGCACGGTTGACATAATTATATTTTTAGGGAATTTGCAAAAGAAGCCTAGAAATTAAAGGACGAGTTAAGAAGATAAATCAATGATAATGATTAAGTCGATGGGATGAATAAAGTCATATTGAGTATAAGGCCTTGATTGTTTCATAGAAACTAGTTTATAGAAAATTATTTTCTAATTTTTTAATATTTATTTATTATTAAAAAAGTTGATTAATAGAAAATATTTTGTAGTTAAAAAAAAATATTGGTTTAGTTTTTTTTAAAAAAAATTTATTTGGACGAAAAATACTTTTCAGAAATTATAAAAAAATTCAAAAATGTTTTGTTATTTGTTTATTATATCAAATTTGATCCTTTTTTTTGTTTTGAATCTATTTTTCTTTCAATATTATTCCTTTGAACTTGATTTAATTTGATTTTTATATTAACTTTGATCTCTATTTTTTTATATATTATTTGTTTTCATGTTCTTCTTTTCTTAATTGAATTTTTTATTTATTAGATTTGGTTTTTATTTTTTTATTTTTATTTATTTATTTTTAAATAATTTATGAAATTGTAATTTTTTATTTTAATATCATCATCTTTTAACTTTTTTATTTGTCAAATTTGATCTTTATTATTTCGATTGTTATTTATTTTATTTGAAATAATTTATAAAATTAGATTATTATTTTTTTAATTTTATATTTCTTCAACTTTTTTATCTGTAAGAACTAATCCTCACTCTTTTAAAAGTTATTTTCCAGCTTATTTTTTATGATATAACCAAATACTAAAAAGTATTTTTCAATTTATTTTTTATGACTACTAAATATTAGAAAATAATTCACTTTGCACGAATCTACTTTTTATGGAAACCACTTTTTAAAAGGGAACTATTTTTCAGCAAACAAATGAGGCTAAAAATGATAAATGTCTAGTTGATTTTTAATTCTAAAAACAAAGAAATTATGAAAAGAGCTTTAAATAAGAAGTTCTAGAAGATAATATTGGCATCATGTTTTAGATTTTCATTTTTTTAATTAAATATAATGCATTATAAGTGTTAAATTGTTTATTTGAGGTACTACACAAATGAGTCTGAAGAAATATGTGGCGTATGAATATTCTATCTTAGATTTTAGACAAAAATAGTAAATATTATACAATATATAATTATGGATTGTAAAGAAATAGATTTATAGATATTTATGCTTGTGAACTAAGTGATGTTATTTTTACTACATATATAATAACTAGTTAAGGCTTATTTAGCAAGTATAACATGATCTTTAAACTTTAATGTAAAATTTCCTTAATTAGTTATTTATTTATATAATGTTAAGTTTAACATCTATGCTTATATGATTTGTGGAAAATCTGGTTGATATTGGAATAATGAAATATGATCTATAAAGGTTGGATCAAGGATCGTGTAATTGTTTTGGAAATGTACCGAATTATATCGATTGTAACTATTTAAGTATAGAAAAACTCTGCCATTTTTCAGGAGAATATTAATAATATGATAAGGACTGAAATATGGTATTGAAGCTAACTGTGATTTTGTGTATACATTTAATAGTGTATGTATAAAACAATTCTTGGATTTGCAATAACCATTTATGTGATTTTATGTTTAAGATGATCATAAAAATGAGGGTGTTAGATTCTTTGTTCAGAAAATCTTTCTTTTCTCATATTCATCCCAATTCAATCTTCTAGTTCAAATCTTATTAATTTATGTTCTCTACCAGCCTTGAATGCATATTACTTTTATTTATTTATTTATTTGTTGTCGTTTATTTGTATGTAAGTTTTTCATCTCCTGTTAATTGCTAACAAGACTAATCATTTCATTAATAAGACTAATTATTTCATCAACAAGTAAATAAATCAAGTCAAATGATATTAAAGGATTAAAATTATAAATATTGATAATATAAAAAGTTATTAATCAAATAAACCAAACTCTAAGTTCAAAGAACTAGTATTATTCCAGAATGTACAACTAATATTAGGTCTATTATTAAAACATTAAAATTCTAGAATGATAACTTTAATTTATTCTAAGTTATCATTTATTATCTTATTCTTCTTTATAACATTTAAAAATATTAAATGATGAAGGGTTGATAGCCACACAACAAATATCATTCCATCTTCTTAACTAGGTTAAGCACATCAAGACACACATATACATATAGCTCAAAAACCATTTCCTTTTATATACAAAATAATAGACATTTTTAAAGAACCATCATAGCTTCTTTTTTTTTTTTTACTTCCATCATCATATTTTTTCAAATGAAAAGAATATAAACTATTTTAAATAATTGCTAAGTTATTTTATTCATGTAGACATGTTCTCTTATATACTTTTTTAAGAAATTTTCACTCATATATCCTTGTAATTTTTTGGAAAAAAATGTCTTCCAAGTATCCAGAGAAAATTATATTTTAATACATAAAAAAAATATAAATTTAGTTTTTTTAAAAAAATAAAATAAAATAAAACCAAGAAATTTGAAAACAAATATTAAAACATCCCAAAAAAATTAATAACATAAAAAATATTTAAAAAAAAACATAAAAAAAACTAATGATAATCTAAAAAAATGTGTCTTCCAAAACTTATTTTTATCAGTATAAACATATTTTCATTATAAGGCTTTATGAGCATGGTTGTTTTATTTTAGATTTTACAAGTTAGTTTTTATTTTTTTCCCCTAAGTTTCTTTATATTTTTTTAAAATATTTTTTCATTTTATTTTTTTCAATTTAGTTCTTAAGATTTTAGATTTTTTCATAAAAGGGTGTTTGAAAAAAAAAAATGAAGATATAAGGGCATATAAAAACAAAAAACTTTTAAAATAGCATATGGAAGAACATGTCCAATATATATATAAGGATAAATAAATCAATTAATCCTTATTTATTTGAATAAGATCAAATGTGTGTGTATGTATTGCATGTAGTAAACAAGAAAAACAAGAAAACAAAGTGGAAGAGACAGATAATTCTTATTGAATGAATTAATTCAATGTTCGTAGAAACAACACCTATATATAGGTGAAAAATAGAAACAGAAACAGAGGACTCTCAAACTAACACTCCTATTTGCATGGCATTACCATACTCAACAAACTAACTAAAAATCAGCAAGAAAATCTGCACGACAAGTTACAGACTTATTCAAACCCAAAGACTTATTCAAAATTAGAAAAGTAAAGTAAATACTTGAACTGCAGGACAAAAGAAAAAACTAGCCGTTTGAGTTTAAAACTCCAACAGCCTCCCTTAAACTCAAACTATCAGAGGTGCATATCCCCATCTTCTCCTTCAACCTGTGAAAGATGTCTGCTTTTAATGGCTTCGTGAGAATATCAGCAATTTGTTCTTCGGATTTACAGAACTCCACCTCTATCTCCTTGCTGCTGACAAGTTCACGAATATAAT
>Ga0325400_1007446_pt1 | contig 10462 bp, 8 predicted proteins | sample PopdelMetagenome_2_FD_205662 | JGI IMG/M metagenome (GOLD analysis project Ga0325400, IMG submission 205662) | Populus deltoides microbial communities from Bellville, Georgia, United States - Xylem-PdKOR-R1 | ecosystem: Host-associated > Plants > Phyllosphere > Stem > Wood/Secondary xylem...
TCTCCCTTCGTAACTGTCCAAAAAAAAAAAAAAAAAAAAAAAACATTTTAGCACAACATAAAAGCTCCAAGAGGAACTGTAATGTTTATTATAATATGTAATAGTAACTAGGAGGGATAAGAGGTTAATAAGAACAGTACCCTTTCAGCGATGCTATGTGGGTCAGTGGCTTGACCTCTTCTAGCCCTAACCCTTTGTCTAGGTTGAGCTGGTGCACCACCATTTGAGCCACTTGCTTGAGGTTGGTTCATCACAGCTGTGGTGGCTGCCCCCTGAGCCCCCAAATTCGGTGACTGCATAGCTCCTCCCTGTAACACAACAATCCTTTCAGGCACAGTTGCACAAAATAAATTAATGTGTGCAAAATACGAATACAAAACCTAAAAACATGCCTGAGGATGGTTAAAATGTTGCATGGACTGATTCGATGCCCGGCCAGTTCCGTTCATAGATCCAGCACGAAACCCATTAAACAATCCTTGCATTGAACCGTCTCCTCCCTGCAAGTGGAAAGAAAAGAAAAAAACTAATTAAGTAGAATAACAACTAGGAAATTTATAAAAATTGCTCTGATTCGTAGCAACAACCACAAACAGAATATTTAATAGCGAAGATGAAAATCACCTGAGTAGGAGAGACATCAATGTCATCGTTTTGAGAGAGCCCGCCTCTAGCAGCAGCCATCAGAAGCTGCTGTTGTAGCATCATTTTAGCGGCTGCCGCAGCACCACTACCACCACTACCACCACTGATCTGGTGTTGTCTCAGCTTAGAAGCCAAAATTACAGACTCGTCAAAGTTATCATGAAACCCAACATTATTATTGTCAGTATTAGATGGTGGGGTTTCATTAAACAAGTCTCTGGGTTTGGCTGAAGAGGAGTTGTTATTTGTGGGAAAAGGGAGGTTTGTCGGGGGGTTAAGGTCCCAAGGCGACTTAGGGTCAGCCCATGAACAAGAAGGGATTGCAGACAGCATTTGTTCAAGAAAATCATCATTTGATGATGAATTGGGATCAAAGTGAGAGTTTTGGATCTGCTGGTTTTGAAGGTCTTGTAGAGGGATTTGTGATGATGGGTTTAAGAGCGAGTTCATCCCTTGCATATCTCTACTACAAGGCCGCATCTTTTTGAAACGAAACGAAATAGGGAGAGGGAGAGTTGAAGATTGGGTTTTGAGTTTGGGTTTTCTTCAAGGAGATGGAAAATGAGAAGGCAAGAGGGACGAAGGCATTTGGGATTATAAAGATGGAAAATGAGGAGGTGAATTCGTTATTTCTTCCTCCCTCCCTTCCTCTTCTTCTTCTATGTTTGGAATCTGGGGTTGGGGTGTTAAATAGCAAAAGTTGACCTATCTTTCGTTTCTCTACATCCAATCCATCCTCGTATGGGTTAGTGTGTTAGTCCAGTAGGGTTAACTAAGGACTTAATCATTTGTACAATGGCCAAAGTCGATGATGACGCGTGACTTCCACTCTCTTTATTAGAGGCCAGGACCATTTCTTTTTCCTTTTTTTTTTTATTTTTTTTTTGTTTTATATAGTTACATAAAAGAGAGACCTTTTTTCATCACAACCGGAGAAGAAAAGGTGGTGTTAGGAACTTAGGTTATTATCTCATTTGTATTGTTTCATCCATGCGTGTTGATTATTAATGATTAAATATATAGAATGATTGTGATTTCTAATAATTCTTGAAAAAACATATTTTTATAATTTAAGAAACTTTATCACTTTGTTTTGGATCATATCAACTCATGAATTAATGTCATTTAAAAGATTTTAAAATCTTTATTAGTTGCGAGTTAGAAAGGTTTAGATAGTATAAACATTAATTTCTTGATTTTCTTTTTTTAATTACCAAAAAAATATATCTAAACATTTTATTTAGAAATGTTGACATATTTAAGGGTTCCATATGATATTAATTTTGTGTATGATATTAATTGCTTGTAATAATATGTGAGTATACATTATTTTTGGGAGGCCTATGGTAAGCATATTGGGTGTTTTAGCTACTGCATTAGCATTTTAAAGTCAGAAGCACACATAAACATGGAAGAAAGTGGTATTTTTCAAAATTAAGTTAATTCTCAATTAAAATTCATATTATTATGAAAATTTATGTTACATGCTATATCTTTTCACAAATTATGAAAATTAAGACAATTATTTGATAACTAATCTCACTTAAATATTTTTTTTTATGAATATAAGTTCTAGCTTGAGGATAACTCACAACTTACTAACACAAGAGTTTTATAAAATACATAACATAGACAATCTTTTTTTTTTGTATGAAACCTCAATTATATAATTCGTACCAACCATCATATCAATCAAGATTAACACTTAAAGCTAATTATTTGATAAAAAGAAGAAGAAGGAAAAAAATAAAGAGCAAGAAGGAAAAGGCTAGTTATTTTTTTATATTAAAGTGAATGTTCGAGTCAGTTTATATATATTTTAACTAATTTTACGAGTTTTGAAATTAATAATTATATAAATTTTTAAAAAATCTAAAAAAACTGAACTAATAATTATTGAAGAACAAACAAAAACTAGTTATTATTATTAGTATTGTAAGTGGTTTCCATGCTCTCATTCCTCGCGTGGAGTGGCCTTGGCACAATCACTTCCTCATGCCCGCGTGGTCGGCAAGTCCATCGATTTGCTTTGAACCGCGTTTCCTGATGCTAATTAATCTTACCCTTATGTCATTGATGGATTATGTGACACAACACGCGACTAATTACTGCTAATCAATATCCTAATGACACCTATAAAACAACTCATAAGCATTAACTACTATCTACTGCTCATCTCTAATCATGCAAAAGCAAAAGTTGTGTCTGTGTATAAGACTCTATTGGTATTATGCTAGTTTTTATGTTGTATTTTAAAAAAAATTGTTTGATAAAAAATGTTTTTAGTTAAGGTTAGTTTGATATTTATATATGTTTGATTAAAACTGTGGTTATAATTGAAGTTGAATAAAAAATAGTTTAATATGTTTGGTTAAACATGTTTTTTAAATTGAGGTTATAAAATAACTAAAAAGATATATATTAATATTGATGGATTTTAATTTAAATATTGTAGATTTAACTACTATTATTACATCATTAAATAAATAATATTTTATATCAAATATTTTTTTATTATTCCATTAACTTATCTACAATTTCATCACGTATGAAATTCATCTGATAAGGACTATATTTTCTATGGTTTTTTGAGCATGCAATAAAATAAGGTAAAATATCATAGAAACAAAATTGATATTACGATCAAATTTCACAGATGCTACGTCATCATGCAATGTTCTTCTAATTTATGTAGTGTTATTAAATAATATTAAATACTAGTTTTTCGAGTAAAACACAATTTTTTAAAAATTAATTTTTTTTTACCGGGTTGGACACGATCCAATGAACACTGTTCACCTGGCACTGTTTATGTGGCAAGTGAATGCTTCTCGCGTTGCCAAGTTAATTATAATTCACCTGCCATCACCTGGCACAACAGTGCCCAGGTGAATTACACGAGAAGCAGCTCACAGCTGCTGTTTGTGAAACGACGGTTTGAGGAAAAAATTTATGGGTCCCACCAAATGGTAAATTGCTTTTTTCATATTATCAAACGCCTAGTTTACGTGGTTTGCTTTAAAAGCAACCGCAACCGCGTAAACAAACGGCCTCTAAAAGCTTGTGTGGTAGAGAAATATCATTTATTTTTTAAAATATTTTTTTCTAATTAAATTAAAATAATATATTTTTTATTTTTTAAAATTTATTTTTTGATATTAGTATATCAAAAAAATATAAAAATATATATAAAAAATCATTTGAAAAAAAAAATCTCAAGCTTTTACGAGAGCACTTTCCAATCATAAAAATACAACAAGGCTGAAGAAGTGTCTATCAAATAAAGCGAGTTTGCTAATTAGTTTCTTATTGATAATGTGATGGAGTGCATTTTGTTTTTAATTAAAATAATATTTTTTTATATATTTTTTTTATTTTTAACATTAGCACATTAAAATTATCAAAACACACCTAAAACATCAATTTTATATTTTTTGGCTCATGCTCGGGCTTTGGTGTGGATTTGGGTTTATTGTAAAAATATTTTTTTTGACTACCGAAGATTATTTTTTTCCAACTTAAATTTTAGCTTGGGTTTGGTCCATGAATAGTTATTTCCTCTAGCCTATTGTATTGTTCAATCCAGAACATGAATGATAGAATCTGATCAATTTGCTTCCAAAAAGATTTTCTTCAAACTTGAACAGTTTTTCCAGCTAAAAAGACTTTTGATTTAATCCAAAAATATTTAGGTTTTATGGTGGGTAATCAAAACTGTTAGAGGGAAATTCCATCAACTTTTGGTCCTTAAAACTCCGTACAAAAAATTGTTGGAGAAAAGTGTTGAAGGTTGGTTTTCTACATTATTTTGGATAGAGATTTGTGACTCTTGTTCACTTATTTTTTTTCATTCTTTTTGATTTTGGTTTCTTAAAGTCTTTTTTGTTAAGAAATTTTCTCCAAAATTTAAAGCTTAAGATCAATTTTTGTTGAGAGATTTTAAGTCCAATTTCATTGGATCTTGTTTAGGAATACACCTAAACATGATGGTGTTATTGCAATCTTGAAAGGCTTATTGAAATCAAATATTTTACACCAAGTGAGGATCAATAAAAGCTTAATGACAAAGAATTAAACATTGACGATGACAACAACAACATATTTCAAGTTGTTTATGTGCTAAGTTCTTCAACAAGTAAGTATTTTTTTATTGGTTTTGTTTAAGTATATTTTCAATATAAGCGTATAATGTAAGCTAGGAGATATTTTCATTCTATTATACATAATTCCATATATGAATAGTATGCATGCTATTATTGTATTTTAATCTTTTATTAAAAAAAAAGATATTTTCTTAGTATGTATACTAGTCTTTGTTATGATTGCAATTTTATAATTATCTTATAAATTGCATGGTTATAAACTAAACATATATGCCAACTTATCTTCTTATATGTGAATATTTTAGACAACAACCGTAAGGCTTTAATATACATTATTAGTCTTTGTTTAGTTTATAATTCTTTGTGATAACTAGATGAATAGTTAAAAAGGATATTAGTATCTTTGTTATTATTTTATCTAGTTGTTTATGTACATGTATTTTAGATTGATGCATGTGATATATCTTTATGAACGAAACAATAAAAAACTTGTTTATATCTACCATTTATATTTTTTAATTTTTGCTAGTTATTTGTTTAGTTTGTATATGCAAATTTACAATCTTATATGGTATGCTAATTGTTTAATTTGTTCATTCAAATTTATATTGGTATGCAATTTGTTTAAACAAGATTAAAATGGTATGATGCATGTTAATTCGATAATATTTTAAAATGATCTTGCTTAATTGAGAATATTTATTTTCTAAGCTTTTCTTATAATTGTTAAAAGGTTTTTTTTTTTTTATCAAACTTTAGTTTGTTAAAATTTTGTGATTGTTTTTTTTATATATGCTTTAAGAAGCCAACTTATTTATAAAATATTGGCTATTCTTTTACATAACATTTATCATGACTTCAAATTGAGAATTGATTATTTCAACCAATATTGCTTTGTCAAGTATTACTTTGGTAATGAGGATTCCATCATCATCTTTTATGATGAGTGGTGAGAAATCTGAAAGGTTTAACAGACTAAACTTTGAGAGGTGGCAACAAAACATGTTATTTGATTTGACCATCTTAAACTTAGAAAAGTTCCTATTGGAAAAGGAGCCAAAGTTGTCAAATAATGAACTCAATTTTATTATGATGATAGCTTTTAGATTAATAGTGCCACTATTTTTTACATTTGTCCTTGGTTGAGCCTAACAATCTACAAAACCAAAATTTTATCTCATCAAATACAACAATAAAACATTCAATTAGCTATTAATTTAACAAACATCAATACTTATGAGCAAATTTTTATCGCGTCAATCTATCCAATAATGCCTTGTTGTGACAATACTATGAAATAGAAAAAAATAAAACATAATAAATCATCAAAAAAACACATCCAACACTCTAACAAATCACACAATATAAAATAGATTCAGGAAAAAACCTAAAATAGTATCACAAAGTTAAGGGTAAGAAAACATTACCTCCTAAATTATAATTCCAAACTTGAAGCAAGAGTAACAATAAAAAGGCAAGGAAAAAAAATAACAGAAAAAACAAAGTAGAAAACAGAGCTAATATGTTAGGAAAACAAACATAAAGAAATAAACTCACAACCTAACATTGAAAAGACAATCATACAACCCATTTTTTATGCCTTATTTGCATTTTGTTTTCCCCCTCATGACACTCTCCTCTCCTTTTTCTTCTTCATGTTTAGTGCCTCTTTTTCTCTTTCTTCCATCAGTTTAGTTTAGAAAAAGAAGGGGGAGAAGTGGACACCTCCAATAGCCCTTTCTCTCTGCAACTTTATCTTTCTTTGATGTGTCTGCTTTCTCTTTTATATCTTCTATTTGTTTTATGTTTTTCCTTTCTCTTTTATCAACTTGGTTCATAAAAAAAAGATGGGTGGATTGAAAGATTCGATGTTAATTGCAAAAAAGTAAAAACAAACAGAGAAAGATGTGGTAGGGAAAAAAAACTACATAAAAAAAAGAGAAATACTATATTGGTTCTGTTGGTGTAGTTTGTAAATGAATAAAAAAGAAAACGATGTTTATCCTATATTGAAAAGAAACATTATCTCCTAAGTGTTTATAAGTGTAGATTTCTATTATGTAGTAAATTAAGTGAATGTAATGATGGATGAGCTCTCGTAGTGGGCTTTCTAATGCTATTATATGACTATTTATAAAATCAAAAGATGGCATTTGGACACTTGAGACTTAATATGTCATTTTTTTTGGATTCGAGGAAATCTCACCCCCCGGAAAGCGCACTTTGTGGGCCCAGGTGAGGGAGTAAAACCCCGGCTGTCCCAGGCTCTTACAAGAGGTGCACGCCCTAACTCGAACTCGAGACTTGCTGTGCAGATCTCAAACCCTTTGCCATCACACTACGCCCCTCGAGGACATTAATATGTCATTGATATTAATTCTTTTTTAAATTTATTTCTTTTATTTCTTATAACTATTTTTAACAATTATGACTGTTGGGATAAAACTAAATAACAGTTATTCAGTTTAATTTAAAATATAACTATTTTATTAACAGTTATATAGTTTTATTAACAGTTATAATATTAACATTTATATGTTTCAAGTCTATACAAACTTGTTACTACACAGAGAATATACAAAGAAAAAAATGTATTTTCTTTCGTATCTTTTCTTCTTATTCTTTTAGAGGTTTAGAGGGGTTAGTTGTATTATGGAGATTTTGTCTCTGTGGAGGACAAATAAACACCTTAAAGATAGTGTTTTCACACCTTCAAGCTAACTATTTATTTGTTTTCATTCCTAAACAGCAGTTTCTCTAACGAGAGAAATCTGAATTCAAATGTCAAGGTCGTTAAAGGTGTTAAAATTTAACTACATTGTTTTGATTGTGCAAATTACACAAGGTGGATGGACAATATGATGTTGTTGCTCACTTCTCTATAGATTTACTATATTCTTGATTTGAATCTGCCTACAATACCTAAACTATAATAAAATGAATATGTTGCTGTTAATACTGAAAGATTGAAACATGTGGAAGATTAAGTGCTTTGTAAAGGGCATATTCTAAATGCTCTGACTAGTTGACTTTATGACATCTTCTCCAAATTAAAGTCGCTAAAAGAAATTTAGGTAGTCTTGAAGACACACCATAAGTAGGAAAAATCATTTTCTTGCTTTAAATTTTTTTGAGTAAGAGATTATTGACAACAAGCCAATCATGGATTAAGTCCATGAAATTTAGATACTAGTATCAAAACTCAGTGATCTAGATATCAAAGTTCCTGATTCCCTTTAAGTAGGGGTTGATTTTATCAAAACTTCTTCTATCATGGAATGAATAAAGGAAGAAGATGTTGCATTTAACAAACAATTATACATTCGAATGATTTTGAACACACTTGCAAATTAAGGTTCAATTTCATATGTGTGAATTGCAAAAAATAAATTATAAAGTGAGTTTGGTTACTAAAACTAGTTTGAAAATGACTCAAAAAAATCAAAAAGTGCAAAAGAAAAGAAAAAAAATTCAAGAAGAAATAAAATACTAATAAGAAGTATATAATTTGTTTCCATTACGGAAATAAAGGGCACAACATAAAAGATTGAAGATTCAATAATTTCAACAAGAATAGTAGTTTTAACAAAGTGACTATGGTTAAAAAGACGAAGTCAAGGAGTTTGTTGCCATAGTTTTAAACATTCAAATTGGAATGATTACTGAATTAAATATGAAAACTAGTGTTACAAAGACTTCATATTGGTTGTTAGATTTTAGTGTAACGGTTCATGTCTACAACAACAAAGCGTTGTTCAAGAATTATGATGAATTGAAGAAACCTGAAGAGGTCTTAATGGGCAACCATAATTATACCAATGTTTTGTAAAAAAACTATTGAATTGTGCTTTACTTCTAGACAAAAAATATCTTTAGTTAATGTATTTCATGTTCCTGAAATTAGAAAAAAAAAACCTTATATCTGCTAATTTTTGGAGCAGAAAAGGGTTCAAGGTTGTTTTAAAGTTTGATAAGGTTATTGCAACTAAGAGTGAGATGTTTGTGAGAAATGTTTATTTTTGTGATGGCATGTTTAAGTTCAATATTAATAAAATCAATCTTATTTCGACTTATATAGTTGAATCTACTTCTTTTCTTTGGCATGTTAGATTAGGACATCTAAATTATAGTTTTTTTGAAATATATGTGTAAACATGGTTATATTTCATATCAGAATGATAATAATAACAAATGTGAAAAATGTATTCAAGCAAATATGACAAAAAAGCATTTTCCTAAAGTTGAGATATATTCTTAATTGCTTGAGTTAGTCTATTATAATGTATGTGAAATAAATTGTATGTTAACAATAGATGAGAAAAGATATTTCATAACTTTTATTGATAATTATTTGCATTTTACCTATATTTACTTCTTAAGAACTAAGGATGAAGCCTTTGGAAAATTCAAAGAATTCTAGAAAATAAAATAAAATCAAAAGGAAAAGGAAATTAAAACTCTTAGTAGTGATAAAGGTGGAGTATACTTTTATAGGGAGTTTTTTATATTTTGTGAGGAAAATAGAATATTTCATCAAATGAACACAACATATACACCACAATATAATGGACTTGCTGAAAAGAAGAACAAGACCTTAGTGGATATGGTCAATGCCATGCTTTTGAATGCTAAGTTACCAAATTGTTTATGGGGTGAAACTTTACTTACTACATGTTACATTCATAATAGAGTACCATCTAAGAAATTAAAAGTTTCTTCTTATAAAGTATAGAATGGTAGAAAACCAAATCTGAATTATTTTAAAGTACGGGTGTGTGTAGATTTTTATAAAGTTTTTGATCCCTAAAGAACAAAATTAGGAATTAAAGGTCTTAAGAGTGTTTTATTGGTTATGCACAAAATTCAAAAGCTTATAGGTTTTTGGATTTAGAAACTAATGTGATAGTTGAATCTGTACATGTTTAATTTATCAAAAATAAATTTATAAGTGATTCAAATATGTAAGAACTAGATCTAACAATAATGACTTCCAGCTTAACTTTTAGTGAAAAACATAAAAACTAGAAGTAATAGGTTCAAGTGAACTTAGAAGGAGTCAAGGAGTTAGAAAGGGAAAACATATTATTTCTACTGATTCAATTGTATTTCTAGTGGAAGATGATAGAAAAATAGTATTGAAAAGAACACCTATCATCCTAGATATGGAATATGATTTAAAGACATTATGTGAATCTATGTCTTTAAGGGATGTTGTCTCATGGAAAAAAGTGGTAAATGATGAAATGAATTTAATATTGTCTAACAATACTTGGGTTCTAGTAGATATAGCTCTAGGTTCTAAGCCAATAGGATGTAAGTGGGTGTTTAGAAGAAAATATAACACCGATGATTCTATACAAACCTTCAAGGCAAGATTAGTTGTCAAAGGCTTTACTTAAAAAAAAAAAGGATTTGATTATTTTGACACTTATTCTCCAATAGCAAGAATTACATCCATTAGAGTTTTATTTGCATTAGTATCAATTTATAAATTGTAAGTTCATCAAATGGACGTTAAGATGACTTTCTTAAATGGAGATTTAAAGGAGGAAGTGTATATGGAGCAACCTGAGGGTTTTATACTTCTCGGAAATGAAAAAAAAGTCCGTAAATTATTAAAGTCTTTATATGATTTAAAGCAAGCTCCAAAACAATAGTACGAGAAGTTTGACAAAGCTATTTTGTTAAATTATTTTCATCATAATGATGTTGAT
>Ga0325400_1007449_pt1 | contig 10461 bp, 6 predicted proteins | sample PopdelMetagenome_2_FD_205662 | JGI IMG/M metagenome (GOLD analysis project Ga0325400, IMG submission 205662) | Populus deltoides microbial communities from Bellville, Georgia, United States - Xylem-PdKOR-R1 | ecosystem: Host-associated > Plants > Phyllosphere > Stem > Wood/Secondary xylem...
ATTGTCGGTAGTATTGTAAAATGTTTTTTATTTGATAATATATTAAAATAATATTTTTTTTATTTTTAAAATTTAATTTTAATAATAACACATCAAAATAATTCAAAAACATAATTTAATTTGAAGCAATATTTTTTAAAAAATAACAAAACAACAGTTCAATTACAACACTAAACATCTCTAAGTTTCGTGCAATTAATCAAGTCGAGGGTAAGATACAAAAAGCTCTATTTGGAGCAATTTTTTTTTTAAAAAAAGAAAAAGCACTCAACTCAAGTTATAGACTTAACTGGAACAAATAAGATGAGTTTAATTTACTTAGACAAAAAAGAAAAACAACAATAAATGAATCAAATTTAAAAAAATTTAAAAAGAAAAGTGATTAGGATAATTTGAAGAAAAAATCTTTTTTAAAGAAATAAACGATATATCTTAATTCACAACTCATTAAATAAAAAAAACTTAACTTTTTCAGTATTCAGTTTCTCGATGTAATTAATATCTTTTTATCAATAATATTTTAATTTAACATTAAAGGATATAATACGTCTGCCATGTTAAATCATATTTGTTCTGTACATAATAGTCATTAATCATTTTAATAAGATTTAAAACTCTTTTCAAATTTCATTCCACCTGACCAATGATTTCCCAGTCAATACTATTTAAGAATAGATGAAATATTTTTCCTGATTCATATAGGGTGATAAATATTTTCTTGATCACTCAAGTACCTTCATATAGTTCATGTTATAACCAATATTTTCCATTTTGTTACCTTAATAAAGATAACATGTAACATGATCAAAGTATAACATTCTCTATATAAGATGACTTGGTGATCTCAAGTCTAAGGATCATTTACATAACCATCATGTGAGTCTTTTCATAGACATAAATGATCTTTTTATATGTAATTTTCATACGGGTCAGTTCGGTGTACATGTCTTATGACAAGAAACTACATATTAGTTCTAGGTATCCTTTATACCCTAACTTATAAGAATATCTACTTCCTTTCATAAAGAAAAAAACATAATATTTATCAGTCTTTACAACTCTAATGAATGTCTAATATCTAAGAGAGTATCGACCATGAACATTTTAGGAACAATATTTTGATGCAATAGGAATTATATAATTCTAATAGCTTTATAATTTTCTTTACAAAGTATTTTTGTCTCATAAACTTTATATTTATTCTAGATTTATTAATATAATATTATATGAATATTAAAAATAAATTAAATATATATTTATTGATGAACAATGAGAAGTGTCTATGTCTATATTACTTTAATGATGCTTTTTAGCTTTTTTTAATTATGATATTGAAGAAATTCAGTTTAACTAGATTTTTTAATGCAATCAATCTATCATTTCTATTTTCTTTGACACAATTAGGAGATTTGGTAGAAAAATTATAAAGATCTGCTTTTGAAGACACTTCAAGTTGGTATGCGGTCCCACTTAAGAGTCAAATCAATACATGAGAAAACACTTCCAATTTTTTTTAAAATGGTTTATTTTGTAGAAGTAAATGCTAGTCATAAAATGGGTTTGAACTACGCTAATTTAGTAATTAGTAAAACTAAAGTCAACGAAAGTAATTATATTAAAAAAAAAAAATTAAAACCTAATCTCGAGGACAAAGTTATACTTGCCATACAAGTATTGCCTTGAAAGATATCCCATGAAGGATAAATTAAATTAAATACAAAAATATGACACCACGAGACAAAAGAAGAGACATCCTTCTCACGTGTCATCGAATTACCGAAGTCAACACGGCAATTACAAGTAACGACACATCACTCCATGACTGCCCCTGTCGCTTTATCCTCCACAGCAAGCAATTTCCTTCAACTGGTGACCTTTAGATTCATTCGAGCAGCCGGTGCTAATATTACGCCCCGTGTAAGAGATATTACTGCTGTTCTGGCACCCACAAACCATTATTTTAAAACCCGATCCGAACTAATGGGTTAAACTATGACCCGGGTGACACAGGACTCAAGTCGAACCGGGGTTCCAGTAAAAAAAATATATTACGACGGGATCCTGTCAAACTATGCACTAAACAAATAATTTACGACAACATCGGAGATGTGATTGGGAAAGTCCAAAGTCTTACGGTAGTGGTCGGTGAGATTTTCTTCTTGGTATCGATATTTTGAGGACCTCAACAGGTAAAAGAAGATATATAGACGCAAAATGGGCTGTCTTGCTCCTATTACGAAGGAAAACGCGCCACTCATTTGCTAGTCAGTCAGCGCCTCTCTTTTAATCTTACCCTTCCTTAATAGGGTTTACTCGGTTTCTCAGGTACGTCAATCACTCACTTTTACTCTTTCATTGACTGTCTCAGAGTTCAATTTGTCATGTTTATTTAATCTTATTAGCTGAAACTTTGGATCCTGTTTGTAATTTATTAGTTTTTCTTATGGGTTTGGATGTTTTTCTGAGTTTTAGTTTCAAGTAATGAAAAAGATTGTAACTTTATACGTTTAAAGAGCTCAAAAGCTTAGTTTCTGTCAGTTAAATTTTGGATATTGATTGAGTTGATTTGGGGTTTGATAATAGATGGGTTCGGATTCTCGCTACACTGAATTCCCTGGCTCTAAAAAATTTGAGGATGAGATCGTGTTTCCGGTTTCGAATCAGTATCAAAATGTTACTAATGGATTCAAAATTGAAGATTTAGACCTCGACCATTTAGAAAATCCACTTGTTTTGCCTGACCCCGATCCGGGTAACTCTGCTTTGTCATCGATCACGAGCATGGATGGAGATTCTCCTTCTGATGATAACGACTCGGAGAATCTCCTCAAATACATAAGCCAGATGCTTATGGAAGAGAACATGGAAGAGAAGCCCTGTATGTTTCATGACCCGTTGGCTCTTCAAGCTGCTGAGAGATCACTTTATGATATTCTTGGTGAGAAGAACCTGCCCTCCTCACCCCATGAATCTCCTTCTTATGGTGATCAATTTTTGGTTGATAGCCCAGATGATAATTTTTGGAGTAGCCGCAGTGATTATAGTAGCAATAGTAGTTCTACTTCCAATACTGCTAGTTTGGTTGATCCTCAATGGAATGGTGAGTCTGGGGAATCCAAACCATCGTTTATGCAAATGCCTCTTTCTACTAATTTTGTTTTCCAGTCTGCTGCAAATCCCAGTTCACAATCATCATTCAAATTACACAATGGGTTAGCAAGTAATAGTGATAGTGCCATAAAGCCCTCTGTGGGTAACATTGTGGTACAAAATATTTTCAGTGACAGTGATTTGGCATTACAGTTCAAGAGAGGTGTAGAGGAAGCTAGTAAGTTCCTTCCTAAGGGTAATCCACTGGTTATTGATTTAGAGAACAGTTCATTGGCACCAGAGATGAACAGAAATGCCCCAAATGTGGTAGTGAAGGCTGAGAAGGAAGACAAGGAGTATTTGCCTGAATGGTTGACAGGAAAGAAGAATCATGAGCGGGAGGATGGAGATTTTGAGGAAGAAAGAAGTAACAAGCAGAGTGCAGTTTATGTAGATGAGAGCGAACTGTCAGAGATGTTTGATATGCTATTAGGAGTTGGGGAGGGATGCCAGCCTCCTCAGTGTATACCTCACGAGGCTGAACAACGTGAGTCAGGCAAGACTTTGCAGCAGAATGGGCAAACAAGGGGAACTAATGGTAGCAAGACTAGGGCTAAGAGACAAGGAAATAACAAGGAAGTTGTTGATTTGAGGACTTTTCTAATTCTTTGTGCGCAAGCAGTCTCTGTGAATGATTGCAGAACTGCTAATGAACTGCTGAAGCAGATCAGGCAGCACTCTTCACCTCTCGGTGATGGATCTCAGAGGTTGGCTCATTGTTTTGCTAATGCCCTTGAAGCACGTTTAGCTGGAACTGGTACCCAGATATACACGGCTTTGTCTGCTGAAAAAACATCAGCTGTGGATATGTTGAAAGCTTATCAAGCTTACATTTCAGCTTGCCCATTTAAGAAGATTGCTTTTATCTTTGCAAACCATAGTATTCTGAATGTGGCTGAGAAGGCACCTACACTTCATATAATAGATTTTGGTATATTGTATGGTTTCCAGTGGCCTTCCCTTATCTATCGCCTCTCATGTAGACCTGGTGGTCCTCCCAAACTGCGCATTACAGGCATAGAGCTTCCCCAAAGTGGTTTCCGGCCAGCAGAGAGAGTTCAAGAGACAGGTCGCCGCTTGGCAAAGTATTGTGAGCGCTATAATGTTCCATTTGAGTACAATGCCATAGCTCAGAAATGGGATACCATCCAAATTGATGACCTGAAGATTGATCGCAATGAAGTTCTTGCTGTAAACTGTGTCTTTAGATTTAAAAATCTGCTTGATGAGACAGTTGTAGTTAACAGTCCCCGGAATGCTGTTCTAAACTTAATCAGGAAGACAAAACCAGATATATTTGTCCATGCTATTGTCAATGGATCATATAATGCTCCATTTTTTGTCACAAGGTTCAGGGAGGCACTGTTCCATTTCTCTGCTTTGTTTGATATGTTAGATACTAATATGCCCCGTGAAGATAAGATGAGGTTGAAGTTTGAAAAGGAGTTCTATGGTCGGGAGGTTATGAATGTCATAGCGTGTGAGGGCTCAGAGAGGGTTGAGAGACCTGAGACATACAAGCAATGGCAGGTTCGGAACATGAGAGCTGGGCTGAAGCAGCTTCCCATGGACCCTCTTCTCATCAAGAAATTGAAGTGTAAGGTGAAGACTGGGTACCATGAAGATTTTGTGGTCGATGAAGATGGCAACTGGATGCTGCAAGGATGGAAGGGGCGGATTGTCTATGCATCCTCTGCTTGGATTCCTGCATAGGAATGCGGTAGCTTGTTTATGAGAGCTCACAAAGTTGGCAGAAAAGGGTTTTTCTTAGTTGAAGCAGTCCAAGTCAGCAGATTCTAGTTACCATTTAGGTTTTTGCAGCACACCACACCGTACTGTCAGTGAAGCATCTGTGCTGATTACGTAGTGATTTCATGTTGTCACACATGATTTTCTTGTGTATAGTAATCCTCACTCAAACCTAAACTGTCGCAAGCATGCGAGTTTGGTAGCAACTGGTAGCTTTATCTGATTGTTCGCTATTACTCTTAGGTTTTAACTCGATAGATGGTGCACTGACACTGTCATTTAGCCAAAGCTTTGGCTGTTTGATGTGATCTTGTATTTTTAGGCATTTTCTTCTACTTAGTTTCTTTTGCGTGTCACATCCATAAAAAAAATGTCTTATTTTTACCAAAAGATTGGAGCTGGTAGTTTCATAAAACCCCAGTTCATTAATTTAGCCAAGGTTGCTGGTCATTAGAGAAGTTCTGATATCTGTAACCTACTTGACAGCTTGCTGCCCACAAAACTCAGGAAATGCTGGATCATAAGACCCCAGTTATATTCATCATCAGGGCTATTTGACAAACTATATACCCATAAGCAGTCTATTCTGCCTGCAGTTACTATAGAGTAATTACTGCTAGCTCATACAATGAGTTATAACCCAGCTGATATTAGTGTCTTCTTTTCTGTAAACAAAATTACTGGAAAAAAATATACTGCTAATTTAGTTACTTCTGGTCAATGTATATTCAGTCGTCGGAGCTAATTAATTACTCGTAAATGCTAGATAAACACACAGTCCGCTATACGACCGTTTAGTATATTAATTAATTCACAACGCTGGCCGGCTTGAACGCTGAAGTAAACACTTCCGATCATTATTTAAGTCAAAGCATAAAAATCCAGAATCAATACTAATGGTCCTAGGTATCAAGCCTTAACCTGGGATATATGGATTACATTCAATGCATGGCCGATAGTGGGGAGCATTGACGTGTATTTTTGTATAGTTTAATCAACTGATTGTTGCCTTCTTCCAAGCTTAAAACAAAAAAAATTTGCTTGAAAGATGACAGTCTATTTAATTATTATTTTTTGTTGCCATCTAATTAATCCGGTTTTACATGGAGAAGGTCGCCGTCCACAAATAAAACTCGAAGACAAAGATATTGGTAATGTTGGGTGGAGGCAAATCCCATTTCGCATGGCTTTTTCTGTCCATGACAACATTTATTTACATTTTACAAGATCAAATCTGGATCTCTGGACCCTTGTGGACTAAATGAATTAATCCTGGTAAAAGCCTATCCTCTCTCTTATCCCAGCAAGGTCTTCTGAATTGTTTAGAGCAGAAATTGCTTAAATACGAACCGGTATTTGGTGCACGTAGGTCAATTAGAACTGAGAGTATAGTTATAGTTATTTTTTAAAATAATTTTTATTAAAAAAATAGTAAAATAATATTTTTTTTATTTTTTAAAAATTATTTTTGATATTAATATATTAAAATAATATCAAAATATCAAAAAAATATTATTTTAAAATTAAAAAAAATTATTTTTTTTTTCAAAAACATTTTTAAAATATAACAACACACAAGTTCTTAATGCTCCTACAAGTCAAGAGTGGCGGCAATGATTATGCAAATCTGTCCAGTCCTCTCCCTCCACCACCTAGAACATCCTAGTACTTCGAGCTTACTTTCTACTTTCCTCTTTCCTTCCACTCACTCTATGATAAAAATAATAATAACTATGTTTGTTCATTTTTCAATAACACTGTAGCGATGATCACGCTAGGCTGCATCAAATTTTTTATAAAATAAATAAAATTTTTTAAATAATAATAAAGTCAATTTGATGAACAGGTAATCTGAAATATAAAATTAAAATATCTCTATATAAAGTTTTTTAAAAAAGTACAAGTACAAGGTTCGCTATTTAAATGTAAAAGAATGAAAATTAAAAAAAATTAATTTTTTTTTAAAATATATTAAAGAAAAAGACCTGAGTCAAGTCGGGTTAATTTTATGAACCCGTCAAAGTGATATGAGATCAAGATTTAAAAAATGTTTTTTAAGAAAAAGATCTAAAAAAAGACCGAAGTTAAATAAAAAAATGATAAAAAACCGAGTTAATACGTGTTAACTTGACCACCCCGCACCCGGATAACCTCACATAAAGTAAAGTGAAAAAAAATCACAATGCTCAAGGATCAATAATTTAATGGAAAATGATAAAATTAAAAAAATCAATTTAAAAAAAAACGAGCCAACCCAAGTTAACTCAACTACCTTGCGACTCGAGATATAAGATATGAATAACCTCATAAAAAGAAAAGCATAACAATTTACGAAGCTCAAGACCCAATAAGTCAATGTCAAATGATGAAAAAAATAGATTTTAAAAAATGATTTAAAAAAAAAACCAAACTTATACCAGGTTAATCATCGAAATTGATCGACTGGCTCATGAGAATGAGATTACACTGTAAAAGGTAAACATGAAAAAATTACAAAGCAAAATTCTCAATTATGAAAAAATAAAAATTAGAACACTAAATCTTGCAAAAAAATAATTGAAAGAAAATATTTAGGGATTAAATTGAAAAACAAAATAAATGAAGAAAAAAGAGCAAAAAAAAAAATGAGAATCAAAATTGGAAATAAAATAAAATGAAATAAGATTCTAAAGGACAAAATAAGAATAAACAAATAAATACAAAAGATTAAAAAACATTAATCAAAAGAATGAGGACCATATTGGATACAAAAATTAAATAAAACTAAATGCTGATGGATGAAATTAAAAAAAAAACTTCAAGAAGCATTAAAATCAAAAGAAATAGAAAAAAAAAACAAGGACCAAATTCAAAACAAATATAAACTGGAGGACATAACTGAATTTCTAAAGGCTCGATAAGAATACTAAGGCCCAAGAGAGAGAAAAGAAGAGGAGGAGAAAAAAAACCATCGCCACCAAACCGCCATCAACTCTAACAGCTTTGCCGCCACCTTACAAATCAGATGAGATGATAATCAATAGATTTTGACCACCAGAATACTCCCCATACACCTCTAGAATGACATGAGGGATGATGATGCCCTAAGGCATGCTATTACTAAATATTTTAATAATGAAAATTACTAAACAAACCCTAAGGACATATGAATATTACCAAAAAAAAAAACCATGTTGCAAAGACGAAAACACCCTCCCAAGCTAGCCTTAGATTTTTTGAAGTCAAAGGTTAAACATGTCAAGACAACAAAACTCTTCTTTGTAAGGTCAATATTTTTAAGCTTTTAAGAGTATCAATATTATTTCACTATATATATATAAATAAATAGAAAAAGATTTTAACCCGCTGCGAAGATAATTATTAAATATAATGAAGGATAAAATGATCAATACATTGTCTGAATACATAATATTTCTCCAATGCTGAGTCCTTTTAGTGTTTTTATTTTATTTTTTATTTTAATGTTGCATGCAATAAACTAGCAATTAATGTGAGTGCTTGGTATTAATTAGCAATTAAAATCAATGAATCTCTCCCAATGAACTAAAAAGCAATAATGGACAGATATGAAGCATGGTTCATGAGCGAGGGCATCCGCCTGGTTAAAGTTGGACCATCGAACTCTCCCGAGACAGAGAAGAATCTTTTACATATTAATCAACGGTGGTGCATGTGCGGCCCACTCAGCGGTGCTGATTATCTTATTATTAATAAAAGGGTACATCGTATCTTACAAGGAACACTGCCCGATTTTAAGCTTGTAATGAAATCATACGTCCACCTATGCATATACGTGTACTTTGATTCTCCACACCCTTTCAACTTTATTTAATTAATAAAAAAAAATCCCTTCAAATTAATTTGGTTGCTATTCAACCAGAAGCATGCATGAAAACAATTAAAATTAGGGAATTATTAAACAAATTATACTCCCTTTAATTATCTAAAAGTCATGCGGATAAGGAGATTGATTTTTCGTGTTCAACGACAATATAAATACGTAAATTGACATTGACCCATGAATTGACATTGGCACACCAATATATATAATTCCTCGAGACCTGAAATGAGCTGTATATTTTATAAGCATGGAGAGTTATTCTCCCTTCCATGACTATATAGAAAATGATATAATTATAGAAGATTGTAATATTTAGTTTTTTTTCCTAAATAATAATATATTTTTTTGTGTAATGGACATCCAATAAAAAAGAATAAAAAAAGAAAAAAAAAAGAATCCATGGATACCAATTACTCTCATTAAAAAAAACCCACAGTTTGACTGACATGTATTAAAGTATCGTTCAAATAAAAAACTAGTTTCTTGAATTCAAACTCTCACCACAAATTCGCTGCACACTCAGACTTTTTATTTCCCTGTCTGCCATCTAGCAATACCATCAACGAAAACAAATGATCCAACAACAATTTGCAATCGATCCATCAACAATATTAACACCAAACTTTGAAATTTCTATGTATGCTATGAAATTTCTTAAAATAACTGGATTATTTTTATTTTTTATGTTTTCAGATCTTTTTGATGTGTTGATATAAAAAAATTTTTAAAAAAATATTATTTTGATATATTTTTAGACGAAAAACATTTTGAAAAGCAACCGTTACTAAAGTCCCTAAAGTCACACACCTTTTTTAGTTTAGTCCTTAATTTTGAATTTCTTCAATGAAATTTCTAATCACCCATCAAACTTTAAATTAAATTTTTTGATTTAGTTAAATCTCAAATTGAACTTAAAAACTAATTTTTCTTACAATTAAATCCTCAATAAATTCAATTAAACCCTGAAAAATTCTAATTGAATTCTTAAACGACCAATTTTGAATTGGTTTTTCCCAAATTAAAATTTTCTTAGTAATAGAGTTTTTATTAGTCAAAATTAGACTGCTAATTTTTTCAATCTTATATATTATAATCCTCACTGACCAGTCTTTCATAATTTTTTAGGTGTTGTTCGTGTTCTCTCAATTGATATATAATTTTTTTTTTATCTTTTCAACTTTCTTATATTTTTTAAGTTTCTATGCTTAAAAAATGCTAATGCTAAGTGGGGGTAGGAGATCAAATAGATAAAAGATCTACCTTTGTCTACTTTACATTTATGAGAGAAACTTAATGACATGGAGAAGTAAGAAACAACAGGTCTTCGTCAGATCTAGTGTAAAATTAACTATAATTTCGGGTATGGCTCATGATGCATGTTAATTTGGCTCTGAGGATTGGAAAGACTTGCTTCTCACGTCTTGGGAAGAAAGATGCTTTTGACCTCGAAATTAGAACGATGGAGGAAGAAGATGGGTGGACTTGGTCGCCTGGGCAGGCAGGTAACCGGTAGCTTTCGCTTGTTTGACTTCATCAAGGCTGTAGTCTAAGCTTGTCACATGTCGTTTCGAGATAAAATTAATATTTCTAGATTAATCAAGATCACCAGTTTTTTATATATTGCATGTGCCTTCAGATTCATTATTATAAATATACTTGGAGGCCATCTTTGAAGATATTTCACAGCAATATCATTTTCTTTACCTGCCTTCGATTGCCGC
>Ga0325400_1007453_pt1 | contig 10457 bp, 7 predicted proteins | sample PopdelMetagenome_2_FD_205662 | JGI IMG/M metagenome (GOLD analysis project Ga0325400, IMG submission 205662) | Populus deltoides microbial communities from Bellville, Georgia, United States - Xylem-PdKOR-R1 | ecosystem: Host-associated > Plants > Phyllosphere > Stem > Wood/Secondary xylem...
TGTAAAAGTAATTTTATTTTGATCTTCAAAGGTAATTTCAATTTGGTTGTAACCTAAATAACCATTTAGGAAACAATTAGATTCATGACCTACAACTTTTTCTAGGACTTGATCCATGAAAGGTATAAGAAAATGATCTTTTCTAGTCATTGAGATAAGTTTCCTATAGTCAATGCACATACACCAAACAATAATAGCCATAGTTGGAATTAACTTAGTTTTCTCATTTGTTATTATAGTAACTCCAAACTTCTTGGGTAAAACTTGGGTAGGACTTACCCATTTGCTGTAAAAATAGGATAAACAATTCCATTATCTAGAAGTTTAATGATTTTATTTCTCACTACTTCTTTCATATTAGGATTAAGCTTTCATTGTATTTTTTTAGAGGGTTTAGCATTTTCCTTCAAATAAATTATATGTGTGCAAATTAAAGGACTAATTGTTTTTATGTTAGCTATGGTTCATCCTAATATATTTTTGTGCATTTTTATAGTTTGTAATAACTTACCTTCTTCATATGCATTAAGTTTGGAAGAGATTATTATTGGAAAAGTTTCATTTTCTCCAAAAAAATGAGTTCTCCAGATTAAATGGTAGTGGTTTCAAATCAAGTTTTGGTGGTTAAACACTTGAAGGTATGAACTTAATTGATCATGGTGGCAATTTCTTAATTTTTGGTTTCCAACTACTTACATTTGATTCTTTTTGAAAACAAATAATTTGTAAATCAACTAGAAGTAGTTTCGAATTGATCATAAACTAAATTTTCAATAAAGTTGACTTTTTTAAATCATTATCATCTCTAGGTTGCTTGCAAATGTTAAAAACCTTTATTTCCAATGTCATATTTCCAAAAGATAACCTGAGCACTATATTCCTACAATTAATCAATATATTAGAAGTTGTAAGAAATAAACGTCCTAAAATAATAGGAATTGAATTGCATGTTCAACAAGTTGTGTATCAAATACAATAAAATCCATAGGATAAATGAATTTATGAACTTGTAATAACACATATTTAAGAACTCCTCTAGGCATTTTTACATATCTATCAGTAAGTAAAAGAGTTATAAAGTTGGTTTTAACTCACTTAGATTGAGACTTTGAAAAACTTAATATGATAGTAAGTTCACATTAGCTTCAAGATCAAGTAAAGCTTTTTTTTTAATTTTATATTCTCCAATAAAGTATGAAATTATAGGATAACCGGGGTTTCTATGTTTCAAAGCATTATTGTTTTGAAGAATGACGCTTGTTTGGCTAAAAAGGTTTTCTTTTCCACATTCAGTTTTCTCCTCACGGTGCACAACTCTTTTAAAAATTTATCATAAGAGAGTACCTGTTTAATAACATCCAAAAAAGGTGTATTGATCTTTACTTACTTGAAAGTTTCAAAGATTTTAGAATTTTGATTCACTTTCCTTTGGTTAGTCATGATATGAGAAACTGGAAGTATTCGTAAGGAATTAGTAATTTCTTTACAATATTCAGGTTTGACCTCTTCTTTACCCTTAGGGATTGACTCATCATCTTTGAGCTCTTCCTTACCCTCAGGGATTGACTCATCATCTTTCTCACAAGGTTCAAGAATAGGTTTTTCAATAGCCTTACCACTACGAAGAGTCATGATTGATTTGATTTGATCCGTGCATTGACTTCTTGAGCTACTCGTACTTAAATTGTATTTTCCTTTGGGATTTTATTGTGGTTGAAAAGGAAACTTACCTTTCTCCTTAAAACTAAGAGCAAATGTGAATTTTGCAAGAGTATCTTTCAAATTTGACATAGTTTGAGCATTTTGAATATTGATTGACTGTTGCTTTTCAATGAATGCATGCATTGTTTTCTCAAGATTTATTCTAATAGGGGGACCATGAGAAGGTGCATATCCATGAGAATTTTCAAAATTTTGGTGTGCTTGTAATGGTGTATGTGAAGTTTGTGCATTATTATTACTACTCTTCCAATTAAAATCTGGATGATTTCTCTAAACAAGGTTGTATGTTTGCGGGTATGGATTAGGATTTGGGATTTGAGATTTGGAAACTATTTAAAGCATTGACTTGTTCATGGAGACATTGCTTTAAAGAAGGCAAAGTCAGAAAATCATTGTTTAAGTTTTCATTAGTTTCACAATTTTGAAACATAATTTTTTGAATAGATTTTAATCGACCACTTTTTTTCAATTATAGTACCTTGACTTTTCTAGCTAAAGATGCAAGTTTGGCTTGGAGATCATGATTTTCCCTAACATTGTTCATGCCTCCACTAGATGTATGAGACTGAGTTTTACTTGGTGCCTCACAAGTGCCTGTAGTATCTTAATTTTAGGCATTTTCAACTAACAAGTCTAGGTACTCCATTGCTTCATCAAGGTCTTTATCTCAAAAAGTTTTATTGTACATCAATTCCACCATTTGCCTATCTTTAAGTGTTAAAGCTTTATAAAAATGTAAAACTAATCTCCATGTTTCAAAACTATAATAAGGACAAGTATTAAGCAAGTTTTTATACCTATCCCAACACTGGTAAAATATTTCTGCTAGTTTTTGAGTGAAAGTGGTGATTTTTCTTTTGAAAAAGTTTGTTTGATAAAAAGGAAAAAACTTCTTTAATTTTTTTTTGCATTTCATCCCAAACACGAATAGATCCTAACTTAAGATTTTATAGCCATATTTTATCTTTTTAGAAAAAATGAAAAAACTTTAATCTGATGGTGTTCATATTACAAATTTAATTCATTATAAGTATTACAAACCTTTTCAAATTCTCTCAAATACAAGTATAGATTTTCTAGATCTAATCCATAAAAAGTTGGTAAAAGTTGAATGATACTTGATTTAAAATTAAAGTGAAATGCAGAAGGAGGGAAAAACATGCATGATGATGTACTCATTCTTGTTAAATTCATGTGGCCTCTGAATTTTCTAAAATGGTTATTATCATTATAAAATGACTGGTTATCTTCTTCAACCATATTTTCTAAAGAAGATAAAGATTTCCTAGATAGTCTACCACTTAATATGCATGACCAAACTTTTATGCAAGCGCAGAAAGAAAAGAATAAAAGAAGAAAGAAATGAAATTAGATAAAATAGAAGTGTAAAGAAGAAGAAAAAAACAATTTATAGTTTGTACAGTAACTTACCTCATAGGCAACGACACCAAAAACTTGACATGATCAAATGATTGATGTTTTCTCCCAAGTATAGGAGTGTTAAATTAATAAATATCTTGGCAAGAACAGGGTCGATCCACATGAAGGTTAAGTATACAAAACCATAAATAATAAAAGAAATAGAGTTGAAGAGAACTTTGAGATGTGATATTAATGTAAAGATTAAACAAAGACAAAACAATTGTTAAGGTTAGAAGATCCACTAATGATATTTTAATAAGTATAGTCAAAACTCTTTTTATTACTCAACTAGAAACTACACACAAAGAAGGTTCCAATCAGATGATTTATCATTGTTAGCTCATTTTAAGTTATTAAAATGGTCATATTAATTATCTTATTTGAGTAACGCCAATACTTGTAAATGTTGTCAAGTATTCATGATGCTAACTTATACCAACAACATGTTGAGTTTGTATTATATTTTTTTTTATCAGAATGTAAGAATGTATTAAAGTCCATGTTGGTTCTTTATTAATTATCATATTAAAGTTCATGTTGAGTTTGTACTATACTTTTTTTTTATTTATCAAAATGTAAGAATGTATTGAGATCAAAAGTAACCATACTGGTTAACCAGCAAGTTCATATACATGTACAAAATATATGGGAACTAAAGAGGGAACAAACTCCCAATCAGAACAGAACCGGATACAGCCAGGTCATACATATATTGGCCAACTATCCAGGAAGCAACAAAAGAGAAGCAAAAATATGATATAAAAAAACAAAGTCAAAGAGGGAACATGCTCCCATCGAAGACTAGCCATGCAAGGCCTAATAACCCAGTAAGTAGAAACTGTTAAGGAAAAAACCAAATAAGGATTGCAGGTGAGTTTGTACTACATTTATTCTTTCTTCATTAGTGTAACCTTTTCACCTTGGCAAAAATATACTTAACTAAATATGATTAAGAAGAAAACATAAATAAACAATATAAGAACATAGCTATGATATAAATCAACTAAATATAGTAAAGGAAATGATAAGCATAAACAAGAGATTAATGAGAATATAACATGAAATAAAAATTAAACATTACAAAAATACAAAGAAAAAAAGCAAGAGCATGATCTTGATATGAAAAACAAGTTATCTAAATGAATGGAAAATGCCTCATTTTATAAGCTAAAATTTAGAACTATTGCTTTGGTGACTAACTATTGCTTTGACGGTTGAACAAAACATCATTGATAGCATCAGAATTTAAATAGAAGATATGCATGAATGTTGTAGGTTTTTTTGTCTTAGCTTTCCAAAAAAAAAATAATGGGCTTATTTGGACTTCTAGAACTCGATATATGGGTTGAACACCAAAATAATATTTGAGATGTATGACAAATTCAGACTTCTCTTTTGTTGCCAAGTTTTGAACTACAAAATGGTAGTATTGAATCTTGCACTCTTCATGAATGTTTTCGGTCTATGTCTTAACTTTTCATCAAGATAAAACACACATAAATCAACAGTCTACAAATCCAATTATGACCTAAAATCAAATGGTGTTCCAATTTGAATTGAACCACCCTAATTAGAATTTCTTCTCTAAGCTTGTCCCTCTCTGAATTTGCAAACCTGTATTTAAAATAAGCATTTATCATAAATTAAAGATATATTGTATTATAAGAATTGTTATTAGAAAACATGTTGAAGTTAGGGAATTTTCTGATACTTTAAGTGTATTATAATGATATAAAACCTTAATAAAAATACACTTTTAAGTACTTATCAACATACATGGAGGAAAGAAATCACAACTCCTTTTTTTTATGTTCAAGTATGGGCATTCCTTCCTTTTATTAGGCTTGTATAAAGACATTCTTCTATTGTAATCTTTGTGCCGACCAGCTACACTAAAATAGGTAGGTTACCTTAATTGTCTTCATACACCATATAAAGTAGCATGGCGAAAAACCATTTCCTATAATATTTAAGTATAGCCATTAGCTATTTGGTATGGAAGTGCAACCTAAGGTATTACTTTGTTCTATAACTATTCATCTTGGGCAAAGAGTTTCATCAATGGAATAATATAGGGAAAAACTAAACATATAAAAAAAGTAGAGAGAAGAGTAATTAGTGGTCTCCCATAGATGAATTGTCTTCACACCGGGGCTTTAAGAAATATAATGGTGCTTAAGTTTATAAAAAGACCCCAATTGATCCAACAATATGAGATCGAGCCTAGGTAAGGTCTAGAGGCTTATATACAACCAAATAAAGTAGTCCATAACTAAGTAACATCAATCACTTAGCCCAACAATGCTTACCACAAAAACATTTAGTAGGTAATTACATAGGAATTTTCATAGTTGTAAAGTTATTTTTGCTTTTGAATTGTAGCCTAGCCATTTTTGTTTTTTCTTTACCAGCATTGTTACATTTAATATAAGGGTAAAACCCAAAAATATGTTATCCCCCTTCTTTTTAGTGAAAGAGTTTTTCACCTTTTGAATAATCTAGCTTGTGATTAATAAAAGAGGTTGTTGTTTTTCTTTAAAGAGAAGAATTTATATGACAAAATCACCTAAAAAGAATAAAATAAAGTAACCAAAAAGGTTTCCATAGACTTTGAAAGTGTTGTAGCAAGGATGGTAGCCTGATATGGTAAAGGAAAGAGAAAAAATGAGCCCTATCTTAGTCTAATAAGAAATTAAATATTTTTAAAGGACTCAACCCCTCCCTTTCTCATGCTACTCCAACTCTAACTAGTACTCTACTTAGAATTATAAGTGTTACCCCCTACCCCCTTAACCAACAATGGTGGTGGTGACCCATCTTTAAAGGACTCTCAAGCCCAGGGACCAAGGTCAGGGCATATTCTTCCTTTTAGGATTAAGCTAACTAAGGGAGAAAGCTCATGCCTAGGCTACTCTACTTTTGAATCATCCCACCATCCAAGGATAGGTTGGGCTACCCATTATAGATGCTTTCTTGCACCTGTCTTAGATTTTATAGACATAGATAGGTAGATGAGTGGTAGCTTATCTAGAGATATGCACACTACTCAAAATCTATTCCTCAATGTAAGTATATAATTTTTTTTTTCTGAGTTGTTATTCCTTTATAAGTTTACACTTGTATCTAACTATGTTATTCAGTTTAGGTCTTTCAAATACATGTCAATCTTTCTAAACCTTAAAATGACATAATCATATGCTTCATGTGATTGTTGTGGCCAGTAAGAGACCCAGATCTAAAGAAGGCTTAGAGAGATCACTACTTTCTTAGACAATTAATTAAAAGTTTTTAAGAATGTCCTCACTATGAGTCTACAACAGAAGGATGGCCAAATTATCTAGCTGGATATCAAGAATCTCTACACAAAGATGGAGAAGATGTAACTTCTAGGAGGAGATGGACTAGCCTTAGGTGTACCTAAGAAGGAGTCTGGATGAGCCAAAAAAGAAATAGACTACATATGAGTGTTGAGGGGTGCCCCTGGGAAGTTTCAATAGATGTAGTAAAGGTTTAGGGCTTTTAAAGAGATCTTAAAAGGAAAGATCATATAAATGATAAATGATCTTCACATTTACAACTTCTCTAATGGGGTGTGTATAAATGTTTCTTAAGTATTTCATATTATCTCGACCCAAACTTCACTAATTTCGTACAACATACAAAGGTTATTACTTAGATCCAATACCTAGGTATTATGCTTGATGATGATGATGATGAAGTGGCTTTAGATCCAAAGAGGAGCAAGCAAACGGGAGTAAGTCGTGAGGACTTTAGTGGGGTAGCTCAACAAAGAGGAGTCGATGTAAAAGGAAGAGCCAGCCCGATGCATTAGGGTGGTCTCTATTATTGGTTGATTGAGAAATCATTTCTTGATGACATTTGTACTTTTAAAAAGGATGTAATCAAGCTTTTGTGATCTCGTGAATTTATTTTTTTCCAAGTGTGATGATGAGCTTCTTTTACCCATATAAAGAGTGTTTTATGCTTGAGCAAAGTAGCGCTTTGGATCTAAACCAGGGATTATTTCGTACCTAAGTAAAGCTATATTTTATAACCATAAAAATAAATTATAAGGACAATTATTACAATAACAAACTATGGAGAGAATTTTGATGGTGATTGTTATACAAAGACAATATAAGGAGATAATTTCATGGCAAAAATAAATAAAGAGAAATGCTACTTTTATTCATAGAGAAACTATAAAGTATGTAATTGATTTTTATTGATGATATACCTTTAAGTGAACCAAATGTTATATATCATAAATACTTTTCTCATTTATATCTTGAAAAAAAAAATGATTATTCACCTCGATCAGTCATTTAACTTTGTAAGGCCTATTCCATATTGGGCTAGTTTTCCTCATATTTCTAAGTTACATGTTACCTCTAATTTTCTCAAGACCTTTTTTTACATCTTAAAATGCCATTTTTTTAACTTATGCATTGTGGAACTCGATTATCTTTTACTAGTAGCCTATTTTTTTTAGAAAGGCTGCTAGTTAGGTTTCTTCAAGCAAATTTTAGTTTGCACTGAGTTTTTTACCATTCTGCTAGAAGGAGTAGTGAAGTGCATTGTCATTGAGAACTTGATTTAGGTTGGTATAATGGCTTTGGTATCATAAATAAGTAGATAAGAAGTTTCTCATATGGAGTATTTCTTGGTAACCTTGTATTCCCTTAGGATTTTATCTAGAAAACCTACCCATTCCTATTTAGCTTTTTCTATTTTATTTCCAAGCCCGGAGAATCATGTTTACAAGCTTTATTTTTCTCTAGGTGATATTGATCATAAATTGTGTTTATATAATAATCTTTATGAAAATTCTCTCCATAACTTATTCTGACAAAAATTCTCATAACTGATTTTTATGAGATTCACTCTTTAAAACTCTATGAATTTTAAAAGCTAGTGTACTACACTAGCAAGACTATCACAACACTGAGATAAGATACTTGAAGGTAAAACAGGTGGACCTCATCTTGGTAAGCATAAAAAGAAAGTTAAAGTCTTACTTCCAAGTGCACCAAATTATTGTTTTGAATTATCAGTATCTTAAAGAAATTCTATATAAACTAGGCTTGTATTAATGATTCTTAACGTGATACATTAAATTGGGAAAGATTGGTCTCTAGTATCAATTATGACCGACCATAAAACCTTAGTCCTTAGCATACTTCATCAAGTTCTTTTTGTTTATTTATTTATTTATAAAATTAACAGTTTATAAACAAGATGTAACACTTATGTGCACACTTCCCCCATCTATATAGAAACTATATATGAGTGGGTCCTCTAATATTCATGAATGTGGACCAAAATATTACTAATAAGCCTTGTTTGGATGAATATTAAGCCCTCCTAACTAGGCTTTGTTTGGTTGAGGCAATAAATGCCTATACCCTCCAAGTATACAATGAATCATAGCTCATGATTGGTTAATGTGAACGAAAATTTGATATAAAAGTGTCCTCCATGATCAAGTATTAGCAGAACGTATTGGACAGTTGGCCTTCAAGAAAGAAGAAATGAACAAAATGATTATCACCAGGATCCAATAAGAAAAAATAAAATAAGGTACAACTCTTGATAAATTTGAAAAACTCCAACCTTTCTTTTAATGTTTGAATAGAAATCTTAGAATGGTCAAGTATCGAGTAAGAGAGGGGACAAATGAGCATCTTTCAATTCATCATGGATATATATGACTAGATAACTCACATAATATAATATCTACTCATAATAGATCATTTTATAGATAATACATATGTAAAAGATCAATATTGGCTTCATTTTTAAAATGCTTACCCATAAAGGAAAATAATTATGTGTTAAAGGATATCTATAAAAGGGTGTATATGGCATATATACAGGTTTAAAGGCTTATCATTCTTTAAGATGCCATAGACATGGTCAAAAAATGTAACAAGTTCTAAAGATTTTCTCAGTGCTATGCTAAATTTTAGTAGAAATGACCATCATTGAACTATCCTAACCTTTCTATTAGTATGAGATAGACCTCCTATAATTATTCTTTGAAGCCTTAAAGAAAATATAGTTTGTCTTAGTTATTGTAGGCTACTTCAGCAAATAGGTAGAGGTCAAAGCTTTAGCTAATATAATTGCCAACAAATTCATATTCTTGATATAAAAAAACAATATCTATCATTTTGGGCTCCTTAAAGTTCTCATCATAGAAAATGGTGCGTAGTTTAATAACAAGAAGACGAGGGAGTAGTTCTTAAAGCCATGTATAGATCATAGTTTTTCCTCTATGTCCCATCCCCAAACCAATGGGAAAATAGAGATCACAAACAAATTATCCTCAATTGGCTAAAAAAAGAAGAAGCTAAAATGGCATTTGTAAATCTCCAAGATGAAATATTATGGTAATACAATGTTATTAAAATATCCTTCATATGTGAAATTTCATTCTTCTTTATCAATGATAGTAAGGCCATGATACAATCCTAAATAAGGCCCCTGGCTACAAATCATTTCATTGATCTTCTTAGTATAATAATAAAAAACTCAAGGCAAACTTAGATATGCTGGAAGAAATTTGACTAATAACCCTATAAGAAATGAGGCCTACAATTAAAAGAGGATCGAGTCATAATGCAAAAGTTAAAAACAAGCAATTTAAAGTAAAAGGCATGTCTTAAAAAAAATTGGAGGCGGCATTTAACTCATACAAAGGAGGAAAATTGACCTCAAGGTGAGAGATACATAAAAATATACCTAAGTGATCAATGTCAATAGTTATAATCTCTAGTACATAAATGAGAAAAGTATGTCTTATGCACAACACTTTGATCACTTAAAAGGTATATCATCAATAAACACCAAATTTGTTTTTTATTATCTCTCCATGAATAACGAAGTAGTATTTCTCTCTATTTATGTTCACTAAAAAATTATCTCTGTAAGTTATCTCCATATAATAATCTCCATGAAAATTCTATCAATACTTTGTTCTCATAAAAATTCTTCTTAAGATTATTTTTCATATTGAATATCAACTTTATAAATGTTAGATGAATGTTTTTAAAATCGAACACGTTCTATCTGACGTTGGGTGTCCTTAAGGTAAATGTGTGTCTAGATGCTTGGCACTATGAACTTGGAGGGGATCCTAAACCCAATGTGAAGTCTCATGGTTTATAGGCAAGTTAGGTTAATCAAGTCGGTTAAAAGTTGGGCTTGTATGTAGTCATGTCACCCAATTTAGGTCCAAAGTTATATTAAGTGATGTAGTGTGACCGGATTGAAAAGGAGATGGATTATGTTTGGGTTTAATGAGCCCAGAT
>Ga0325400_1007454_pt1 | contig 10457 bp, 6 predicted proteins | sample PopdelMetagenome_2_FD_205662 | JGI IMG/M metagenome (GOLD analysis project Ga0325400, IMG submission 205662) | Populus deltoides microbial communities from Bellville, Georgia, United States - Xylem-PdKOR-R1 | ecosystem: Host-associated > Plants > Phyllosphere > Stem > Wood/Secondary xylem...
GTGGAGCCGAAAAAGCATCCCGTTCCGGTTAATGAGCCGGTAATGCCCCTCCAGTTGCTCACAAAGGGAATTGATGAGCCGGTTACCAAACGAATCCCCGCTGGAGAACTGTTGCCAGTAGGCCTGGTCAATGTCCTGCCCATTGTCCTGAATCTCCAGGACGAGCCCGTTCTGATTAAAGAGCGTAATGCCGAGGAAAGGCCGTTGCGCTTTCCCGAAAGCGTGCTTAAACGCATTGGTCATCAGCTCATTGATAATCAGCCCGAGGGGCATGGCTATGTCCAGATTCACGTCTTCCTGTTCGATACGAATTTGTAAATCAAACGCTTCGGGCACGTAATTATAGGTTTGAACCAGCGTGTTCGTCAGGTCCACGATGTACTCACGCATGTTGACGATGGTCACCTTTTCGGTCTGGTAAAGACGCTGGTGGATAAGGGCCATCGCCAGGACCCGCTGCTGACTCATACGAATGGCCTGAACGGCTTTTTCGTCTTCCAGCTGCTTCGACTGGAGCTTGAGCAGGCTGGAAACGATAGCCAGATTGTTCTTAATGCGGTGGTGCAGTTCGCGCATCATCAGCGCCAGTTCGTTCGATTGCTGCTGAATTTTAGTGCGGCTACGCTGGATACGTCGGTATTGCCAGCTCACAGTTCCGAGCAGCACTAACAAAAGAACCAACCCACCGATACCCGCCCAAAGCTGCTGGGTTTGCTGAGCGTGCGTCGCATCCAGTTCTTTCAGCTGCTGTTCTTTTTCCTTTGCCTGGTAAAGCGCTTCCAGCTCCGAAAACCGCTGGACATGCGCCTGACTCTGGATCTTATCCCGGTAAATGGCCCACTGTTTATAGGCGTTGAAGGCTTTGGGATAATCCCCTTTTTTCTCGTAGAGCAGCGCCAGGGCGTCATACACCCACATCCGGTGCAAATCCTGGTAGCCATTGTCCAGATCGCCGTACCGCAGGGCGAGTCTGGCATAGTGCTCGGCCTCTTCGAATCGCCCAAGCGCAATGAGCGGGTACGGCATACCGTCATAAATAGCCATCCGAAAATGGCGCTCAAAGACCGGATTGGGCCGCTTCTGCCGGCTGACGTGCTCGGCGTAACGCATGCACTGGTTATACAGCAGGACCGCTTCCCGGGGTCGGTTAAGATCACTGTGATTAAAGGCGATATTGGCCAGTTTACTGTAATACTCGTCCCAGCGCCCCAGTTGTTGGGCAATAGCCAGGGCTTTGCGGTTATAGTCGAGTGCTTTTTGGGCGTTACGGTCCTGATCGGCCAGATTGGCTAAACCGCCGTAGGCGTAGGATTGATTCAGCAGACTGGCGCTGGGCGCCTTCGCGTTGATGATCTTTTTATAATACAGCTCGGCGCGCCGGGGTTCCAGGGCGTGCTGATAGGCGTTGCCGATGTGGATGTATAGCTGGTCCACAAGCTCAGCCTGACTGGGGCGTCTCAGGTTTAAGAGCCCCTGCTGATACTGGTGGAGCGCCTGCAGATAATTGTTTTGTTTGCCATAACACAGCCCCTGCGCCATGTAGACCTGCGCGATCCGGCCCTTATCCTGCATTTGCTGAGCCGTACGGAGGGCTTCGGCGAGCGCCTGATGGGCTTCGTCAAACTGGTATCGATTGCTCTTTTGCTCATTGAACCGGATCAGCCGGGCAATCCGGGTTGTATCGGGCAACCGGGCAATGGCCGACCGGATGTCCTCGAGACGTTCGGTCTTTTCCGAAGGCTGGGCCCGGCTGGCCGTTGCCGGCAACAGGCACAGCAACCCCAGCATCACCGTAGTGCAAAACAGGCTTGAACGGGTTCGCGGGGCATTCATGAATGGCTGACTGGTGGGACACGATGAAACTAAAGTCTGAATCAAACAAAAATAAGGGTTAGCCCCCAGATAAAGGGACAGCTGGATAACGAAATGAACAAATTATACCGTTTGAAAACGACACCGGGTGGGCTCCCCGTATCCGTTTGGCCGTGGGCGTTGTCCGGCCAGCCACGTCAACAAAAAAGCCCTCGCGGAGAGGGCTTTATACGGTGGATTACGGAGTACTTAGTTCTGGGATTCCAGCCATTTTTTAACAATCAGCAAATGAGCCGTTCCCTTCGGATTGCCTTGCCTGATGTCGTAGATGGACCGTTTCACCATGATCGTCAGATCATCGGTGATCAACCACTTGTTGATTCGTTGCGGTCCCTCCGGAAGTGGGCGACCACTAAACCACTCGATGAGTGTTTTATTAAGCATTTTTAGGATTAAGTGTTTGGTCTTTAGTTACTAAACTCTGTCGCAAGTAACATGCCAATTTACGAAAACTTCCTCGTCCGAGCAAAATAAAGAAGCCCGCCAGGCGTACGTTTGCGGGCCAATTTACAAAACCTACTTTGCTCGGCTCCTTAACAAAAGTGCCCCTGGCGGCCTGCCTGTTTTTTTCTTTTCCTAACTGACGATGGGCCAAGCTTTCGCTTCCTCCAGGCCAGCCGCGTACTGCACCTCCTGGGTGTTATGGGACCAGCCTTTGACTAGTATCCGCTCGATCGTTAGGCGCAGGGGAGGCATCAGGGCGTGAGCCTCCGCAAAGGAATGTTGGAGGTTGGGGGCGCCCTCTTTTACCACTTCATCATAGCGGTGTCTATTGACCCGCTAAAAGGTCTTTCGGACTTTCTGTCTGACGATTGCGTGCTACATCGTTTTGTGTTTTCTAGCGTAATTCAGACGATAAGCGGCTGTTGTCGCCATTTATCGCGCTACAGCCCGCCAATCACTTCTGCACCGGGAACGCTCTCTTTTTCAGCCCGTGACTCGCCGGCCGACTGTCGCCCTTCTCGTCTGTTTTTCAACAGGCTAGCTTAATTGCTGGTTCAGAAAGCGGTTCAATCCGGCGGCCCGGCCAACCCTTGGTATTTTTTCGTATTTTAACGGATCGTTGCTGGACGGTTCTTTGTCTCTGACCAACGACGCATTGCCCTAACTCTGCCTTATTCATGCGTGGTTCCTGTGTGTGCTCTGTACTCTGCTGGCTATTCTATAGCCTGACCGCCACCGCCAATCCGTTTGTGCAGAAGGTCGAACGGGCTTCCCCCGGTCAGCGGATTAGGCTCATCCTGAACTACTTCGACACCTGTCAGGCGGTCATTGATCACCCGTCGTATGCGTTCCGGACGCTGAACGCCATCCGATCCATTGGGCAGAAAACCGATGACGAGCAACTGCTGCGGTATGTGCAGTATCTGAAAGACACTTACCCCAAGCACCACAACCGCAGCCACGCCGACAATGCCGCCTTATTCCTGGGCGTTGGTCAGCGGGCCGAAGAAGCCAACGACACCCAGATTGCCGCCGTATGTCGCCATTTCGCCGGGCAGTATTATTTTCTCAACGAAGAGTACGGCAAGGCTTTTGAGCATCTGCTGGCCGCGAACCGGGCCTTTCGGGAGCTTGGCTACGGGCGTATTCCCGAGATCAGCCGGTATCTCTACGAACTGGCTTTCAACTATTACTACTTCAAAGAATACGAGAAAGTCATTGGCTTATTGACCGAGGCCGCCCGCCGGCCAGCCTTCAACAGCAACCTGGCCATTCAGACCTACAACACCCTGGGCCTGGCGCATGCGTCCCGATTTTATACCTTGAAAAACCGGCACGACGGATCAAGGGCCGAGACTGACCTGCTTAAAGCGCGGGCAGTGGCCGTCCTGCACCGCGACTCGCTCTGGATCGGTATTATCCAGCGCAGTTTAGCCGATCTGTACGTCAACCGGGGGCAATGGGCCGCGGCTCTGCAGGCCTACCAGTCCGACTACAGGCTGGGGCTTCGGTTCGGTAGCAAACGCCACTACTTTCCCCACGTTGCCGCTCTGAACATGGCGGCTATGTTCTGGCACCTCAGCAAGCCCGACAGCTGCCTTTATTACCTCAATCGCTCCCGGCGACTGTACCGTCTGAACAAGAAGAATCCTGATTTTGGGAGTAACCTGAACGATGAATACTATTTAAGGGCGTACTACGATGTCAGTCGCCAATACTATCACGCGCTGAATAATCAGTCCCAGGCGTATCGTTTCGCCGACAGCCTGTTGCGGATCAAAGACCGGCTCAACGAGCGTTATGACCTTGAACAGGTTGCCCTGGCCGAAAAAAAGCTGCTGATGGAAAAGCATCAGTCGGAAATAAAGATTATTGAAGGCGAAAAAAACGCCGGACGGACGGTATTCTGGATCGCCGGGACCGCGTGCGCGCTGATGGCCCTGTTGTTTTATCGCCTATACCGGTTGAGCCGGATCAAACACCATCAGGAAAAAGTCATTAACGCCGAAAAAGAAAAGTCCTTCCGCCTGGAGAAACAGATCATTTCGGATGAACTGGAGCGGGCCCGGACCGACCTTGCGTTCTTCGTGGCGAATCTAGCCGAAAAGAACGCGTTGATTGATGTGATTACCGCCAAACTCGAAGCCATTTCGAGTCCGGGTGAGCCCAGCGAACAGCGTCAGTTCCTGGAAGCGCAGCAGAATCTGGTGAATTCCAGCCTGCTGACTAACGACGACTGGGCCGAGTTCCGACGGCGTTTCGAACGGGTCCATCCCAGCTTTTTTGTCCAGCTCCGCAACCAGTACGCCGACCTCAGCCCCGCCGAGGAGCGGTTGCTGGCCCTGGCTAAGCTCAACATGGATACGCACCAGATGAGCCGGATGCTGGGCGTTGCCCCCGACTCTATTCGAAAAACAAAATACCGTCTGCGCAAAAAGTTAGGTCTCGACGGCACCTCTCCCCTTTCCTCCCTCTTAAAAGAGGCTTAAGCAACTCCCTAAGCCTTTGATAATCAACAGACCGCAGTTTGTCCACGTTTTTGTCCACGGTCTAAAATTGCGGTTTACCCCCCGTTGTCCGTGCTTTATCACCCAGTACAATGGATTTCCGCCCCAACCGGGATTCGGTACTTTCCCTAACCCATTAACAATTGCCTATCCCTTTTCCTATAATGTCCATCGAACACCCTTTACTGAATCAAACCGCCTGGACCGCGGAGCCAATCAAACGCTCGGCCCTGCTGGTGGGTAGTCTGCCGTTTGCCGACGAAGAAACCTGCATGATACAGGCCCTCGATACGCTCGGTCCGGCTCTCTTTTGTTTACCCGACGGAGAGATTGGCGAAAAAACGCCTTCCTTCCCCAAAGGCAATCGCATCGCCTGGGTCGTTTACGCCATTGAACAACTGACGCAGGACCCCGACAACTGGCAGGTGGTGCGGGAGCCGGTCCGGGGGGCGGATGGCATGGCTGTTGACTACGACGCTTTTCAGAAGCTTAAGCCCCGTCATGCTCCGGCCGATATGCCAAAGCACGTGCGACTGGGGTACGATGCTTTCTTTCGCCGAAGTTACCCCGTTTTTAAGCGGTTGCGCGATCAATACGCTTTGCCAACCCTGAAATTTCAGATGGGAGTGCCGACCGGTTTTGCTATGGGTTTTGCGTTCGCCAGTCCAATCACCTGGCTGCGTTATACGTACGCGTTCAACACGGTGATCGCCCGGGAGGTTAACGCGGTTCTGGCCGAAGCGGGGCACGACGTGCTGATTCAAATCGAAGTGCCGCCGGAACTGTATGCGGCTTACAAACTTCCCACCCCGCTGATGAAGCTGGCGTTGTTGCCAATCAAGGATCTACTCAGTAAGATTCAGCCCGGTGCCCAGATTGGGATGCATTTGTGCCTGGGTGATTTTCACAATGAAGCCCTGGTGCACCCGAAAACGCTCGGCAAGATGGTGGCTTTTTCCAACCGGCTGGTGGCCGATTGGCCTGTGCAGCACAAGCTGGCTTACATCCACTATCCGTTCGCCGAAGGACAAATTCCGCCCTCAACCGAAGCGAGGTATTACGCCACCCTGAAAGACATTGAACTGCCCGCCAACACGCGCTTCGTTGCCGGATTCGTCCACGAAAAGCGGACCTTTGTTGAAAACTGCCGCATCCTGGACAGTATCGAAGCCGTTCGGGGACAGGCCGTCGATGTGGCCTGCTCGTGCGGACTGGGTCGGCGGACACCCGATACCGCGACTAAGCTCCTGTTGTTAATGGCCCATTTAGCCAAAGCATAAACCAATCAACAATCTTACTTAAACTCTCCCTATTCTTATGTACGCCCGTATTGTTCGTGTTGCACTCTTACCCGAAACGGCCGCCGAAGCCATCGACTATTTCCGGAATACCGTCACCCCCGCGCTCCAGCAACATCCCGGCTACTCTTACAGCCGCTGCCTGTATTCGCCATCGGATCATCAGTGTCTGATGGTATCGGTTTGGGAGTCGGAGGAAGCCCGGGTCGGCGCCGAGACCAGCGGTCTGCTTACCGATGTCCTCAATCACCTAAAAGAGTATGTCGATGGTAAACCCAACGTAGAGTATTACCAGATAGCGGCTTAAACAGCGGTTTCAGGGTCAGACGAGTGGTTTGACCCTTTACCAGCCTTCTTCATTCTGGTGCGCTCAGGTTTAGCCAAAGCGGGCGCAACCCAGCTTTTTAAGCAATGCACGAAAGCGATTCAAAAAGTGGCCCCGGTTAAGTAATATTGCAGTAGCAGCGGTAGGTGACAACCGTTGCGTATCTACGAAAAAGCAGACTAACCGCGGTTATGGTTGACCAGATTCGGGTAAAGGCAAAAATTGAGAGTGGTGTGTTGTTTAAGATTTCCCGGATGAAACCGGTCATCAAAACCACTCAGCCGCATGGCCACAAAGCCTATCACGAACTCATCTTTCTCACCAACGGCGCTGGTAAGCACTGGATCGACGTGCAGCAGTATCCCGTGGCGGCCAACACCATCTATTTTATCCTGCCCGGGCAAGTCCACTGCTGGGAGCTTACGGAGATTCCGCAGGGTTTTGTCCTGATGTTCAGAACCGATTTTCTGCTGGAAAACCACCTGAGCGAAAAAGACCTCACGCACCTGGGTCAGCGGCTCAACGGCGCCCAGATCCTGCCCGAACAGGCCGCTGAAATTACGGACCTCCTGGAACGGATGGAAAAAGAGTACCATCAGCCGACGGTGGATCAGGGAAAAATCGTGGCCGCCTACCTGCAGATTATCCTCCTCAAACTAAAGCAACTTGTTCGCGGGATAGCCGTTTCCGATGAACGGATTGAATCGCCCGTGGTCGACGCATTTCAGCGCCTGCTGGATGAATTGTTCCGGACCAGACGGCAGGTGAAGCAATACGCCGACCTGCTTTCCATCTCGGCCAAGTACCTCAATGATTTGTGCAAAAAAGCGACGGGTAAAACGGCCAGCGAACTGATCGAAGACCGGGTAGTGCTGGAGGCTAAAAAGCAGTTGATCCATACCACCCTGAACGTGGCTGAAATTGCCTTCGCGCTGAACTTCCAAGACCCTTCCCACTTTGCCAAATTCTTCAGCCGCTGCTGCGGCATGACTCCCACGCAATACCGCGAACGCATCCGGTGAGGTCCGCTCCCCCCCTTTGGGCAGCTCTAGGCCGTTGCCTATTCGCATTTATACCCGTATTGCTCCGTTATAGACCTTTTTCCGGCGATGGCCCACGGATACCTTTGTGACCGCTATTTAGTCCATCGTTTTTGTATAGTAGATGAAAAAGGCTGGCCGTATCCTTCTGCTTTTTTGGCTCTCGCTTACGCATTTATTGGGTCAAACGGCTCATCTGGAGGGCACCGTCGTCGACAGAACCAGCCTGGCCCCGCTGGCATTTTCAACGATCGCCGTTTACCGGGCCACGGATAGTACCTTAGTCAACGGTATACTGGCCGATTCGGCCGGGAAATTCAGGGTTACTCAACTGGAGGCCGGTAGCTACTACCTGACGGTCGCGTTTCTAGGCTATGAGAAGCACCGCACACCGGCTTTTGCGTTGACGAACGGTCAGGCGCTAAGGCTGAGCCCGATTGCGTTGACAGCCACCCAGCGGCTGTTGCAGGAAATCCAGGTCAGCGGCCAGAAAGCCGCCGACTTCCACCAGATTGACCGGCAGGTTTATCGTTCCGGTCAGTTCCAAACTGCCGTCGGCGGTACCGCCATTGATGTGTTGAAAAACCTGCCTTCGGTGACGGTGGACGGGCAGGGTGACATCAGTGTCCGCGGCTCCAGTGGCTTTCTGGTGCTGCTCAATGGCAAACCGGTCCAGGGCGATGCGGCCACTTTACTCGGCCAGTTACCCGCCAACGGCATTGAAAACATCGAAATCATGACGACCCCGTCCGCCCGTTACGACACCGACGGTAAAGCGGGCCTGATCAATATTATTACCAAAACCGGCGTAGACCAGGGACTGGTCGTGCTCGTAAATGCCCTGGGCGGCCTCCCGAGTGTCCATGATTTTGACAACAAACAACCGCCCCACCGCTACAGCACCGACGTGACGCTGAATTACAAAAAAGCAAAGTGGGATGTTTCGCTGGGCGCCAGCTATAATCGAAATGACCTGGCGGGGCGGCGCGTCGGTGCTGTTAATACAACTATCGGGAACCGCTTTACCGCCTTCCCGTCCGATGGTGAACGCAGCACCCGCCGGAAAGCGCATTCGATCCGGGCCACGGTGGGCTATTCTCCAACCCAAAACGACGTTTTTCAGGTGGGCCTATACCGGGGAGCCCGAACCGACGACCGGGTGGCGGATCTTTTTTACCGCAACACCACCACCGACCTGACCACGGGCCGGCTGATTAATCGGATTAATTATTACAACGCCAACCTGGTTCGCAAGCAGGGGCAGTTCTCGATTGCCAATGCCGAGTACACGCACCGGTTCTCGGCCCAGTCAACCTTGTCCATCTCGGGCCTTTACGAACACGACCAGCTTTCGGGTTTCACCCGGAACCTGAATCTGGCGCGGGCCGAATCAACGGACACGTTGCAGTACACCCTCAATACCAACCAGCGGCCTTTAACGGGCTACCGGTTCAGGGCTGATTACGCCCGCAGGCTGGGAAAAGGCAGGCTGGAAGTTGGCTACCAGTACCGCTCGCTGCGGGATCGGGGCCATTTCGTTTACCTCCAGAAAGAGCGCAGCGGAGATCCGCTGATCTATTACCCGGCGTTTAGTGGCCGGGTGTCGGTGAACAACCGAATCCAGTCGGTATACGGTCAGTACGCCGGAACGGCCAGTCGGAAGCTAAGCTACCTGGCCGGTTTACGGTACGAATACGCCAACCGGCAACTGACGATTGGTGACCCTTCGACGGTGCGGAAACTAACGCTGCGCAACCTGTTTCCGTCGGCAAACCTGCAATACCAGTTTACTGAGCAGTGGCAGGCCCGGGCCGGGTACAGCCGCCGGGTGCAGCGGAGTACCAGTCCTGAACTAAACCCCCTGCCCGAGCGCGAGCATTCAGAAACGCTCGAACAGGGCGATCCAAACCTGCTGCCCGAGTTTGTGAGTCTCGCCGAAGCGGGGTTGGTCCGTAGTGGCAAAACGGGTTCCCTGTTTGCCACCCTGTATTATCAGGGCATCACGAATGTGGTCAACCGGGTCAACAGCGTCTACGCCGACACGATATTGAACCGACTTTACACCAATGCGGGAAAGGGCCGCCGGTTAGGCATCGAAGTAGGGCTGGACCTGAAACCAAAGGCTTGGTGGAAGCTGTATCTGGGCGGCAATCTGTACGATTACCGCATCAAAGGAAGTCTGTTTAACCAAACGGTGCCGGTCAACAATGGAGGCCTGGTGTATTCCATCAACGTGAACAGTACCTTTCAACTGGCCCGGACCTGGTCGCTGCAGGGGAGCCTGAATTACCTCTCGCAGCGGGCAACGGCCCAGGGGGAAGATTCCCGATTCGTTAACCCGGGCGCTACGCTGAAGAAAACGTTTCTGGCCGGTCGGCTGTCGGCCATGCTGCAATGGCAAAGTATGGACCTGGGCTGGCTGCGCAGCAATGAACAACGAATCACGACCCGGGGCCGCGATTTTTACACCACTACCAACTACATCTACGAAAAAGATGTGTTTCTGATTAGTCTTTCCTACACGCTCAACCAGCGGGGCCGCAAGGTGAAGTTCACGGAAAGCGAATTTGGCGATAAGGAGTTCTGAGCCGATCTTTCCCAGCGCCGGGTTTATGGTTTAGCCGGCGTTGCTGGCAGCGACTACAACTATCTGGCTTAAACCGGTACAGGGTCAGCGCTTCCGCTGACCCTTGAAGCAACCGGAGCTTATTCTGAATAGGTATAGCTGGACCCGCTCCAGAAGGTCTCAAGCGTAGCAGGGCCCGTCGGGGAATTAATGGTTCTGGCTTGAGCAGCCGAAATCCGACCCCGGCTATCGTAGTCATTCCGCCACTCCTGTTCCCGGACCTCCACCCGGCCCGGCCCGGATTGTTCGCCCAGCACCCAGGCCGTTTCAGTCGTTTTGGTGGGCTGGTTAACCGTCTCGATTCCATAAGCCGAGGGAAATCTTAGGGAAGGGTTGGGCTGCTGG
>Ga0325400_1007463_pt1 | contig 10453 bp, 5 predicted proteins | sample PopdelMetagenome_2_FD_205662 | JGI IMG/M metagenome (GOLD analysis project Ga0325400, IMG submission 205662) | Populus deltoides microbial communities from Bellville, Georgia, United States - Xylem-PdKOR-R1 | ecosystem: Host-associated > Plants > Phyllosphere > Stem > Wood/Secondary xylem...
CATATGATAAGAAGGTTCGACCTAGAGGATTCCACAAAAGAGATCTTGTACTGAAGAAAGTATTAACTTTATGAGGAGAAGATCAGAGTAAATGGGCATTGAACTATGAGGGCCCTTATATGGTGAATGAAGAAAGCATTCTCGGGAGGAGCTTTGCTGTTATCTAGAATGGATGGAGAAGACCTAGTTAGGCCAGTGAATTCTGACTCTGTAAGGAAATATTACACTTGATGTATTCTGTAATTTCCCAATCAATAAAATAAAGTTCGGCCATGAATTCTCTCTGAAAAGCACCTTTTCTTCATAAAACGCATGTTCTCATAGCATTTGAAATCTTTTACTTAAACAAACTCTTTTCTTACGCATGACTAAGAAAATGACTCCATCAATTGAAGGGAACCAAACCAATTTTAAAACTGACAGGTATTGCACACCACATTGGGGCAAAAAGTGCACATAGGGGTCCATAGTGAACCAAAGCCCAAAGGGGTATCATCATAAAAACTTCTAAAAAAACATCTTTTATGAGAATTGCTAATTGCATTGAAAGTTTTAGTTCTCATGAACAAAACCAAATCTTTTAAGGTTTCATTTTTAAAATAATAATAAAAGACAATACTCAATGGAGCAAGAAAGGGCCCCATAAGGAACCAGAGATCTCTTCACCAAGAGGATAGGAAGTATAACACGTGGAGCATATTCCGTTTCAGGAGGACGAATCGGACAAACAAATGGAAACAGGAGCTCAATAAGTCTACAACAAAAAGGGGGACCTATGTTTCCAAAATAGGTAACAAAAAAACATGCATGCTATATTGTCATAACACTAACCTAGCAGGAGAAGGTGTGACGAAAGCCAAAATAGTTCCAAGTTTTTGAGAAAACTGCTGAGGTACAAAATCTCAGGTCAATGAAACTATGAAAAAGGATAGGAATTGTGAACCAACATTGCTTCATTTCCTCGAGGTAAGATGTTTTCTTTTGAAGTTTGAGATGAGCAAGTCACCCGATATTGAGACCATTTCTTAGAAAAGTGTGGAGTTTTCTAAGAATTTTAAGATGGGCCGGTCACCTGATATTGAGACCGTTTCTTAAAAAAACGTGGAGTTTTCTAAGAATTTTAAGATGGGCAGGTCACCCGATATTGAGACAATTTCTTAGAAAAGCGTGGAGTTTTCTAAGAATTTTAGGATGGGCCGGTCACCGGATATTGACACCGTTTCTTAGAAAAGCATGGAGTGTTCTAAGAATTTTAAAGATGGGCCGGTCACCTGATATTGAGACCGTTTCTTAGAAAAGCGTGGAGTTTTCTAAGAATTTTAGGATGGGCCGGTCACCGGATATTGACACCGTTTCCTAGAAAAGCATGGAGTGTTCTAAGAATTTTAAAGATGGGCCGGTCACCGGATATTGACACCGTTTCCTAGAAAAGCATGGAGTTTTCTAAGAATCTTAAGATGGGCAGGTCACCCGATATTGAGACCATTCCTTAGAAAAGCGTGGAGTTTTCTAAGAATCTTAGGATGGGCCGGTCACCCGTTATTGAAACCGTTTCTTAGAAAAGCGTGGAGTTTTCTAAGAATCTTAGGATGGGCCGGTCACCCGTTATTGAAACCGTTCCTTAGAAAAGCGTGGAGTTTTCTAAGAATTTTAGGATGGGCCGGTCACCCGATATTGAAACCGTTTCTAAGAAAAGCGTGGAGTTTTCTAAGAATCTTAAGATGGGCAGGTCACCCGATATTGAGACCATTCCTTAGAAAAGGATGGAGTTTTCTAAGAATCTTAAGATGGGCAGGTCACCCGATATTGAGACCTCTTCTTAGAAAAGCGTGGAGTTTTCTAAAGGTTTTAAGATGGGCAGGTCACCTGATATTGAGATCATTTCTTAGAAAAGCGTGGAGTTTTCTAAGAATCTTAAGATGGGCAGGTCACCCGATATTGAGACCATTTATTAGAAAAGCGTGGAGTTTTCTAAGAATTTTAGGATGGGTCGGTTACCCGATATTGAGATTGTTTCTTAGAAAAGCATGGAGTTTTCTAAGAATTTTAAGATAGGCAGGTCACCCGATATTGAGACCATTTCTTAGAAAAGCGTGGAGTTTTCTAAGAATTTTAAGATGGGCCGGTCACTCGATATTGAGACCGTTTCTTAGAAAAGCATGGAGTTTTCTAAGAATCTTAAGATGGGCAGGTCACCCGATATTGAGACCTCTTCTTAGAAAAGCGTGGAGTTTTCTAAAGGTTTTAAGATGGGCAGGTCACCTGATATTGAGATCATTTCTTAGAAAAGCGTGGAGTTTTCTAAGAATCTTAAGATGGGCAGGTCACCCGATATTGAGACCATTTATTAGAAAAGCGTGGAGTTTTCTAAGAATTTTAGGATGGGTCGGTTACCCGATATTGAGATTGTTTCTTAGAAAAGCATGGAGTTTTCTAAGAATTTTAAGATAGGCAGGTCACCCGATATTGAGACCATTTCTTAGAAAAGCGTGGAGTTTTCTAAGAATTTTAAGATGGGCCGGTCACTCGATATTGAGACCGTTTCTTAGAAAAGCATGGAGTTTTCTAAGAATCTTAAGAAGGGCCGATCACTTGATTTTGAGATCGTTTTTTAGAAAAGCATGGAGTTTTCTAAGAATTTTAAGAGAGGTCGGTCACCCGATATTGAGACCGTTTCTTAGAAAAGCTTAGAGTTTTCTAAGAATTTTAAGAGGGGCCGGTCACCTGATATTGAAACCGTTTCTTAGAAAAGCGTGGAGTTTTCTAAAAAATTTAAGGTGGGCAGGTCACCCGATATTGAGACCATTTCTTAGTAAAGCGTGGAGTTTTCTAAGAATTTTAGGATGAGCAGGTCACCCGATAATTGAACCATTTTAAAAAAAACATGGAGTTTTTCTAGAAATCTTAAGATAGGTAGGTCGCCTGATAGGGAGACCATTGTTTAGAAAAAGAACTGAGTTTTGGCATGATCAGACAATTTATCTTTACAACACTTACTATGCAAAGCACTTGACAAGTTTTGCTTTGTAAGCATTATAAATAGGGGGCAACTGTTGTTACTCATTTTTGTACTCCACGTGCTGGAGACGGTGTATACCTCTTTTGAACTAAGTGTAGGAGTTTAACTCAAGTTTGCTGGAAGATTAACAAAAGCAAAGAAAGAAATATTTTTTTGAAACCCTGTTTGAGCTGTTTTCTGCTCTCTTTATCTTTCCTCTTTGCTGCCAAAATCATCAAGTTTCTTAGACTGACTAGGGGTCTTCATAATGCTAAATTTTTTCCTTTGTTATCTTGTTTTATATGTTGGATAAATCCCTCAAAATTTGCACTAAAAAAACTGATTCTGTTGCTGTCGCAATTTTTTATTCGAACTTAGGCTCTGATTCTGACTTGGTTTCGTACGATATCTGACCATTCTAGCTATATGCTATCACTCATGACATGTTGAAGAATTGACCTACACCTTTATTGGGTCATAGGGGTCACTGTTCTTAGGGCAGACTCTCAGTCAGATTTGGATGCTCGACATTGTCAGATCAAGAAAACCTTTTTGATCTACCAGATCCCTTCCAGATTCTGTTATCTAAAACGATTTTATCTCATTTTGAATCCTCATCAAATTTGTAGTCCGGGACAAATAGATGAATTTGGGCTTTTGAATTGATTGATTTTGATATCAGAAGCTTAAGATATTTCTGTTTGAAATCTAGCGTGAAAACATAGAATCCTGCTGTGAGAAGGTTTCTAGCTGAGTTTGGTTGCAGTTTTGTTATTCAAAATGAATTTATCTCACTTCGAATCCTGCATCAAAGTTGTAGTCCGGGACACGTAAATGAATTTGGGCTTTTGAATCCCTTGATTTCAATTTCAGAAGCTCATGATATTCCCGTTTGATTAACTAGTGTGAAAGCAGGGATTCCTGCTGCGAGAAGGATTTTTGCCCAAGTTCGCGGGCCTGATTCGAGGGATTTTTTTAGAACCAAGGACTGAATTAAAAAGTGCTAAAATGAGGGATTTAATTGAAGAAGGATATTGGAAGCTGGAGAGGGGGATGGATCATCATAAATGACGTGCTTTCTACTACACCGAATAAGGAAAATCACGTTTTTGTGCAGCTATAATTCATAGGAAACAACAGCTTTTGACAACTGTAAAATGCCATAAAGAGAAGAACCTGACCATCATCTAATGGCTGGGATTTCATCCCTAACATAGATGGCTGGGATGATGTGTTAATGCTGGAAAGAAATCACTAGAATCAATACATAATCAATGAGAATATTGTAGTTTCCTCATTTTAATTATTTGGCTGCAAATCAGCTGGGATTTGCATCCTAGATTAATGCATTGAATCTTTCCTAATAAGAGCTGTGTATAGACTATATATACGCTGTCTCTGCTGACCTAAGAAGATAAAAAAAAAGGAGGATGAAAAAAAGAGAGATAGAGGATAGAAAGGGGGACAAAAAAAAAGACGGAAAAGAGGAGAAAAATGGGAGAGACAGAGAAGACCAAAATAGAGAGAGGAGAAAGGAAAGAGAAGGAGTCTTTCTGTAGTTACCAGAGGCGAGAATGCATAAGCTTTGCCAATCGGCTGGTACATCATCTTTGGCATTCAGAACAAGCAGGATTCGCAAGTATAAGTTTTAGTTTCTCATTCCTTGCAATATTTCAAAGCTGGTGTCTAGTGATTGTTCTTTCAAAAAACCTGTTTCTGCTCTTGTCTGGGACGTACGTTTTTTCTGTTTTGTCAACAAGTTGTACGCTTGCTCATTTGTTTTTTTATACATGTTGAGTTTAGATAGTTTGTCTATATTAGAGTTATGTGTCTCTTCCTCCTCCCTTTTTTTTGTAAGAGACTGTGAGGGTTAAAGGCCTTCACCACCTCTAGTCCCTTTTGTCCGGTACCTCTCGGTCTTATAATAATGCATAAGAGAAGTTCTGTTTCTAAACAAAGCTTTGGCCAAAGGAGAAAGTAAATAACGCAAGAGAATGTTCCGTGGAGAAAGTAAAAGACATGAGAAGAGTCCCTTTACAGTCAAGGTAGTCTTTTGGCAGACTTTTGGTTCACTTTTTCATTTCTGTTATTTTCTTTTGAAAACAAGAGAGAGATGGCCTTTGGTTTGTGTTGTTAGTTTTTAATTGTTTAATACAAGGGTGCTGCTCAAGTCTTTTCTTTATGCATGAAACAAGTGTGGCAATATTAAAAGATTGAAAAAAGGAATTGGTGAGTTATGGTTCTTGTTATGGTTTTGGTCTCTGAATCTTAGTCTTCTGGTGCATAAGGATTTTTTTTATAGGATTTGGGTTTAAGTGGACCGACTGAATCTTATGTGAGTAAAATTTAGCTTTGGAAAATTTATTTTTATATATATCAGTGTTTTGAGTTTTTTTTACAAATTTTGGAATGGATGTGTATGGTTTTTTTTATCGACTAACTCTCATGTTTTTCGTGTTTTTGACAAAAAAAATGTTTCTTGTGTATTGCATACGGTCAATACCCTAATATGTTTTGAACCTTTTTTTATATATAAAAAATATATTGGAAGTTTTCGAAAATGTGTTTTCGCATGAATTTCTTAAACACAACAAAATTATTTTCTTGCATTTCTGGATTTTACAACACGTTTGTAAAACTCCAAAGGGTGTTGGCCAATATTCCAAAAAATATAAAAATCTTATTTTGTGGGGAATTCATATATTATTCACCGTTAATGTTTGGATAAAGAAATTCCAAAGGGATGAATATCCAAAATATTATTGGGAATAACTGGTTATTATTCACTATTAATATTTGGATAAATAAACCCTAAGTGGTAAATATCCAAAATAATTTTCTAGGAATAATAAGTCATTACACATCCTTGAAAGAAGCCTTGATTATAATCAAGGACATTTCTATTTTTTTTACTCCATGGTTTACGATCCGTGAGAGTATGAAACACTAAGGTTTTTAAAGTGTCCTGAATTTCCTTAGATTTCTAAATTTTTGTCCCTCCTCGTGATTTACGAGTCGCAAACTCTTTAAATACTAAGGGAAAAATGAGCTTTTAAAGCACATAGAATCTCATTGGATTTCTACCTTAATAAGTTTAGTCTGAATCAAACACAGATTTTAAGAGATCTGTATTGGTTCTCCTTGGTACTTTGTAGACACATCTAAGGGTGTGATCCATATTGACCAAAGGTTCTTTCTTTTTAGACTTTCAGTTCGAGTTTGTTCATCATAGCAAAATGTATCCTAGGAAAAATGATGGGATTAAAAAACACCAACACCATAACAATTATAAGGCAAACCAAACACCAAGCAGCTTACCTTAGCTAGGGCGTACTAGGGGTGCTAACATCTTTCCTTTACGCAACCAGTCCCTTACCTTAGAATCTCTGAAAGACTAGTTAGGGTTCCTAGTGACCATAATACTAGGTGGCGATTCCCTTTATCCACAAATAAACAAAATGACCCAGAAATCAATCGAGGGTCGTCGCGATGTCACGCTCCGCCACGAGGGTGCGACAATGTATTTCCTCATTTGCTCATACACTTTAATTTTGTACATATTTGTTTGCATTGTAAAATTGCTTAATGCACCATTCACATTTTAAGGGAATTTATACCAAAAAACTTATAAGTTAGGTGAGGGACTAGCAACTTACCTTACGACTTTTAGTCAAGGTTTAAGTTTGTATAAACCTCAACTCTTCGCTGAGAGCTTAGACTTGTAATGATTGGTGCACATGCCATCCCATTACCTGCTGAGCCCCTATATTGCCTTCACGAGGGTGATCACTAGGACAGCAAGAGACCCTTTTGAGACCAGGTAAAAAGCCACTCATCCTGTAATGGCCCAAAACCTATCGCTAGAGTATGAACTCCCTAATATGCATATATATATATATATATATATATATATATATATATATATATACATACATTTGCATCAATATACATACATCCATTCATTTGTAAATAACATACATACATACAACATGTTGAAATATAGGTCCCTAACGAGTTTACAACACCTGACTTCGAGTGAGAAACATGGAAGATGAAGAACGCGTTCACCGTGATGCCTATTTTCAAGAAGAGTTGGAGTCTCTGAAGACAAGCGTAGCTCGCCTTACTAACTTACTCGAGCAAACTTTGAGAAATGCCTCTAGTGAAGGTCCTTCTAACCAACCGGTCACCTTTAATCAGACTCCAATAACAGCTCAACCCGAAGAAAGAATAAGTGAACATGGTCAAGAGCCTCAATATAATCCAACGTTTGTGCAGTCAACGACACCTGCACCAGCCCCGACAGTCATGGATGTATTTGCTAACTAGTCCCACCAGGCCAAGTCATCTGATGACCTTGATCAAGAAAAGATAGCGGCGCTGGAAGCCAGAATCAAAGTCATTGAAGGGGTAGACTTATATGATCCAGTACGGGCACCAGAGATGTGTCTAGTCCCAAATGTGGTTGTCCTGAAGAAGTTTCGTGTTTCTGAGTTCATCAAATATAGTGGAACACAATGCCACATGACTCACCTCAAGTCCTATTGCAATAAAATGGCAGAAGTAGTGCATGATGAAAAACTACTGATGTATTTTTTTCAGGATAGCTTAAGTGGGGCAGCATTGAGCTGGTACATGAGATTGGACAACACAAAGATCCGGAGATGGAAAGATCTTGTGGAGGCTTTTGTCAAGCAATATAAGTACAACATGGACATTGCTCCTGATAGAACTAGCTTGTCCAATCTAGGGAAAAAGGATAAAGAAAGCATAAGGGAATATGCTCAAAGATGGCAAGAATCAGCGGCTCAAGTCCATCCTCCACTTTTGGACAAAGAGATGGTCATTTTATCTGCCGACACACTCAAAGCGCCATATTATAAGCATGTGATGGGTACTTCAGCTCAACAATTCACTGACACTGTGGTAGTGTGCGAACGCATAGAGCGAGGCGTCAAGAGTGGTAGAATTTCTGCACCCACCGAAAAAAGAGGCTTCGAAAGGAAGGAGGTCAACCATGTTGAAGATGGCTCTACAAGGGTAGGAAAAACTCATCCCAAAACTACCACACTCCATCCCAAATTACCAACATCAAAAAACCTGAACCCTTTCAAGCCAAAAGCCAAAAGCCAAATTGGAAATTACCAAAAGGTCCAAGAACAACTACCTCAATTACCGCTACTCTTGAATGCGATGTACCAGAAGTTATTAAGCATCAGGCATGTAGCTCTCGAACCTCTGACGTCGGTGCAACCACCTTACCCTAGCTACTACAAGCCAGAGCTCACTTGCGCATACCATGCTGGTGTTGCTGGACATAGTATCCATGCAACGCCTTCAAGAGAAAACTTTTGCAATTAATCAAGGCAGGGTGGATAGAATTGGAAGACACTTCTAATGTGAACACAAACCCTCTACCTAATCATGCTTGAAGTGGTAGATCATAAATGCACTAGTGGTGGAATGTCCAGGAAATCTGGAAGCATCGATGATTTAGGTAGGGTGCGAAAAAGGTAGCATAAATTTTGAAGGTCTTGAATTTCGACCATAGTTTTTATCCATATCATCAATGAGTCCTCTACAAGAGCTGTTATAGGGAAGCTAGCCTAAGAGAGGATTTGCCAAAATGAAAGGATGAAGCATGCCCTATTATTGTCTTTTGTTTGATCATGTCAGTTTTAACTTATTTAAGTCTTGTTGGTAATTTGGGCTCATAATACCACAAGACTTTCTCTATCAAATGAGCCTTTCTTGTTAAATAAGACCATGTTTTTTCCTGTGCTCTCATAACGTACCTTTATTTTTGTTGCCATTTCATGCAAATAACACACTAAGCACAACCTTTACCCACGAAACCACTAATGTGTTTCCCTTTTTTCCTCCAATTATACATGATTTCACATGTTCATAAAGTTTTTTTTTTTGGGAATTCAAAGTTTTTGATACGAGACAGAAATCATGTTGGTATTTCTCTAAACAAACAAGTTCTGAAAATTCAAGCGGTTCCTTAGAAAATTAATCATATACCTAGAAAACGAAAAAAAACAAAAAATAAAAACACCATGATGTGACTCCAAAGCTGAGTTTTATCTGAATGAATAATGAGAAATCACATTGCATACTCACATGAAAGCAAGGCTTACCGATCCTAAATGCATGAGTTTGGAATGAAGAAAGACCATCTTTGATAATATTTTCAAGAGGCTAAAATATATCCTTTGTAGTCCTCTTTTGAGCCTAGTAAAGTTTTTTAGGAATAACCTTGGCTAGGATCACACTCCACACTAGGGGCGAGTGCGAGAAGAAGAAAAAACAACGATTAAAAGTGCCCAAGCAACACTGGGGGGCATAAAAGAAAATTCTCAACCATCATAGGTGCCTAAACAAGGTGGGGGCATGAAGAAAAATCCAAAGGATCCAAAAATTCAGAGCATAAAAAAAAATCCAATACAATGATGGTCGAAACCAATTGAAGAAAACAAAAACAAAAAGAAAGTGCCCAAGCCCAACACTAAGGGGCACGATAGACCATTTTGGAAAAATATTCTAAAGACAAAAGGTCAGGAAATAAGCACAAGTGATCCTTAGTCTTGAAATCCCTTAAATACCTTTTGAGCTTGTAAATATCCTTTTTCTTCATAACCAATAATCAAGCCCTTTCTGATTAAAGGCAAGCAATCTGGATCGGTAGACGATGCTTTCTCATGCGAACCAAACTCTATTATCCATACAAATAAAATTAATGCTTTGAAGACTGGTTTTTTGAAACTCTCATATTAAATCTTGAACCATTTTGACCAACTAAATGTCACTTTATATTTTCACCAAAATCAAAACAAAAGGTGTTCATCACTTCTGAAAACCTCTCTATAGGAATCACTTGAATTTCTTCATAATGAGTTTGCTTTGAATCGATGTCAAAATGATTTCTGTGTCTGGAATAGCTTTGAAATTTCAAAAAAATTCTGCATGATAACAACTCCTTGTCAAACCTTCCCTCACATAGCCTCATCCCTAAACCCGAATTGAATACTTGGGGGCATGATCAAGCTGGAGGGAAATAAAAAACTCCTGGTAGGGCTGGCTCCACGATTCCCTTCCTAAGAAAAATGTCAGGAAAAATTAGCAACCCTTGAGATAAAGGGACGAAGGACAAAGAAGTATGATGATATCAAGTCCTTTCTAGAGGTCAAGATCATAAGAAATGACTCGAGTAAGCAAGAGCAAAAAAGCCATCGAAGTCTACTGCCAACACTCCAACTTTTGAGAAAATAAGGACACAATGAAGAAATGGAGACCTATATTTCTCAGGTAAGTATACATGCATATTGATCATAATGCATTGCTTTCAACATTGACAGATCGATGTTTCATCATCACCTTTTAGGTAGTGCGTTTTCTAACTATATCTCATTTCAAGTGCGCTTTTGTGCCCTCACTTCCTTTTGAGTGCGC
>Ga0325400_1007465_pt1 | contig 10450 bp, 7 predicted proteins | sample PopdelMetagenome_2_FD_205662 | JGI IMG/M metagenome (GOLD analysis project Ga0325400, IMG submission 205662) | Populus deltoides microbial communities from Bellville, Georgia, United States - Xylem-PdKOR-R1 | ecosystem: Host-associated > Plants > Phyllosphere > Stem > Wood/Secondary xylem...
GACATGGCGGCGTCGAGGAGGCGGTAGGCGAGCTTCAGCCCCTTGTCCCCGGCCAGCCGCACGGTGTTCTGCCGCTGGAGCACGCGGGCCAGCTTGTGCTTTTGGAGCGAGACGCCCGCCACCAGCGACCGCATGGCCGGGACGATCGCCACCCTGCGGGGCTGGCCGTCCTCGGGGTCGATGATCTCGATGCTGGTGAGGTCGCGGCGGTCCACCCGGACCTTCACGCTGGGCGAGGCGCCCGGCCGGATGCGGTAGTTGGCGACCACGGCATCGTTGTAGAGGAGCCCCTCGTACTCGATGCCGTAGTGCTGCGGCTTGCGCCACGTGACGTGGGCAGTCGCGGCGCGGATGTCGGCCGGGGGCGGCAGGGGACGCACGCCGTGGCGGGCGACGCTCTCGTTCCAGAGGCCGAGGGGCGACTGCCCGCGCAGTCCCCGGTGCGGCCGCCGCATGTAGACCCCGACGAGGAAGTGCAGCGTGTAGGCGCGCAGCTCGGCCAGCGTCGTCGTGGCCACCTTCGCGGGGACGACCTCCCCGTTCAGCTGGAAGAAATCCGAGAAGGTCGTCCCCTCGACCCGCTGGAAGACGCTCTTCGTCAGGGTCCGGAAGAACCGCTCGACGCGCCCCTTGTACCAGGCCTTGAGGACGGGCGTGTACTCGACGCCAACCCCGAGGCCGAGGCACGCATCGAGAAAGGACTTCGACTTGAATTCCTTGGCCTGATCGGGGACGAGCACGCGGGGCAGGCCAAGGCAGGGCCAGGTCTGCTTCAGATCCGGGACGCTTGCCAGGAGCTCGTCCTTCGGGAGGGCGCTCACCTCCAGGCACTCCAGGGCCGAGGACGCCGACGGCGGCTCGAACCCGATGCGGAACCCCATCGCCGCGCGGGTGGCGCGATCAAGCATGACGGTCACCGTCGGCCGCCCGAGCGGCAGGCTCGTCTCGGGGTCCACGACGACCGCGTCCACCGTCGTGTGGTCGCATTCCCACACGTCGTTGTGGCGCTCGACGACCGGGCCGCTGGTCTTCGGGCGGTGACGGTGCGAGGCGGTGCGCGGCCCCTCCCGGGAGAAGTCGAGGGTGAACAGGTCGATCTTCCGGATCTCGGCCAGCACCGTTCCCATCGTGGGCACCTTGAGCCTGCAGTCCTCGGGCAGCGGGGCGTTGTGGGCGTCGAACGCCGTTTCCACGGCACGCCACACGGCCGTCGCGGACGGCCGCGTGTCCACGAGGTATTCCCTCTCGACCATCGCCTGGAGGATCTCGCGAGCCACGTCGCCGAGGCGGTCGCTCCGGTTCCCTCCCTTGCCGGGCAGCAATCCTTCCGGCTGCTCGCCGACCAGCAGCCAGTCCGAAACCCATCGCGCGAGGGTGCGAGACGAGGGGGGATTGAAGTCCTTGGGACGGGTGGCCGCCACGTCCGCGATGATGTCGCCGACGCCCTCTCCCGTCCGGGGCGGGCGCCCGGCACGCGCCCAGGCGCGGACGTACCGGAGCCGACGCTCCACCTCCTTGAGCTCGTCCGGGGTGGCGAGCTCCAGGCTGGAGGGCGGGAGTCCCTTCTCCCGTCGCTCCACTTCCTCGGCGGTCACCAGGCGGATGGTCCCCGCCACCTGCTCGTCGAGGAACTTCCGGTCCGTCATGGTGACCGGCACGTCCTCCTCGTCGATGAAGGTGTGGAGCTGGCGCTTGCCCCCGGTGCGTCCCCGGTAGGTCATCAGCCGCGTCCCCCACAGGACCAGCTGCTTCTCCGGAATGTTGATCGGCGGCACGCCGTCATCGGCGGAGGTCGGCATCAGGCCAGCCCTCCCGCGCGCAGGGAGGCCCGGATCAGCGACGGCTCCGGCGCCGACAGGTCGAGGTTCAGGACCCGGCGAAGGGCCATGGGGAACGTTGCGTCCGCCCCGTCACCCAGCATGCCGCGGAGTTCCGCGATCGTGGCGGAGCCGCCCCGCCGCGTGAGCGCCTCCACTACGCGGAGCTCGGCCGCCGGGCTGGGCCGGACGCTCCGGTAGTCCAGGACGTGGAGCGCGTTGCCGAAGCGCGGCTCCAGCCGCACCTCGGCCTGCGCCATGGCCCGGTAGCGGATGCCCCGGCGGGCGTAGATGGCCCCGACCACCTCCGCGAGGAGCCGGAACCAGGGGGCGTGCTCGCCCCTGTCCGGGAAGACATCCATGACGATAGCGCCGCAGTCGGTGTCGGCCTTCACCGCGGGGACGTGGCGCCGCCTCTTGCCGTCCAGCACGTACTCGACGCGCTCCGGCAGCGACTGGTAGCCCGCGACCCCGGCGTCCACCTCCAGCAGCAGCATGAGGTCGCGCTCGCCGGGCCGCCGCCACCGGACGGGGCTGGCGTTCTTCAGGCTGGCGATGACGCCGTTGGTCCGCCGCGCCGTCAGGCGGGCGAGCATGTCCAGGTCAACGGAATCGAGCGGCCGGACGCGCGCGGCCAGGTGGCCACGCGCCTGCCAGGCGCCGGTGATGTCGGAAGGCATTCATGGCCCTCGTCTGGATGTGCTGGGGCCACGGCGCACGGCGCCGCGGCGGCGGAGGTCAGCGACCCCGCGCTATTCGGCGCACCAGCAACACGTTGACGACGAGGGACATCGGCCTCTCCCGGGCATGCGAACGCGACGAGCCGTCCCGCCCCTGCGCGGGGCGGGCCACTACGAGGATTCGGCTACATCCGGCGGGAGGATGTGGAGAGGGTTCCCGCCGGAAGGGCGGGATGCACGACGGCAACCGCAATGCGCAGCGTCATCTCCATGTCAACATTCTACTCCAGAATCGACGTGCGTACAATCGACGGCGTCTCCATCGGGACGTGGCGCGGCGCCATGAGCTCCGCGAGCTCGTCCGCGTCGAGGACCTGCCGTCGGAGCAGCGCGCCTGCGATCCGCAGGAGGGCTGGGCGGTGCGCCTCGATGGCCGCGCGCGCCCGCTCGTGGGCGTCCTCCAGCAGCACGGCGATCTCGGCCGCGAGCGACGGCTGGCGGGCGAGGATGACGCCAATGTCGGCGAACCCCGGCTGGCCGCGCCAGACCAGGGACGCGCCACCTGCCCCCGGGGCAAGGCCCCAGGAGATGATGGCACTCGCCGCGAGCAGGGTGGCCTTGGCGAGGTCGCTGTTCTCCGAGCCTCCTGCTCCCGACGAGACGTGGCCGAGCACCACCTCCTCGGCGGCCCGGCCAGCCAGCAGGCGCCGCAGGTTCCGGCCGATCGCCTCCCGCGTGAACACCGCCTCCGGCATCACCTCGACGAAGCCGCCCGCCTGCATCCCGGGGTCCAGCGAGATGCGGAGGATGCTCCCGGGAAGCTCGAGGGAGCCGACGAGCGCGTGGCCCGCCTCGTGGACGGCCGCGCGGCGCAGCAGGTCCGGCGACGCCATGGCGCCCTTCGGCCGGACCTCCGCCAGGAGATCGTCCAAGGCCACCTCCCGTCCCTCGTGGCGGGCACGCCGCCGGGCCGAGCGCACCCACCTCTCCACGTCCGCCCCCGTGGCGCCGTTCCCGAAGCGTGTGACGCGCGTCAGGTCGATCCCCGGCAGGTCGGAGCCGAGGCGCTGGCGCAGCATGCCCGCGAGCGCGCCTTGGTCCGGCAGAGGAACCTGCAGCACGCGGTCGAGCCGCCCGGAGCGGGTGAGTGCCCGGTCCAGCCTGTCCGGGTGGTTGCACGCGGTCACCACGATGACCCCCTCGCGGCCGTGCAGGCCGTCCAGCTGCTCCAGCAGCCCGTTGAGGTAGGCGGTGCTGTAGTCCCGGTGATCGTCCCGAAACCTCGCCCGGTCGCCCATGCTGTCGATCTCGTCCAGGAAGAGGATGCAGGGCGCGCAGGCCCGTGCCTCCCGGAAGGTCTGCTGCATGGCCCCGAGTGCGTGCCCAAGGTGGCCGTCGCGGGCGCCCTGCCATTCCTGGGGCGAGCCGATGACCAGCGGGACGCCGCAGGTGTTGGCCAGGCGGCGGGCGAAGGTCGTCTTCCCCGTCCCCGGCGGCCCCGCCAGCAGGACGGCCCGATCCATGTCGGTCCAGCGGATGCGGCCGGCCCGGTAGTCCGGGAGGTCACGGGCGACGGCGAGGCCCCAGTCACGGGCCTCGTCCATGCCCAGCAGGTTCTCCAGGCGATCGTCGGCAGGCGGCTGGGCGGACGTGGCGCCGACGATGCGCGTGAGGCGCCGCACCACCTCGTCGGCGGACACGCCGGGGCACCACGACATGCGCACGTGGTGCGGCATCGTCACCCGGGCGACGTGCTGCGGGACGGCTGCGGTCGGCGCCGGGCCCCCGGCCAGCACGGCGGCCACCTCGGCGAGCAGCGCCGGGGACGGCGGCGGAACCCGGACGACGCGATCGGCCACGCTGTTCCGCAGGGGCGACATCACGGCCGAGGTCTTGGCGTCCATTGCCCAGCGGCGGGACGGCGAGGACCTCACGCTGCGCGAGCAGCGCGCCCGGTGCTCCGCCCAGATCCATGCTGCCCTCGCCGTCCTCCAGGCGCGCCTCGGCCCGGCCTTCAGGCGGGTGAACAACCGCCTGGAGGACGGCGTGGCAGGGCGGGTCGTCCAAGTGATCTCGGGACGACGGCAGAGCATCGGCGGCACCTACCGCTTCAAGCTGAACGTGGACTCCCTGGATCGCCTGTTGGCTGCCAGGGAGGCCCATGTCGCCCTGGTGCCGGACCTGGAGGACACGTTCATCTACGCCCCATTGGGGGAGGTCATGACCTTCGCGACTGCCAACCGCCGCGCGGTGGGCCTCCGCTTCGATCCGCAGGGCCGAGCGCTGGATCTGGCCGATCGCGCCCTATCACTCGCACCTGCGCTCCAAGAGGGAAGATGACCCCTCCACCGAGTGCGATGCCCACATGAGCGTCATGCCCGCCACCCCATCCCGGGATCCCGGATCCCGATCCATCGAGCACCGACAACGGCAGTGATCGATACATAGGACATCCGGATCTTCCGGGACGACGGATGTCCCAGCCTCAAAAGCAGTCAGATAGCCTGCACCCGGCCGAAGCGGACGATGTAGGCCGGGTCGCGGATCGAGCCATCGAGGCTCATGCTCGATTCCCGGACGCAGTCGGTATCGTCGCGGAAGAGAATGCCATCCACCCGGACGAGCTGGCCCTTTTTCAGACTGGTCGCCAGGGAGAAGAGGGGGGAGTTCGGCTCGATCAGGGTGCGGTTGCCGATGTCGGACAGGCTGTTGTTCCACGTCCCGATGGTCGCACGCGGCGCGATCTCGATCCGCAGCACACCCTTGCCATCCCCGTTGGTCGACAGCGTATCGACGCGCCCCACCCAGCCGGAGACATTGGTCCCCGCCATCGCCGAGCAGATAGCACGGGCACGGGCCGGACGCGCGGCTCCCTTGGCCATCTCGTTGGCGCCCTGTTGATACTGCTGACGTGCGGCCTCGATGGCGTCGACGAAGCGAACCTGCTCCGGGGGCATCATGGACCGCATCTGGGCGCGAGCGGCCTGCGCTTCCGCGCCACTCTCGCCATCCGGCAGGAGTGCGCCGACGACTGCCAGCGCACCGACACCGACCACGATCTTCGTGAAGAGACCCATCACCGACCTCGATGGCTTCAGGTCTACCGGCAGGATTGCCGATTCGAACGTTCCGCCCCTGACGCAGGACGATAGATGCCATCCGGGAACAATCAAGCACCCGCTGGGGTTGATGGGAGAGGCCCAGTAAATCCGATCCGGAATGTTGCGACCCCGGGCCACACTCGCGTAATTTGCCCCCTCACGGGAGAGAACCGCCGGTGCCCGAAGGATCCGCCTTCACCCCACGCTCGTCAGTTGCCTTACCCTTCCGCCCGGTCGACGTCGCTGCCCAGGCCCGCACCCACCACCTCCAGGAACGGGGGGCGACGGACGGCGCCCAGAACCGTCCCGGCAGGGACGACCCGGCGCCTGCCCTGGCCGAGCACGAGCTGATCACCGAGGTCGAGGCCGAGCGCACCCGGTGCGCTGCCGACCTGTCCTCGCACATGCGGGCCTCTCGCGACGCCCTGGCGACCCTCGAGACGTCGATGGAGATCGCGGGTCTGCGGCAGTCTGCCGACGGTGCCCTGGCCCGCTTCCGCGAGGCGGGTGCCCGCCTGGGCGCCGAGATCTCCGACCTCGGGCGTAACGCCACCCAGGACCGGTCGGAGTACGAGGAGTTCCGGACCAGGAACCGGATCACCCGGGCCGCCCGTCAGCCGGGCAACCGCCTCATGGCCATCGCCGTCCTGGTCGCCTTCACGGTCACCGAATCCGTGGGGAACGGTCTCTTCTTCGCCGAGGGCAGCGATTCCGGCCTCGTGGGCGGCATCACGACCGCCCTGGCGATCTCGGTCATCAACGTGGGCTTCGGCGCGATCTTCGGCAGGCTGGTCCTGCCCCTGGTGAACTACCGGAACCTCGCCCTCAAGGCCATCGGCCTGATCGCCTTGCCTCTGGCGATCGTGGCCATCATCGGCCTCAACGGGTTCGTCGCCCACTACCGGGACGCCTACGAGCGGGTCGGGGAAGCCGTCGACCTGATGTCGGTTGCCCGCGGCATGGTGGAGAATCCCTTCGGTCTGGTCCGCCTGCAGTCCTGGCTGCTGTTCTTCATGGGGACGGCCTTCGCGGGCTTCGCGATGTCCAAGGGATACCGCATGGACGATCCCTACCCCGGTTACGGCGCCATCGACCGTCATCGCGCCGAGGCCGAGGACGACCTCCGGGACGCCGAGCAGGAACTCTACGATTCGGTGGCCGACGTCCGCGACGAGTGCACGAGGGACATCTCCTCCTCGATCGAGCGCCTGCGGGGCGCCAATGCCCAGCGCCAGCAGCTCATCGCCGGACGAGCGCGGCTGCTGGCCGACTTCCGGGCGCACGAGGACCACCTGGAGCAGGCCTACACCCAGCTGCTCGCCGAGTACCAGGAAGCGAACAAGGCGAAGCGGACGGAACCGGCCCCGATCCGCTTCGGCGAGCGGTTCGCCTTCTCCTTCTTCGTGCTGGACCAGGCAGACATGCGGCTGCTGACTACGGACCCGGTGCCGACCCACGATGCCCCGGAGCTCATCGACGAGCTGGACCGCCTGAGGACCAAGGTCTTCGAGGCCTACAAGGACATCCTTCCCCGCGAGGAGGCACGATGAGCCGCAGGGCAGCCAGGCCCCGGAGGACATCCAGCCGCCGTGGGCAGGGGATGGCGGGCAATCTCAAGGCCGTCCTCCTCCTCGGCGGATCGCTGGCGGTGGGAGCATGCCTGTTCGGCGCCCACTGGGTCCTCGCCCCGGCCAAGGCGGACTGGGACCAGGCGACCCTCTGTCCGGCCGCTGGTCCCTCGGGCGTGCACGTCGTCCTGATCGACCGCTCCGATCCCATCACGGCCCTGCAGGCGCAGCGGGTCCGGCAGGTGGTGGAGCGCGCGATCAGCGAGGCCCAGCCCGCGGAGCGGATCGATCTCTACGTCGCCGAGGGGGATGGCCGCGATGCTCTCACCCCGCGGATCTCGCTGTGCAATCCGGGCCGCGACGGAAACCAGTACTACCAGAACCCTCGTCGCATTCGGGAGCGCTACGACGCCAGCTTCCGGGCGCCGGTGGAGGCGACACTGACCTCCCTGCTGGAGACCTCCCGCCGCAACGTGTCCCCTATCATCGAGAGCATCAAGGCAGTCTGCGTGGGAGCCTTCGGATCCCTGCCACAAGGCCGACCGACACGGGTCACCGTGATCTCCGACAGCCCGTTCAAGAGGGATGGATGAACAGCGAGATCACCGCGATCGGATCCAACGGGTCGCTCACGGTCACGGAGGACGGCGTACTGATACGCCGCAAGTCCGACGTCCTGACGTTCCTGAACCAGGGCCTCCAGGGGGACAAGACCATCCCCTGGCGCAGCATCACCGCCGTGCAGTTCAAGGCGGCAGGCAAGCACATGACCGGCTATATCCAGTTCAGCGCGCATGGCCACGTCGAGCCGAAGCGCGGCCTGTTCCCGCACGTGAACGACGAGAACTGCGTGCTGTTCCTGCGGGACCAGCAAGGCGCGTTCGAACGCGCGAAGACGGAGATCGACGCCCGGATCCGTGCGTTGTCTGCTCCGGCCCCGGCAGTCGCGCCCATGCCTGCCTTCTCTGCCGCCGCGGAACTGGAGAAGCTCGCCGCCCTGCTCGACAAGGGGCTGCTGACCCGCGAGGAGTTCGACGAACGGAAGAAGGTCATCCTGTCGATCTCGCCGACGGCCATGGCTTCGTCGAGGCAGACGGCCTCCCCTCCGGCACGTCCTCCCGCCCTGGCACTGTCCCCGCGTCCGTCCTTCTCGCATCCGGAACCGCTCCAGAGACCGGATTACGAGCCTCCTGCGCGGGAGGCTCCCAAGAGCGGATCGAAGGGCATGCTCCTGGTCGGTGCAGGCGGCCTGGCAGTGATCCTGCTCATCGCGTTGGGGCGAGACAAGGGAGCCGGGTCCGGTCAGACCCCGTCGGCCTCGCCCACATCCTATAGATCCCCCACCTCTTCGCCCTACGTCCCACCACAGCCTGCGGCGACACCTCCGCAGCCTCTCTCGCCATCCCAGGGAACAACTGGACAACGTACGATGACGACGGTGCAGGGAGCTAACCTGCGCTCCTTGGCTGGGATGGAAGGGAGCGTGGTCCGGCAGATACCCGTGAATGCCCAGGTGAGCATGCTCGAGACGTCGGGCAATTGGGTGCGGGTGAACTACGAGGGCAGCGTGGGCTGGATCTTTCGATCCCTGCTCCGCGAGTGATCCGGATCGCGCTGTCGCCAGCGGTGGGGGGATAGCCGCGTTCCATTCAGGGTACGCTTCGATAACCGTGGAGGACCGTCTCAAGATGCCGTTGCGCCAGCAGGGGTGGCATCGAGCCGCACGGGCTGGGGCAGCGCCATGAAGCCCCCATCCGTAGAATGGTATGATGCCAATGCCGCCCGGCTGGCGGTCGCATATGAGGCGGTGCCACCGACCGTAACCCGGGACTGGCTGGCCAACCTGCTTCCCGGGCCGCCCGCCCTGGTCGTCGACGTCGGCGCGGGGACCGGACGGGACGCCGGAGCCTTCGCGGAAGCCGGATACGAGGTCGTGGCCATCGAGCCGTCCTCCGGCATGCGCGCCGAGGCCCAGCAGCGGCATCCGTCGCCCAAGATCCGCTGGCTGACCGACAGCCTCCCCGGCCTGACGACAGCGTCCCGCGCAGGCCTTGCTGCCGACGTCGTCTCCCTCAGTGCGGTCTGGCAGCACGTCGCCCCGGCGGACCGGCCGCGGGCCTTCCGGAAGATCGTCGGTCTCCTGCGGTCCGGCGGGCTGCTGGCCATGACGCTCCGCCACGGCCCCGACGACGGACGCGGTGGATATCCCGTCACCCTGGCCGAGATCGAAGCCCTGGCACGGGACCACGGCATGCAGGTCGTCCGCGCCGTGGCATCGCCTGACCTCCAGGGGCGCCCGGACATCTCCTGGACGGCCGTAGTGCTCCGCCTGCCCGACGACGGGACGGGCGCCCTGCCGCTCCTCCGGCATCTCATCCTCCAGGATGCCAAGAGCGCGACGTACAAGCTTGGTCTCATGCGCGCCCTGTGCCGGGCAGCGGATGGCTCGGCCGGGCTGGCGGTGGAGGACGGCGACGAACATGTCCGCCTCCCGCTGGGCCTGGTCGCCCTGAACTGGCTACGGCTCTACCTGCCTCTCGCCAAGGCCGACCTTCCCCAGGCCCCCAGCAACCGCCGCGGGGCGGAGGGCCTGGGCTTCGCGGGGCCAGGGTGGCAGGCCCTGGAGGCGGGCGCCCTGTCACCTCTCGATCTTCGGGTTGGCGCCGTCCTCGGAGAGGCTGCCGCCCTCTCCCTACATAGCGCCCTGCGCGAGGCCGCGGACCACATCGTCCGCATGCCTGCCCACTACCTGACCTACCCCGGCGGCACCCGCATCCTCGAGTCTACGCGCACCCGGGCGGGCAGATCTTCCGGAGGACTGCTGGTCGACGGCGCCTTCCTCGCCCGCTTCGGCAGCATGCGTGTGCCGCGCCACCTGTGGACGGCGATGCAGCGCTTCTCTGTCTGGGTGGAACCGGCGCTCGTCAGCGAATGGATGCGCCTCATGCAGGGGTACGCCGCCTCCCAGGGAAGGACGATCGAGGCCGGGGCCATGGCCGCGGCGATGACCTGGGCGGATCCCGCCCGCGACGTCGCCCTGCCTCGCTCCCGGGCATTGGCCCTCATGGAGGGAGGTACCCCCGTCCATTGCGTCTGGAGTGGAAAGCGTCTGTCGGCGGAGAGCATGGACGTCGACCACTGCCTGCCATGGTCGGCCTGGCCGTGCGGCGACCTGTGGAACCTTATGCCTGCCGACCGCCGGGTAAACCAGCACGGCAAACGCGAGAGGCTGCCGTCGGCCGAGGCCCTGCACAGCGCCGGATCCGCGATCATGGACTGGTGGG
>Ga0325400_1007470_pt1 | contig 10447 bp, 7 predicted proteins | sample PopdelMetagenome_2_FD_205662 | JGI IMG/M metagenome (GOLD analysis project Ga0325400, IMG submission 205662) | Populus deltoides microbial communities from Bellville, Georgia, United States - Xylem-PdKOR-R1 | ecosystem: Host-associated > Plants > Phyllosphere > Stem > Wood/Secondary xylem...
AAATTCACAACTGACATATGAAATCATTAGCGAACACAATTCCCTGTTGAATAAAAAATCATCAATGAAAACAGAGTCACTATCAATTCTGAAATCGCCAGCAAAAATAAATTTACGGTTGATGCAAGGAATCGTCAACAGACACAATTCACTGCTGATTCAGAAATCATCAATGAAAACTGAGTTGTTGTCGACTCAAAATCCGTAAGCGAAAATAAAATTACGGGTGATGCTTCGAATCATCAATAAACACAATTCACTGCTAGTGTAGATATCGTCAACAGAAAATGAGTCGTTGTCAACTTAAAACGCATCAGTGAAAACGAATTTAAGGCAGACGCATGGAATCATCAGCGAACACAATTCACTGCTAGTTCAAACATCATCAACAAAAACTAAGTTGTTGTCGAATCAGAAATCATCACTGATAACAAATTCACGGCTGGCACTTGGAATCGTAAGCAAACAAAATTTGCTACTGGTTCAGAAATCGTCATGCAAATTGAGTCGCTGTCGACTCAAAAATTCATCACCGAAAACCAATTCACCGTTGACGCAAGGAATCGTTAGTGAGCGCAATCAACTACAGGTTCAGAAATCGTAAACAAAAACTAAGTCACAGCCGACTCAGAAATTGTCAACGATAATGAATTCACAACAGATGCAGAGAATCGTTAGTAAACACAATTCACTCCTGGTTTAGAAATTGTCAACGGAAACTGAGTCAATGCTGACTCAAAATTCATTAGCGAAAACGAATTCATGGTTAACGGATGGAATTGCAAGCTAACACAATTCCCTGATGGTTCAAAAATCATTGCTGAGTCACTGTCGAATAAGAAATGGTCAATGAAAATGAATTCACAGCTGACACATGGAATCATTAACAAACACAATTCACTGTTGAATCAGAAATTATTAGCGATAACGAATTCACGGTTTACGCATGGAATCGTTAGCAAACACAATTCACTGGTGGTTCAGAAATCATCGACGAAAACTGAGTCACCGTCGACTCAAAATGCGTCAGTGAAAACGAATTTATGGCAAACGCATGTTCAAACATCATCAACAAAAACTAAGTTGTTGTCGAATCAGAAATCACCAGCGAAAAAAAATTCATGGTTGGCGCATAGAACCGTCATCAAATAAAATTCGTTATTGGTTCAGAAATCATCACGAAAATTGAGTCGTTGTCGACTCAAAATTCTTTATCGAAAACGAATTCACCGCTGACGCAAGGAATCGTCAGCGAGCACAATCCACTACAAGTTCAAAAATCATAAATGGAAATTGAGTCGCAGCCGACTCATAAATTTTCAGCGACAATGAATTCACGGCTGACACATGGAATCATTAGCAGACACATTTCACTACCGGTTCAGATATTATCGATGAAAATTGAGTCGCTGCCTACTCAAAATTCATCAGCAAAAATGAATGCATGGCTAATAGATGGAATTGCCAGCTAACACAATTCCTTACTGGTTCACAAATTATCACTATCGAATCTGAAATCGTCAGCGAAAATGAATTCACGGCTGACACATGAAATCATCACCGAACACAGTCCACTATAGGTTTCGTAATCGTCAATGGAAACTGAATCCCAGCCAACTAAGAAATCGTCAACAGTAACGAATTCATGGCGGACGCATAGAATTGTCAGCAAACATAATTCACTGCTGGTTTAGAAATCATCGACAGAAACTGAGTCGCTGTGGACTCAAAATGCGTTAGTGAAAATGAATTTAAGGCAACACACGGAATCATCAGCGAACACAATTCACTACTAGTTCAAACTAAGTTGTTGTCGAATCATAAATCATCATTGGTAACAAATTCACGATTGGCACGTGGAATCGTCAGCAAACAAAATTTGTTGCTGGTTCAGAAATCATCACGTGAACTAAGTCACTGTCAACTCAAAATTCATCATCGAAAATGAATTCACCGCTAACGCAAGGAATCGTCACCGAGCGAATCCATTACAGGTTCAAAAATTGTAAATGAAAAATGAGTTGCAGCCATATCAGAAATCGTCAACAATAATGAATTCACGATTAACGCTTGGAATCGTCAGCAAACACAATTCACTACTGGTTTAGAAATCGTCGACGGTAATTGAGTCGCTGCCTACTCAAAAATTCATCAGTGAAAATGAATCATGGCTGGCGGATGGAATTGTCAGCTAACACAATTCCCTACTTGGTCAAAAATCATCAGAGTCACTGTCAAATCAAAAATCATCAGCAAAAACAAATTCACGGCTGACATATGGAATCACCAGCAAACACAATTCACTATTGAATCAGAAATCATCAATGAAAATTGAGTCACTATCCAATCCAAACTCATCAGTAAAAATAAATATACAGTTGATGCAAGGAATCATCAACAGACCCAATTGACTACTGATTCAGAAATCATCAATGAAAATTGAGTTATTGTCGACTCAATTCACGGGTGATGCCTGGATTCGTCATCGAACACCATTCACTGCTGGTTCAAAAATCATCAAGAAAAACTCAGTTTCTTTCGAATTATAAATCGTCAGCAAACACAATTCATTGCTGGTTCAGAAATCATCGACGAAAACAGAGTGGTTATCGACTCAAAATTCATCAGTGAAAATGAATTTACAACTGATACATGGAATCATTAACAAACACAATTCACTGCTGGTTCAAAAATCATCAACACAAATTAAGTCGTTGGTAAATCAGAAATCGTTAGCGAAAACAAATTCATGGTTGACACTTAGAATCGTCACCCAACAAAATTAACTACTGGTTTAGAAATCGTCGACGGAAACTAAGTCGTTGTCGACTCAAAATTCATCATCGAAAACAAATTCGCCTTTAATACATGGAATCATCACCGAACACAATCCACAACAGGTTTAGAAATCGTCAGTGACAATGAATTCACCGCTGCCGCAAGGACTTGTTAGTGAACATAATTCACTGCTGGTTCAAAATTCATCAATAAAATCTCAATTGCTAGCGAATCAGAAATCGTCAGCGACAAAAAATTCACAACTGACATATGGAATCGTCAGCAAACACAATTCACTGCTGGTTCAAAAATTATCGACAAAAATTGAGTCACTGTCGACTCAAAATTTATCAGCAAAAAAAATTTCACAATTGACGCACGAAATCATCACCGAACACAATCCACTACAGGTTTCAAAATCATCAACAGAAACTGAGACGCAATCGACTAAGAAATCGTCAGTGACAAAAAATTCACGGCTGACGTATGGAATTGTTAGCAAACATAATTCCCTGCTGGTTCAGAAATCATCGATGAAAACTGAGTTGCTGTCGACTCAAAATGCGTCAGTGAAAACAAATTTACGGTAGATGCATGGTGACACGATCAAAGAGTTGATGTCTTATCCCAAGTGCAGGAGTGTCAAAGTAATAAATAACTCGGCAAGGTCGGGGTCGAACTACAGGGAGGTGAATTATATAAATTATAAATAATAACAATGACAACAACAACAACAACAACGATGATGATATGGTGGTGATGATGATGAGTTAAAGAGGACTTTGAGATGTAAGATAAATGTGAAGATTAAACAATGATGAAAACAAATGTCAAGGTTAGAAAATCCACTAATAGTATTAGAGATAAGTAAAGTATAAACTCTTTATAAATTATCAACATGATCATATTAATCATCTTAATTATGTAAGACCATACTTATAAATTTTATCAGGTATTCATGATGCTAACTTATGTTGACAACAAATCAAATTCCTCTCATAATAACGATGTCGGCCGAAGACTATGAAGGATCAAGTATTTGATGTACCAAGTGTTATACAACACAAATCTAGATTAACCATTTAACAAGCAAGGTATTAAGAATTAATAAGATAAAAATGATAAGACATGTCAATAGCAAACTGTCTTGGATATAAACATTAAAGTCCATGTTGAGTTTATATTATACATATTCTAACATCATTAGTAAAACCTTTTCACCTTGACATAATTAAACTTAGCTAGACATTATGAAGAAGAAAAACATAAATAAATAATATAAGAACATAAACATTATATAAATTAACTAAGTATAGTAAAGGAAATGAAAAGCATAAACAAGAGATTAATGAAAGCAAAACTTAAGCATTACAAAAATATAAAGAGAGAGAGCAAGAACATGATCTTGATCTCAAAAACCAAGATTCCTAAATGAATGGCAAATGTCTCCTTTTATAGGCTAAAATTCAGAACTATTCATTTGGTAATTGATTATTGATGTAGTGGCCAACGATTGATTTAGTAGACTTGGTGGACAACAACACTCAAGCATTTTGGCTGGATGAAATGACATTGATGCAATTAGAATTTGGTAACGTGTTCTTCATGACAGTTGTTGGAAATCATCTTATCTTTCCACCCATAAAATTTCAGAGCATTTAGATTACTAGAGCTTGAGATATGGCTAAAATACTGAGTAGTGTTGCTGGTGGACGTGGTGGATAGCCCTCAAACTTTTGTCTGGATGAAATGTCATTGTTACCATCAGAATTTGAGCAGGTCTTCTTCATAAAAGTTGTTGGAAATTGTTGTTTCCTTCCACCCACCAAATTTCACATCATTGTTCCTTCTAGAACTCCAGATATAGGTACAATTATGAGCAGTGTTTGGGCTGGATTGTAGGATAGATTTTGACTTCTGTTTTGTGGCCAAACTTTGAATTTGAAAATGATAGATTTGGGTCTTACACTATCATGAACATTGTGGGCCTATTTCTTAGCTTTCTATCCATATAAATCAAACTAAAATCCAAGATCTACAGCTCCATATATGACCTAATAACTGAACAGTATTCCAATTTGAATTGAATCGGTATCTCCTTTCTAAACTTAGCCTTTTCTTTATCCTTTCACTTTCAATAGTTAATCACATCAATCAATCATGTGAATTGTGAGATATGCCTACATTTAAATGAGCATTTACCATAAATTAAAGCTATTTTATATTATCAGACTTGTTATTATAAAACATGCTCTAGTTAAGGAGTTATTGATACTTCAAGTGCAAAATGATGATATAACACCTTGATAAAAATACACTTTTAAGTACTAATTATATGGAGTCATCAGCGAACACATATCACTGCTAGTTTAAACATCATCAACAAAAACTAAGTTGCTATGGAATCAGAAATCATCACCAGCAACAAATTCACGGCTAGTGCATGGAATCGCCAGCAAATAAAATTCGCTGCTGGTTCAGAAATCATCATGAAAACTGAGTCTTTGTCGACTCAAAATTCATCATCAAAAAATAATTCACCGCTGACGCAAGGAATCGTCAGCAAGCGTAATCCACTATATGTTCAAAAATCACCAACGGAAACGGAATCGCAGCCGAATCAGAAATCATCAGAGATAAAGAATTCACAGTTGACGCATGGAATCGTCAGCAAACACAATTCACTCCTGGTTATTATGTTTTGATTGTTTTAACAGTTGTGGTGTTTGGGAACTGTTAGGGTGAGTTTACAACTTTGGCTAATATGAAAAGAGTATGGCTTTCTAGGAAGTTTACCTACATCTTTGAGGCTAATCCTCCTACTAAATTGGCCTTCTTTATTCAGTCGTTGTATGCTCATACAATTGGTAAGCTCTCACCGACTTGATTTTTGTATTGTCATTGAAGCAAATAATGTCCTTGCTAGAATCTAGTTGTCATTGTTAGTTTTTTTTCAGTTTAAAAATTATTGCCCTGGTTATATTTTATAAAGCCTATTTATGATAATGGACAACTCCCATCTAGGGCTAGATAGTTTTTGGATCATGTTGCTTTCTTATCAAATTTCTTAAGACATATTTAAACGAGAGCTTTTTTAATCTTACCATGCTCATCAGTATCTAATAACGTATTTAATTTACCACACTTCTGCTTGTTTTTGTTTTTTGTAACAGAAGTAAGCAAGGCAGTAGATGTCCCAAACATACAGCATATATCAAATGATAGGGAATTTATTGGAGATGAAGTTGAGATGATCACAGAGAGCTGGAATGTCCAAAGGCAAGTGTTTTATCAGCAAATAGGACTGAATCAACGCCATGCTCAAAACGATGAACAACAACATCAACCACAACACAAAAAACATGAACAACAAGATGATGATTTTGGTGATGAATTTAGTCATCAACTGGAACTACAACTAATTGAAGAAGAACACCTACAACAAAAGGAAGAGGATGATGAATCTAATCATGAATTGGAACTGTAACTTTATGTAAAACAACCCTAATAATGTAGCAACAAAATGGTGAGGAATTATGCTACGAAAACCAAGAAAAATAAGAATCCCATGGTTTAGGATATAATTACCTAGGAAGGTGATCATTCCAATCTGCGGAATTTTGGTGATCATTCCAATCTGCGGAATTTTGTGATTAAACTACTGTAATTCAAACCTCCCTTCAAGACCATCCCCAGGACTTTTCCAATTTATAGAAGAGAAAACTGATGGGTTTTTTGGATAGGTTTTCAAGTTACTGTATTTATTATGAAAACACAAAAAGGATCTCTTTGTAAAAAAACGTTTGTCAGTATATGTTGAGAATGACATCTTGAAACAACTAGAGTCATTTTTAACGTTCTTCTTTGCCATTGGTCTGCATCCTCATGAAGTCTATAAACCTAGCTTTTCCAGTTCCATTAGGCCCCTTGTCCCACACTCCTAGTACTATGAAGATTTTTTGTTTCTGTTTATGCCATCCATGTCTATTTTTTATGATTGAATAATTATTGATTTTAAGTGCAGATAAATGTTCAAATTAGTTTTCTCTCGTTTATTTTAGTCCACTGGATTCAAGTTATTAACACAATCATCTTTGGATTATTCAATGCGTTTCATTATCAATACCCCATGAATCATGTTTCATTGAAGGAAGCAATTAAAGTGTATTCCTTTTTCTTTTCTGGTTTCCAGCTGTTCTCGTTTATGTTTGATTAATGAAAGGAGGAAACATTAGTTTTTTGTTTATCATCACCATTTTCGATGATTCAGATTATATGAAATGGCATGGAGATGGATTTTTGCAAGAGTAAGTTATTTGAGCTTAGTCAAGAACAGAGTATTAATTAAACATGTAGATAACAGAATTCTTATTTGACCATTCCCTCTTAATTCCTCACATGATTACATAAACTAGTAAACTACATAGGGAAGAAAATTTGAAGGGAAACATGCAAGTACAATAAATACCCCAATACCCAAACTTTCCATGGAGCCCTTTACTCTATTCAAACAGAATTCTCCTATGACTCAATCTCAACAACATAAAGTTTGCCCTTCTTAGGCAAGCTATCCAAGCTAAAACCAACCAACCCAGAATTCAAATCATACACAAAATCAACCATGTTTGAGTCCACAATGCACTTCCTTAGCTTAACAGATAAATAAGCAGCAAACTTGCCATACCCTTTAACCTCTATGCAACCTTTCATAACCAATTCATCGCTATAGTTCCCCACCCTCTCTTTAGTCACACCTCTACTTTCACCCATGTATCTATCATCAAGCTTTGATAATTCAGCACCACCTTTCACTTCAAACTTTAGCCCTTCAATGGTTCCACCTTCATTGAACATGTTGGTTAGTCCCAGGGGTGCAAAGCTGAACCCAGGTGCTAAAACCTTGATGGGTGTTATAGTGAAAATGTCATGCTTAAGGATTTTGAGTGACACTGGGAATGTTGCATTGTAAGGGAGGATGATTAGTTCTCTTGTCCGGTGATAATAGAAAGCACAATTGTCATCCCAATTAGGGTCTGTAACAGCTTCAGTGATGAGATGAACATCATGGCCTTTAATAGTGCCTGTTAGGGCCTCAATTGTGGTTTGGTGGAAAGTGTTCTTTCTTTCAGTGCTGCTCCTTAGTAATTGTAGACACCTAGGACCCCTTGTGAACTTATTCATTCTCCATATTTTCAATAGGTTGCAATCAAAGAAAAAAAACCATGTAAGGAAACACTACAGCAATACATAGTATTTTGTGAGGAAAACTACTGTTGTAATTCTCAATCAGCTCAATATCAAGAAAATAAAATCGACAAAGACAATTTTGAAAAAAATTATAAAAAAAACATTTGGGGAAAAAAATCAACCAGCTCATTTTCGGTTATTTTTTTTTGGTTTTCTCGGTTTAATCGGTTTTTCAATTTTTTTGCTTGCCTTTAAGAAACACTATAGCAACCCATAGTGTTTTAAAGAAACTAACTCAATATTAAAAAAATAAAATCAACAAAGATAATTTTGGAAAAAATCATATAAAAAAACAAAGCAAAAAAAAACAAAAAAAAATAAACCATGTAGGGAAACACTGTAGCAATCCATGGTGTTTTAAAGGAAAAAAATTTAAAAAGCTAAATTCTTAACTAGCTCAATATTTAAAAAATAAAATCGACAAAGATAATTTTGAAAAAAATCATTAAAAAAAACAAATAGCTCCAACTCATCCCACACAACACCATAACATTTCAACCAACACCATAAACTGAGCAGCAACCGAAACAGAAACTAGAAGCACAACCCCATCCTCCACTCTTTCCTTTCTCGCGATCACCTTCTTTGTGGCTACCATTCGAGGGGTGCTGCAATACTCGCTTCATATAGCAAGTACTATTCATAGTGTTAAAATGGGTAGCCAAATAAAAAGTAACAATGTTATTCTTTTTTTAACTCATATAGTCATATTATCTATTATAGCTCAGGTGAAGTTGAAGCCATCTTTGCTAAAGCACAAGCAACAACAAATGGAATTGTCATTGTGTCATAGTATATTAAAAAGAGCAGGGGAGTTGAGGTGAGTTTCTTTACTTAGAATATGATGCAATTGCATTGATGTTTAAAATCTCATTTAAAAGAGAGATATTCATTAGATTAGTTATTTTTACATTTAATTTTTAGTTAATGAAATTTTATAGACATAATTGTATTGTATTTTAAAGTTATTTAAACTATCTATTTTAAGGTGTTAAGACTTATGTATTTTTTATTTCACTTTTTATTTTAATTATGCTATATTATTATTTATTACTTGATAGAAATTATCAATATATAATTAATTAAATTTTTTACCTATGATTTTACAATTTGAGTTTACGATTCGAGTTTATATTATATATTTCGTTTCAAGTCAAAAAAGCTTTTTTGACATCTTTGGATCCAACAATTCATGTAAAATTTTATTTTTTTTTCTTGATGTTTAATATTTTTTTTCCTACCCTAAATGCGAGTAAGGAATCTCCAAATTAAGCAGCTCCACCTTTTTAATTGCAAATTCTATCGTTTTCAAAACCACATCAAATCTTGAATTTTATTATTTCAACACCTTTATTTTTGGATTTGGAATTACGTTTAAAATATTTAACTTGAAAAAACATTAAATTTGTATTTTTTTAGTGCTTTCAATAATTTTAATGTACTGATATTAAAAGTTAAAAAAATCACTTTGATATATTTTCAAGTAAAAAACACTTCGCACTAGAATACTAAATACACATAAAAAAATTGTTTGTCTTTGGATAAGCAAAATTGCTTCCCCTCCTTTCTCATCAACCAAGAAAACTACAATAGCATATGGTATAAAAGATTAGCACACATGACAAATTTCCCTCAACAAATTGTTAAGACTTTTACTTCTTTTGAAAACAGCCACAAAATAACAGTACTAGTCTAAAGTTGAAAGAACATGCCCTGCCAAAATCATCCATTACTCTTTCTCTTGTCCGTTAAAAGTTTATATGCCTTTGAAGTTTGAAGCATCCCTCTAAAAACTATTCCAATCCAACCTTAAAATAACCCATACTATAAAGAATCTGTTTGAAAATATAGTTATAGTTATTTTTTAAAATGTTTTTTATGTCGAAATACATTAAAATAATTTTTTTAAAATAATTTTTAAATTTGGTGTATCAAAACAATTCAAAACATAAAAAAATAAATTAATTTTTAACAAAAAAAATTAAATTTTTTAGAAACATGGATTGATCAGTATTTCCAAACGGGCTGAAAGTCCATCTTGCCCATACCTCATTCTTTATTAAACAGTTATTTAAAAAAAAATGGTAAACTTTATTTTAATCCTTATAGATTCTAAAATTTTCAACTTTAATGAATATAGTTTAAAGCCTTTCATATCAATCTCACAATTCTTAAAAAGTAGCATTATAATCATGGTTGTTAAATTAGCAAGCAGCTGGCAAAATCATTTTTTTGGATTTTCCCACGTAAGTTTTTACGAGAGAAGCGAGAGAAATAGGAAAAAGAGAAATTAAAACGAACAAAAATAATATTTAAAAAATAAGGTTAATTTCACTAAGTGTCCTCTAACTTAAATATTCTCTTAGTTTGCCATGTTGAATCAAGAGGGACTAAAACATAACTTAACCAAAAAAATCATTCA
>Ga0325400_1007475_pt1 | contig 10446 bp, 7 predicted proteins | sample PopdelMetagenome_2_FD_205662 | JGI IMG/M metagenome (GOLD analysis project Ga0325400, IMG submission 205662) | Populus deltoides microbial communities from Bellville, Georgia, United States - Xylem-PdKOR-R1 | ecosystem: Host-associated > Plants > Phyllosphere > Stem > Wood/Secondary xylem...
GAAAAGGTACCTGTGAATTGCACCACATAGATGTTGAAAAGGTACCTTGTTTCAAAGTTGGGCAGCATGTTGGAAAAGGTACCTGTGGATTGCTCATCACAGGAGGTACCTTGTTGAAACGGCACCTCCTGCAGATCTTGAGGTTGAACAGATATTTGAAGTGGGCGAGTGGGAGAAACTGAGAGAAGATGTTAGTAACTGGAAATCTGTTGGACCAGGCAGTGTTGGTGTCGTACAGGGTATAAGATAACTGGGGAAGCTTATATGTTGGTTTTAGAGGGGAGCAAGAAAGATGGGCGGGACCTACCTCCCATCTTGAAAGAGCTGAAAGACTCGTGACTGGGCAGAAGGTTAGGGTTAAACTTTCTGTGAAGCAGCCAGGGTTTGGATGGTCAGGCCACACTCATGGAAGTGTTGAGACCATATCAGCAATTGATGGAAAGCTGAGAATATATACTCCAGTAGGCTCCATGGATGCTTGATCCACCAGAAGTGGAGCTGGTAGAGGATGAAGAACTTCACATTGGAGACTGGGTGAAGGTTAAGGCGTCTGTTTCAACACCAACACACCAGTGGGGCGAGGTGAACCATTCAAGCGTCGGAGTGGTGCATCGGATGGAAAATGGGGACCTACGGGTTGCGTTCAGTTTCATGGAGCTGGCAAGAAAAGTATTTGGAGGCCATTTGTATCTCATAGATGACATTGCTAGTTGATACGCTTTTTTGAGGTATATAGACATTGGCATCTGTATGTATTTTCGTACAAATTAAACCCGTATAATCTGACCCTGCTGATACTTCTTTGAAGTTATATTCTAGCGCTCTGCTTTTCCGGCTCTTCTTATTTTCACCGCACTCACCTGGCATTGAACATAGGCTGCATAAAAAAGACAGCAATACTTGTCTCTTTTATTCTAACTATCTTTGTCGGTAACCAAATGCTACTACTAGTTTGATTAGTGTGGTTGCCATTGCTCCAACATGCTAGTGTTTCTTTGTCAAGAAGGAAAATCTTATGTCAATTCGTCAGAACATGACATCGATGAACATCTAAACAACTATAATATACAATTGACATTTTGGACACTTGCCGGAATTAAAATACATCAGGGTCAGTAAAATGAGGAGTTTCCAGGACATACAAAAACAGGTAGCTACGCAATCTTGAAAATTACTACTATTGTTACTTGTTACTTGGGTGATGCATGATGAGCCAAAAGAAAATTGCCTTCCGAGCCTTGTGACTAGACATTAAACCTTTTGTTTGTGCACACAGAAAGTAATCCGGATTGCGGGATCCTTTCCTGCAGCTTACATCTTATCTTCAAGCCAGCTAGAGAAGTCCTTCAAAGCCTCTTCCATCCATTTATGCCGGCAACTGTCAACTGCTTCAGGTATAGTTAACCAACTTCTTGTTCGTGTGCTCTGCTCTGGCCATGACTCGAGCTCCTCCTTGACAAATAGAGCATACATTGCAGCTTTACACAAACCATCTGGGCAACACTCATCTTGGAGTGTTTTACTCTTAAACTGATAATCCCCTATGAAATCCTGAAACCCACAGATATAATTAGAGTTGATTCCCTTTTAGATTGTCTATATGACAAGACGTGTAAACAAGCTGCATGATAATATTTGGAGAGCCTGTCTCAGCCCCAAAGGATCACTGGCAGGAAACTACGCCAAGAGCATAAAAGGCTAACAGGTTGACAACAGAGGATATCCAAAAATAAATTATGGGGATTTCAGATAAATATACGCAACCGTATTTCCGAATAGCTTCTTTACTCTGGAATTTATATAGATGCCAACAGCTCAGAAACAGGATTTACTATTTAGCCTAACACTACCACAGATGTTCTGAAGCAAGAGGAAAATTACCTGATCATCCTATAGTCTAGTCGTCTGTACACTTAACCTCCTTGTTTTTGAAAATTACAGTTTGCATCATCCTTGGTGAATGCAAAATAGACTAAATTATAGGATGATTTAGGATGTAAACTGTTACATGCGCAACAAAGTTTAGTATGTAAACTCTAATTTTCAAAAATAAAGCGGGCAAATGTAAAAACATCTAAATTATAGGATGATCGGTGTAATTTTTCCTTTTTATTTATTCATTTTTTAAGCTAAAGGAATGAATGATAATTTCAACAGCCACCAGAATTACTAGATAAAACAAAAGGCAATGATTATCATGATAAAGAAGGTGTGTAAATCACATCAATGCACAAAAAAAGAACGTTTCTTCTAAAGCATTCGCTATAGGAGACGGGCACAACTAATAGATTGTAGTTCTAATGGAATAGGTGAAGCAGAAAAGAATAAATATATTAAAAACAATCTCAAATAATGCACGTAAAACTCACCATTAGATCGCCTCGAACTCCTGCTTCTTCAATGGCTTCCCTCACAGCAGCCTCTTTGGCAGTCTCATCATTCTCCCATCCTCCCTATGAACAACAAATGAAAAGAAATTTAACTTCTTGTATTTTCTCTTCCTGAAAGTAACTGAAATCACACGTAATGGGAATTGCATATGCCCCACACATAAACGAAGACTTCAAAGAGGCAGGATTTAAACCAAATGGTATCTATCTCTCACTGGCTCTTTAAAGGCATAAGTTTTGGGATTCAAACAATATATGGATTCTAAAGGTCTGAGATTCTTTATTATATAGCCAAAACCCAAATAAAGTGAAAAGGAAACTGAACTTTGCATTTCACTGGAAATACAAGCATGCTGGCTCATACACATCGACCTCAACAAATATGCCAGAGTAATTGCAAATTTTCAAACATCATTATCTCCAAAATCACTTCCAGAACCATTACCGTCACTATTTTCTCATCTAAGTCCCAGCATCCCCACAGCTCTAAGGCCATATGGTCAAGATTACTGGTTTCAAAAATACGCTTGGTGCATAAGCCAGATGTTTAGTAGGGCCCAACTCCAAGCAATCTCGCTTAAATAAGTAAAGCCATTGCCCCCTTTCACTGTGAACCAAGCTTTTTGCTAAACGTGACTATAACAACGCACTTCCACCCCGATGAGATACATGTAGGTGTAAATGGTCATTCAGGTAGCTATCCACTCCTAGGTTCCAAATAGTGTGCATCATAAATGCCAGAAGAGCATCTGACAACTTTATACCTTTGGAAACAAGAGACCTGGTCCACTGGGCGAGTTGATCATAAGAACCTCCACAACCTTCGCTGAATCATCTCCATCCTCACAATAATCTCTAAATCTATATGGAATACACCTGTCAATAAAACAATGAGTTAACAACTCAACATCAAATATGACAGTAACTTTTAGCACCATGCAATGGCAGCAGCTAGTTCCACATATATTTCAAATACATGCGGTGTAATGTTTTATTTGGTTTTTTACAAGTTGTTTCTCAATCCCTAAAGCTACATTTTTCTTCTCATTTTTTTTTAGTGGGAAGCTTGCTGGACTTTGGATTCCAGAAGACCCAACTCTATTCCAATGAATCTTGACCATAAGACCTCTAATCTTGATCACAAGACTGTTGATGGACAAAACTAAGGATAAACCTGTCAAATGAGCTTCCTAGTGCTCACATGGGTTAACATTAGCTCTGTTTGGTCCTATCTATTCGATAAAGACCATACTTGCTACAAAATCCAACTTGTCTTATGCCGAAAAAAGCCGGTGCAAGTTGGACCTGCAATAGACAACTAGCCAAATAATTTCACATCACCTGCTGAATCATTTCAGGATCTGGAAAGGGGTATGGGTGTTGGCCCCCTAAAGAGAAGAAAGCATCTTTCACCCAGCAAGATGCTCATAAAACTTCTCATCCATTCATTCAGCACATGACTGATGGTGCAAACTTCCTATTCCCTCCAGAAATGATGTGAAACAATGCCAGAATATTTCTTCAGTCTGAAGATTAAACCAAATGGTTCAAAAGACTTAAGCCTCCACATATAATGAGATGCATTCTAACCATTTAAAATTTTAATTCTATAACCAAGTCTACAATCACCTTCCCTGTTAACTGGGTTCCAAGAAGCAAGAGAGGCAAATGATAAAAAGGGTCCCAGCACAAAAGCCTCGAAATTATCTCAATCCTCAATTAATCCCTCATTAACATTGCCCATTAATCCATCAAAAGGAACACATATCTTCAATCAACAATTAGTCAATGTTTCATACCTTTCATTATTGAACAAATCACACTAATCAAATAACTAAATAATTAACAAGGTCATCATTACAAATTACATCCTTATAGCCACCAACCCCATTAAATTTGACAAAAAAAAAAAAACAACCTAAACAAGAAAAGAAAAGATAGAAGATAAAACCAATGAAACACCTATAGATTATTAAAATAGAAAACGACCCATTAATCAACATAAAGTCAAAAACATACCCATTAATCAACATAAAGTAACAACCATCCAAATGTCAATTCTCTCACCACTAACAAAAAGGACACTTAAACACACCAATACTTCAACTCATCAATCAAAAACACATACTTTCACGCATATAAATCATTTGCAGACGAAGATACGAAAAGGGTCTGTTATTTACCCGGCAACAAGTCGACAACCGCCCTCATAACGTTGTTGGAGTCGACCAGTACGTGCCACCAATTCAGACATACTTTATATATATATTATAAATAACCAAAAGAAAAAAAAAAGACTTTTTTCTATCAATCAAGATTGTTTCTTTATCATCAACAAAATTGAACTCGAGCCCCTCATTGGCTTTGCTGGATTAGCAATGGTCATGCATGTGCAGGATAATGACATCGGCATTGCTGGTTTTGGCTTTTTTCTTGGGGGGTTTCTAGGTGAAGGGAAGGAGAGAAAAATGAGAGCTTTTTTTGGTTTTGTTTTTCGGGATTTTAGAGAGAGAAAGTTTAGAGCTTTGTTTAGAGAGAGAGAGAAAGGGAGGGCCTTAAAGAGAAGCGCATGAAGCGGATCCGACGGTGGGGGCGGTCAAAAGTCACGTGGGTGTGATGGGCCCATCATGAATGAGGCCTATCTGATTGGGTAGTCATCCCTAGTTTACTGATTTATTTCAGGTAGAATGAAATTTGAAGCATACGTATAACGGTGTTCCACATTAACTTTTAAATTTTTTTTACTTAATTTTTTTTGAAAAAAATAAAAACATATATAGTTGGAGATAAAAAAATAAAAACATAAAATAAATTTATTCATAAAATAATTTCAAAAGAATTTTTATACTCTTCAAAAAACAAGAGGTATACAAATTGTATGTATCGAAAAATAATATTTATTATTTTTATTTTTAAAATATTATTATTAAAAATTCTTAATTCTATAATTATTCATTTAAGATATATAATGATAAAAATAATTATTATAATATTTTTAAAACTTGATTGGGAGTAAAGTCTAAATCATGAATTAAAAGGATTAACTAGAATTAATTCATTTTTTATTAAAAATGATTAAAATGTTGGTTTTTTAATTGATTTTTTTTTTCAAAACAAAATCAATGAGTTTTTAACGTATTTTACATGTGAATTGATTTAAATTTTAAATTAGGTTAAGCTATGTCAATCTTTCTTCTTCAGATTTTGGGGCAGCATTTCTATAGTTATAACATAATTCAAGAGTTGATTCGGTCAAATACTAGGATTATGAGTGAAGTGGGTTAAACTAAGCATCAATGAATCAATTTAAACTTTGACTTTAAAAAACCATTTAGCGATATGGTAGCGGTTGCTTTTTAAATAATTTTTTGTGCTGAAATGCATGTCAATAATTTTTTTTTTATTTTTTAAAAATTATCTTTGACATCAGCATATCAAAACAATCCAAAACATACAAATCATATTAAATTTTAATAAAATAAAATAAAATTTTTTAGAAACATGATTTACACCGTATTCCCAAATAATTTCTTAGTACCACAAAGCCAGCCTCAAGTCAACGAATTATCAATTTGACTGGTTGGGTCATACTGGGTCTGCCTTGATCTTTTCTCTCTTGTATTTGTCCTTCTCACTTTACAAGCTAGCTACCATATCTTCTTGTTTTTGACGGATCATTGATTCAATATAAGTGTGCTTAAGAAATTGAGACTTCTCATCATTAAGTGGTTTCGTTCCATTGAAAGAGAACCAACCTTCGAAACAATGGCAATTGTACATCTTAAATTTAGGTTTTGATCAAGCAACAAGTGAGTTTCTTCATCATATTATAGTTCGCTATGGACAAGTGTCACGCAATGATTCAACATAACTCCATTTTATTAAGATTTATTATTCACAAGCAAGTTTTTTTTAAAAACAACTTTTTCTTTCAATTCAAAAAATCCACCATTTCTCCCCCAAGCTTGGAGAGAACATGTTTTGTGAGGTCATGGGAAGATCGTTTCCAAACGAGAAAAATACGTGCGTTCCATTTTTTATGTTCTTTTGCTCAATCGCGAATTTCCAAAACCAAATTATTAATGAATTATTAGGGAATAGTATTATGCTTGCCAAGTAAACAGTCTTGATTGTTGGTTTAAATGCAAACCCTAGTGCACCATCACTCGAAACTGAACTCTGATTGATCATAACGCCGATTAGAAGATCTCTGCAATACTGGAATTCTCACCAACAAATTTAAACGTGAAAGGTGCTACAACACTCCGTGGCAAAACCGCAAAAGAGCATAATTCGAAATCGGATCGATTATATAAATCCCTGCGCGTACCGGCTAGAAGTCCCAGTTGAGCACTTTTATGGACAAGGGCCACTTCAGTTCTCCATAATATAATTTGTAATTAACTTTGTATTTACCTGCAGAATTCAGTCTAGTTCTACCTTCAATGATGTCTGGCACACCGCATCGTGGCACCATCATCATCGACACGGTTTCGGGATCCAAAGTTCCAGTAAATATTTATAACTAATTGAGAAATATTTACTGATAAAGAAACTCTGGTTCTTTGGAAGAGGAAAGGGACCAATTTACTCCAATATAATTGCAAAGTAAAGACCTTCCATATGTTATTTTTTGTTTTTTAAACAAATATTTAATTTATTTGTTATTTAAGAAATTCATTAAATTGTTTTTCTATATTTATCACTTCAGATGTGACCTCTGGTTAATAATTCCATGGGAAAGTATATATTACTTCAGAAAATGTAGCAGTAGATTATGCTAAAGAACGTTTTTTTGTATCAGAGAAAGCAGCTGGATTATGCCTTCTAAAGGGATATCAGAGAGAGCAGCTGGATTGTGCCTTCTAAAGGGATATCTGAGATCGCAACTGGTTCTTCGAGGGGGCATTCACCTCTAGGAACTGAAGTTTCAGAGTGAGCTTTTGCAATATTATCAACAAAATGTACTATGTAGTGATTTTTATGTTCTGATTCATCTGCTCTAGTCCCACAACTATCACAGCACAGGGATGATGTAGCAACAATGAAGCGACTCTTGATGATCTCCCATGTTATTTCAGAATCTGTTTCTTGTAAATTATAATCTCGTGGATGTACAGAGTAATCTGATGTATCTCCCCAGGGTTAAATCCACGAACATACACCAATCGATGTCTCCTCTCGTGTTTGATTTCAAACATGCCATGGACAGGATATAATTCCTCCTGGAGTCAAGAGCTGGTCTGGTCTTGGCTAGAATTCAGCAAACTCAGATTATGCGTTCCCCTCCCCAATTCTGGCACAGAAAAAACATGTGTTCGTCCAGATATGAAAAGGCCTTGTGTGTCGGGCCCAAAGATGAAAGAACAAAGGAAATCAACTTTTGATATAGCTGAATATTGGGCCAAGCTAGACAGGACTACTCGGTCCAAAGCTCCAACATGTTTGTCTCGGACAGATGAAAGACCCTAGTAGATCATTTTGTTGGGGTTCTACTGAGGTGTCCTTCGCCTTAAGAGTTTCATTTCTTCAGAACCAATACATATTGCTCCCCTTTCGACACGCCACACAATAATATAAAAAAAATATCACACCTATTTATTAGAATTAATTTAATAGTTTGTCTGCTTTGTGTTTAAAAAACACTTTTTGAAAATTTTGAATATTTTTTGTTTTAATTATTTTTTAATAATTTTAAATCTTTTTAATGAGTTAGTGTAAAAAAAAATAAAAAAATATATTATTTTAATATACTTCAAAACAAAAAATACTTTAAAAAAAATCGTTACTATAATCTCAAAAACTATTTAATAACTAATATAGAAAGAAGGTTTAAATTACTAGGTTAGTCCACGGATCACAAAGTAATCACGGTTAATTATTTTTATTGAAATAATTTTTTTAAAAAAATTATTAGTGTTAATGTAATTGAATGTAATTCAATTTGATTAGATCAATTAAATCATTAAAAATATAATTAAATTAATTAAAAAATCAATAATTTGTTTTTATTAAACATAAAACTTAACTTATATTAGATTTTGAGGTTAATTCATGTGTTACCCGCTCAATCAAACTCAGTTGTTCTTATTGAAATAATATCTTATTGTTTTTTTATCCTTAAATAAAAAAGTAATAATATTGAATTACATTAACTAAATTATTAAAAATCTAATTAAATTGATTAAAATATCAATATTCTCTTTACTCAACTTACAACCTAACCTGGAAAAGATTTCAAGACATGAATTTATAAACAACTTACCGAACCAAATCAAATTTAGCAACTGAGTTGCGTAGAAGATTTCTATAGATTAGTGGTAGTGGGCACTGCTTAGTAGTAGGTGGTGTGGTTTTTGGAAAGAGAGACGTCGGCGTGTTATAGGTAAGGGCAGATACACTGCACTCATGACATGATCTCTTTAATTATTCGGATAAGATTTACCTAAGCTATAGTCGTCCTACATAAATATTCAATTTATGCAGCAGTCAGTGCATTCGTACCGACCTCACATATTCTTCCAATCTTTACAGAAAAAGAGAAACTTCGTAATTCAGGTCACAATCGTTCATCATATGATTCGTATCTCGAACATTATTTTTTCTGTTTTTTTCCTCTTCTTTTTTCGAATTTTAATCATTTTTTTTTGTCGAACTCTAAGTCCTAGGATGCATATTCTTTCACGTTTTGGATATCGAAAAAGAATTCTTAGAATTCTATAAACATCGAGGTCTATAAAACCAAATATAATTCCTGCATTATCATAGCATCGTCTAGTTTTCTCGAAGTATCAACTACTACCGACGGCGAGTACAATGCATGTCTTCTTAAGTAAAGTGTTAACTTTTTTTTTTTATATATATAATAGTTATCTTTCCTCGACTTATCTTCCCAGTAAATTAAGTATAAAACGTAAATTAATTTGTCGGACTCGTAATAACTTGGATTTATCAAAGCTGAATTCAACGTAAATCCAACAACTTCACAGACCTAAATATATTAAATTAAATAATTTGTTAAACTTATATTCATTTGGGTTTAATAAATGAATCACCAACTTGACAGATCTAAGTATATTAAATTAAATAATTAGTTAAATTTATATTTATTTGGGTTTAATACATGAATCTCTATATTAAATTTGGTAGCTTGCTTGACCGTTGTTGATTTGAATTATCGTCATGTTATAGGTTTAGACTTTTTCATTAAAAAAAAGAAATATTAAGTATAAAATACTTACTCATCATCACCCAAGAGCTCTCCTTTAATTTCAACAATTCCAATAATTATACAGGTGGATTCTATGGTGATAGATGGATGGATCAGGAGTGGGGCACGTCTGCAATGCTTAATTGAGCTTGATTTCATCATGAATGGCATCGCCTTCTCCACGAGAGCATGGGAAAAATCCATGTAAGAATTCTTGGACAAATTATTAATTAGGGTGTCAGATGTGTCAGCACTGAAAGGTGATGACGCTTCATCAAGCATGCAATGAATTGAGACACTCTGTGTTTGCCTTCCATGGTTTCCAAGAGAAAAAGAAGTACAGAAAAAGATTTTGACATTGATATATTGATTCTGATACATTTCCAATACATGCAGAGGCCATGTAGGACAATGCTTCCATGATTTAGGGTTCTCGGCATTCTTTGGATTTTGGTGCAGTATCTTTGAAACCCTGATCATCTCTCTCTTTTATTTATTTATTTTCACTGTACACGCTAGCTACCACATCTTCTTGTTCTTGATGGATCATTGACTCGATGCAGTTACTTACAAAATGGCGAGACTTCTCATCCACCAGTCACAAGTGAATTTCTTCGTCGTTTAATGATCCTGTTTCCATCAAATTAAAAAAGTGTTTTGGAAAGAATTTTTTTTTATAAATTCACAATTCATTATAAGTGTTTTTTTTTTAATAATCACAGATAATCCAGCATTATACATGTTTCGAAGAAGAAAAACCGGAGAGGGAATAAATTATGCTGGCGATAAGAAAATTGAAGAAGAGAAGTATTGTATATTCCTTTTATTATTGGTGAGGTGAAAATT
>Ga0325400_1007476_pt1 | contig 10445 bp, 11 predicted proteins | sample PopdelMetagenome_2_FD_205662 | JGI IMG/M metagenome (GOLD analysis project Ga0325400, IMG submission 205662) | Populus deltoides microbial communities from Bellville, Georgia, United States - Xylem-PdKOR-R1 | ecosystem: Host-associated > Plants > Phyllosphere > Stem > Wood/Secondary xylem...
GCGGGTAGCGGAAGGGCGGCGAGCAGCAAGGCGAGGGGGGCAAGGCGCGGGATCATGCCGCAAAGGCTGGCAGCTGGAGGTGGCGGACGCAATGGGCCAACGCGACAGGGTCAACACAACGGAATGTCAGCGAATTTTACGACCCAACTCCAGATCAAGGTCAAGTCAACACGTTCCCGTACTTGGCTAGATTGTTGCGTTGTATTTCCCACAACTAGAAGGAGAGAAGAGACGACGCACGTCCTGAAAATCGGTGCCGCCGCGATCATGTTTGCCGGCCTGCCCGTCGCCGCCGGTGCCGCGACGCTGACCAACGGTGCGGGTGACGGAAAGGTCACCATGGGCGTGACCGGCACCGGCGCGTTCGGCGGCGCGGCCAACGTCGCCTTGGGTGCGACCGACGCCTTCTACGATCCGATCGGATCGACCGGCCCGGCGGCAACGACGTACGAGTCCTACCTGTATCTCGGCTTCGGCGGCGTCCGCATCAATGTGGGCACTCTGAGCGCCACGATCACCGCGCAGTCGGCGACATCGGTCACCAGCAGCTTCGTTTCGTCGGGGCTGACCTTCGTTCTGCTCTAGAACCTCGCCGATACGCTCAGCAACGGTGCGCAGACGGGGTCGCTGCTGACCCAGGCCTATACGATCATCAACACCAGCGGCGGGGCGCTGACGTTCGACCTGGTGCGCTATCTGGACGGCGATCTGCAATTCGACACAAGCATCACCGATGGCGGCGGCCGCCTCGTCAACAACGGGACCGAGATCCTGTTCGAAACGGATACCGCCATCGGTTCCGCGGACAGCGACACCTTTCTGGGCATCGCCAACGAGGGCGGTACGTCGACCGGGTACGAAATCGCGTCCTTCAGCGGCCTGCGGACCCGTATCGCCAACGGCGCGGCGCTGTCCAACACGATCCTGGGCGACGGGCCGGACGGCGACCAGTTCATCGATGCCGGCCAGGGCTATGACGTGACGCTGGGCCTGGGTCGCGGCTTCACGCTGGCGGCTGGCGCGAGCACGACCTTCACGACGCGCACCATCTTCGGCACGGGCGCGGCCGCGGACGTGGATCTTCCCGGTGCCGTGCCGGAGCCGGCGACCTGGGGCATGATGCTGGCGGGCTTCGGCCTGGTGGGCGCCGGAATGCGCTCGCGCCGCCGCCGCGCGGGCGTCGTCCACGCCTGATCGCCGGTCATGGATGGACGGGGCCGCCGCCTTGGAGGCGACGGCCCCCATTCCGTCAGACTCGCACGTACCGGAAATACCAGACCTCGTGCCCCTTCCGACGGGCCTTGCGCTCGTAGCGCGTCTCCGGCCAGTCGTCGGGGCGCGTCAGGAAGTCGGCGGCGCTTCCGGCCTGCCAGTCGAAGTCGCGGCGGCGGTTCATCACCATCATCGACCAGCGGCAATAGGTCGGGTCGTCCGTGCCCAGCCGGAACTCGGCGCCGGGCTTCAGCCGCGACGCGATCAGGTCCAGCGGGCCGTCATTGACCATGCGGCGCTTGGCGTGGCGCGCTTTGGGCCAAGGGTCGGGGTGGAGCAGGTAGAGCGCGTCGAGCGACGCTTCGGGCAGCCGTTCAAGCACCAGCAGCGCATCCCCCATATGGACCCGCACATTTTCGAGCGCCCGGTCGCGCAAATGGCCGAGCGCGCCCACCACGCCGTTCAGGAACGGCTCGCAACCGATGAAGCCCGTATCCGGCCGCGCCTCGGCTTGCGCCGCCAGATGCTCGCCTGATCCGAAGCCGATCTCGAAGCGGAGCGGCCTGTCGGCGCCGAACAGCGTGGCGGCGTCCAGCGGCCCGGCCTCGGACACCGAGACGCGCGGCAGCATCTCTTCGACCAGGCTCTCCTGACCGGCGCGCAGCTTGTGGCCCTGGCGGCGGCCATAGAGCCGGCGGATGGTGGCGGGATCGTTCATCGGGCGCGGCCCTTACGCGACCGGGGCCGCCAGCGCGAGAGCGGTTGCCGAGCGACCGCGCAGCGGCGAAGGTGGCGCATCCGCCAGGGGAGCCCAAGTCCATGCGCCGCCGCACCTTCATCGCCTCGCTGCCTGCCGCCGCGCTGATCCCGTCCGTCGCGGAGGCGCAACGCGGGCGACCGGGACCACAGGGAGCGCCGGCCGCCGGGCAAGGCGGCGCACCTCAGCCCGGGACGCCGGCGCGCGCCGCCGACCTGCCGCCCGTCTGGGAACCGAGGGCCGACCGGTTCATCCGGCCCGACGTTCATGCGGGCGACCGGCCGGTCGGTGCCAGCTTCGCGTCGCGCACCGCCGTCTATGGCCTGAACGGCGCGGTCGGTACCGCGCATCCGCTGGCGACTCAGGCGGGGATCGACATCCTGCGGCGTGGCGGCTCGGCGGTGGACGCCGCCATCGCGATCAATGCGTGTCTGGGGCTGCTGGAGCCAACGTCGTGCGGCATCGGCGGCGACGCCTATGCGATGATCTGGGATCCCAAGGTTCGCCGCGTCGTCGGGCTGGCGGGGTCGGGCGCGTCGCCGCGCGGGCTGAGCCTGGAGACGGTGCGTGCGCGCAGCCGCAACGGGGCGCTGCCCGCCCTGGGCGCGCTGCCCGTGTCGGTGCCGGGCGCGGTGGACGCGTGGTGGACGATGCACCGTCGCTACGGGAAGCTGAAATGGGCCGAGCTGTTCGAGCCTGCCATCCACCATGCCGAGGCCGGCGCACCCGTGCCCGACATCGTCGCCTATTATATCCGCCGCTCCATGACGGCGTTCGCGCGACCCGGAAACGGGATCGAGGACGCGTCGAACGCGCTTCGCGTCTGGGGCATGACCGACGGCAAGGGGCCGGCGGCGGGGACGGTGTTCCGCAATCCCGATCTCGCGCGTACCTATCGCCTGATCGCCAGGGGCGGACGCGACGCCTTCTACCGGGGCGAGATCGCCGACGCGGTGGACCGGTATTTCCGGCGCATCGGCGGCTGGTTGCGCAAGGAGGACCTGGCCGCGCATCGCAGCGACTGGGTGGAGCCGAGCCGGACCGACTATCGCGGCACCACCGTCCACGCGTTGGGCGAGAACACGCAGGGGCTGGCGACGCTCCAGATGCTCAACATCCTGGAACGCTTCGACCTCAAGGGCGCCGGCTTCCAGTCGGCGCTGTCGATCCACCTGCAGGCGGAAGCCAAGCGCCTCGCGTATGAGGATCGCGCGCGCTACTATGCCGATCCGAAGTTCGCCGCCGTACCCGTCGAATGGCTGATCTCGAAGGACTATGCCGCGAAGCGCGCCGCGCTGATCCGCCCCGACCGGCTGATGCGGGACGTCCGCCCCGGCCAGGCGCCAAGCCGCGGCGACACGACCTATTTTACCGTGTCCGACCGCGACGGCATGATGGTGTCGCTGATCCAGTCCAATTTCCGCGGCATGGGATCGGGTCTGGTCGCCGATGCGCCGGGTGGCGGTACGCTCGGCTTCATGTTCCAGGACCGCGGCCAGCTCTTCGCGCTGACGGACGGGCATCCCAATATTTATGCGCCGGGCAAGCGGCCCTTCCAGACGATCATCCCCGGCTTCGCGACGCGCGGGGACCAGCCGTGGATGAGCTTCGGCGTGATGGGCGGCGATATGCAGCCCCAGGGCCAGACGCAGATCATGGTCAACCGCATCGACTATGGCCTCGACCTCCAATCGGCGGGCGACAGCCCCCGCTGGCATCACGAGGGCTCGTCGCAACAGATGGGTGAGGACCCGGCCGGGCTCGGGCCCACCGGGCTCCTACGCCTGGAAAGCGGTGTCCCGACGGCGACCCGCGAGCGGCTGGCGCGGATGGGCTGGACGATCGGCGATCCGGAGGGCGGCTTCGGCCGCTATCAGGGCATCGAGCACCGGATGGACGGTGCGACCCGCGTCTATGCCGGCGCCAGCGAGATGCGGGCGGACGGCTGCGCGCTGGCATATTGATCCAGATTGGTTTCGGCGCGGCGGGTGACCCGCTAGGGCGCGGCGGATGACCATCGCCGACGATCTGTCCCTGCCGCCGGCGCTCGCGTTCCTGGCGGGCGGGGGCGCGGCCACCCGCCTGATCCTGGACCGCGACTGGACCGGCCACCTGCTGGGCGCGCCTGCCGAGTGGCCGGACGCGCTCAAGGTGGCGCTGGGCCTGATCCTCAACAGCCCGGAGTCGATGATCCTGTGCTGGGGCCGGGACGAGCTGACCTTCTTCTTCAACGAGACCTATTTCCCGCTTTTGGGCCCGCGCCTGCCCTGGGCCATGGGTACTCCGTTCCGCGAAGTATGGGCGGACGGTCTCGACCAGGCGATGCCCATCATCGAGGAGGCGTTCGCGGGCCGCAGCCGCCGCTTCGTCGACCTGCCTTGGAAGCTCGATACGGATCGAGGACAGGCGGACACCTGGTGGAGCTTCTCCTATTCGCGCGTGCTGGAAACGGACGGCACGATCGCCGGCCTCTTCATCTTCACCAACGAGACGACCGAGCGCGTACTCGCCGATGCGGCGTTGGTGCGTAGCCAGGCGGAGCTTCAACGGCTGAACGAAACGCTGGAGCGGCGCGTCGAGGAGCGCACGGCGGAGCGCGACCGGATGTGGAACACGTCGCCCGACCTGATGGTCGTGCTGTCGCCGGACGGCGTGTACGAGCACGTCAATCCGGCCTGGACGGACGTGCTGGGCTATTCGCCCGACGAGACGCTGGGGCGCTACGTCACGGAACTGGTCCATCCGGACGACCTGGCGTCGAGCGAGGGCGCGCTCGCCACCGCCAGGGCCGGAACGCTGCCCTTGTTCGAGAACCGGTTCCGCCATCGCGACGGCGGCTATCGCTGGATCTCCTGGGTCGCGGCGCCGGGCCCGGGCGGCATCTTCGCGGTCGGGCGCCACGTGACGGAGGCGCGCGAGGCCGAGGCCGCGCTCCGCCGCGCCGAGGACCAGCTTCGCCAGGCGCAGAAGATGGAGGCGGTGGGCCAGCTGACGGGTGGGCTGGCGCACGACTTCAACAACCTGCTGGCCGGCATCTCGGGCAATCTGGAGCTGATCGGCCTGCGGCTCGGCCAGGGCCGGCTGGCGGACGTGGAGCGCTATGCCGCCGCCGCGCTCGGCGCGGCGGAGCGGGCGGCGGCGCTGACGCACCGGCTGCTCGCCTTTTCGCGCCGCCAGACGCTGGCCCCGCGCGCCACCGACGTGAACCGGCTGGTGGCGGGCATGGAGGAGCTGATCCGCCGCACCGCCGGCCCTGCGATCGCGGTGGAGGTGCGGGCGGCGCCAGACGCCTGGACGGTGCTGGTCGATCCGCCGCAGCTCGAGAACGCGCTCCTCAACCTGTGCATCAACGCCCGCGACGCGATCGCGGACGCCGGGTCGATCACGGTGGAGACGGCGAACGCCGTGCTGGACGGGCGGGCGGCGCAGGCGGCGGGCGTCGCCCCCGGCGACTATCTGTGCCTGTGGGTCGCGGACACGGGACAGGGAATGCCGCGAGAGGTGATCGCCAAGGCGTTCGACCCCTTCTTCACCACCAAGCCGATGGGGGAGGGGACGGGGCTGGGCCTGTCGATGATCTATGGTTTCGCGCAGCAGTCGGGCGGCACCGTCCGCATCCGGTCCGAGGTGGGACGCGGAACCTGCGTCACCCTATACCTGCCGCGCCACCGCGGACCGGCGGAGGAGGACCATGACGGCGATCCAGGCGGTACGCTGTCCGCGATCGCGACGAACGAGACGGTTCTGGTAGTGGACGACGAGCCCACCGTGCGCGCGGTCGTGGTCGAGGTGCTGTCCGAACTCGGCTATGCGGCGCTGGAGGCGGCGGACGGTGCGAGCGGGCTGGCGGTGCTCACGTCGGACGTGCGGATCGACCTGCTGGTGACGGACGTCGGGCTGCCCGGCGGCATGAACGGTCGCCAGCTCGCCGACGCCGCGCGGACCACCCGGCCCGATCTGAAGATATTGTTCATCACCGGCTATGCCGAAACCGCGCTCAGCGGCGAGGGACAGCTGGGCGAGGGCATGGCGGTGTTAACCAAGCCCTTTCCGGTCGAAACCCTCGCCGCGCGTGTCCGCGAGATGATCGGGAGCGTTTGAGCCGGTCGCGACGCTACGCGACCATAAAACGCAACGACCTTCACGGCCGAAGGCGGCCCGCAACGCTTCCTTACTTGCCGGGTAACCATGTTTGCGGAAGCCTGTCCCCACGGGTGCCGGAACGGCGCCTCGAAGCAACGACAATCCATATAAAAAAGGGGATCGCGGTACATGCGTCGTGTCACCACTCTTCTCGCGGCTTCGCTGCTCGCCATCGTCGCATCATCGCCGGCCCAGGCGCTTCGGATCGAATTGATCGATACAGGCGGCGTTGCGCCGGGCACGGCTGCCTTCACCGGCTTCCGCGCGGCGGCGAATTACTGGGAGTCGATGCTGAGCGACGACGTGACGATCACCTTCAACGTGGGCTTCACCACTGTGGGCTTCGATCCGGGCACGCTCGGCTCCGCCGCCAGTTCGAGTGGCCTCAAGACGTTCGCGTCCTGGACCAGCGCCATCACGGCGGACGCGACCACGGCGCTCGACGCCAGCGTGATCGCCAACATTCCGGGTGTCACCAGCACCAACGTGCGTCTGAACACGAGCGTCCAGAAGGCGCTCGGCCTTTATACCGGGCCCGAAGGCAACATCGACGCGACCATCCGCTTCAACAGCGCGCGCCCCTTCGACTTCGACACGCGCGACGGGTTCCAGGACGTGTCGTCCGACTTCGTCGCCGTCGCCGTACACGAGATGGGCCACGCGCTCGGCTTCACCAGCGCCGTCGGCCGGAACACCACCAACGCCTCGACGCCCTCGAACACCGACCTCTTCCGCTACAAGAAGGACGCGGACGGCAATGGCCGCTGGGACATCACCTGGGGCGATTACCCATTCTTCTCGATCGACGGCGGCCGGACCGAGTTCGCGGGCAATGCGGGCTTCTCGGCCGGGCCGGACGGCTTCCAGACCTCGCACTGGCGCGAGGGTCGGCGCATCCATGACGGCGTGAACTGCACCCAGCTGCTGGAACCGCAGGTCGGCATCCACGATCCCACGGGCGGTCTGTGCCAGATGGGCATCGTGACCGCGCAGGACCTGGCGATCTTCGATGCGATGGGCTGGAACCTCACCACCGACATCTTGGGCAACCTGGCCTATCAGAAGACATCGGCGGAGATCCTCGACGACTTCCTGGCGGCTTCGGTCCCGGAACCCTCGACCTGGGGGATGATGATCCTCGGCTTCGGCCTGGCCGGTGCCGGCATGCGCCGCCGCCGCACCACCGTCCGCTTCGCCTGAGGCCGGCGGTGCGGGCATCGCCGCTTCTCGGCCGCGATACCCGCACCCTGGTCCGTGCCATGGCCGGACCGGCGGCGATCCTCCTGCTCGCGGCGGCCACCCCGCCGACCGCGTCGCAGGAGGCGGCGCTGGCCCGCACCCTGGTCTGTCCGGAGCGTCTGCGCGACGATGCCGCGCGTCTCGCCCAGACGACCCGCTTCGTGCAGGCCTATGGCCGGATCGCCCCCAGATCCCGCATGGGCGAGCGAATGGCGGCGCGCGACCGCATCCTGGCGGCCAAGCAGTGCAGGTCCGACGGCCTCCAGTACAGCTTTCCGGAAACCTGATCCGTCAGGCCGGCCGCCGGCCCAGCCGCTCCAGCGCGGGCAGCAGCTCGTCATAGCCGTCGATCAGCGCGTCGGCCTCCAGTTCCCCCGCCGGTCCCGTCAGGAAGCCGAAGCTGACCGCGACCGACGGCAGTCCTGCCGCGCGCGCCGCGCGCACGTCGTAGATCGAATCGCCCACGAACGCCGCGCGTCCGGCGCCGCCATTCGCCTCGACGCAGTCGGCCACCATCTTCCGGATCGTGTCGGGTGCCGGCTTGCCGCGGCCCGGTCCCAGCGTGTCGCCGCCGATGATCGTCGCGAACCGGTGCGTCATGCCCAGCGCCTCGATCACCAGCCGGGCCAGCCGCTCATATTTGTTGGTCACCACCGCCAGCGTGACACCCTGCGCCGCCAGCGCGTCCAGCGCGTCCAGACAGCCGGGAAAGGGCCGCGTCTCGTTGGCGATGTTCGCCGCGTAATGCGCCAGCAGCAGCGCCTGGAGCCGGTCCAGCTCTTCCTCGGTACAGCCGCCCGTCGCGTCCATGCCCTGGCGCAGCATGTGCCGCGATCCGCCGCCGATCATGGGGCGCACCTGGTCCACCGTCAGCAGCGGGCGCCCGGCCTCCGCCAGCGCGCGGTTGACCGCCGCCGTCAGGTCGCCGCTGGAATCGAGCAGCGTGCCGTCCAGGTCGAAGCCGACGATATCGAAGGGAAAGCTCATGGCCGCCGCCTATGGCAATGGGACCGGCCCCGTGGCAATCCGCCGCCGTATGACGGACCCCATGACCGACCAGCCCTCCCGCCCGCCCCGTCCCCTGGCCGTCGTCGTGCTCGCCGCGGGGCAGGGCACGCGGATGAAGTCGGACACGCACAAGGTGCTCCACCCGGTCGCGGGCCGACCCATGCTGCTCCACCTGCTGGCGTCCGCCGCCGAGCTGTCGCCCGAGCGGGCGGTCGTGGTCGCGGGTGCCCGCGCCGAGCAGGTGGAGGCGGCGGTGGCGCCGCTCGGTCACAAGGTCGCGCTCCAGGCGGAACAGCTGGGCACCGGCCATGCGGTCGCTCAGGCGCGCCGGGCGCTGGACGGTTTCGAGGGCGACGTGCTGGTCCTCTACGGCGACGTGCCGCTGGTGGAGGCCGCGACCATGCGCCGGATGCTCGACCGGCTTGCGGGCACGGACCGGCCCGCCGCCGTGGTGCTGGGCTTCCGCCCCGCCGACCCCGCCGCCTATGGCCGCGTGATCGCGGACGGCGACGGGCGCATCCGCCGCATGGTCGAATGGAAGGACGCTAGCGAGGCGGAACGGGCGGAGACACTGTGCAATTCCGGCCTGCTGGCCGCCGACGCCGACACGTTGTTCGCGCTGCTCGACCGGGTGACCAACGACAATGCCGCGGGCGAATATTACCTGCCCGACGTCGTGATGCTGTCGGCCGCGGACGGCCACGCGTCCGCCGTGATCGAGGCGGACGCGGCCGAGGTGGCGGGCGTCAACAGCCGGGCCGAGTTGGCCGGCGTCGAGGCCGACTGGCAGGCGCGCCGCCGCCGCCGGGCGATGGCCGACGGCGTCAGCCTGGTCGCGCCCGACACCGTCTGGTTCGCGCACGACACGGTGCTGGGCCGCGACGTGACGGTCGAGCAGAACGTCGTCTTCGGCCCCGGCGTGACGGTCGCGGACGGCGCCACCATCCGCGCCTTCAGCCATCTGGAGGGGGCGACGGTCGCCGGCGGCGCGGTGATCGGCCCCTATGCGCGGCTCCGCCCCGGCGCCGTCATCGGCGAGGACGCGCGCGTCGGCAATTTCGTGGAGGTGAAGAAGGCGAGGCTGGGCCGCGGCGCCAAGGCGAACCACCTTTCCTATCTGGGCGATGCGGAGGTCGGTGCGGGCGCGAACATCGGCGCGGGGACCATCACCTGCAACTATGACGGCTTCCTCAAGTACCGCACCGTGATCGGCGAGGGGGCGTTCATCGGCTCCAATTCCGCACTCGTCGCTCCCGTGTCGATCGGGGCCGGTGCGATCGTGGGCGCGGGCGCGACGGTGACGGCGGACGTTCCCGCCGACGCGCTGGCCCTCGTCCGGGCGAGGCAGGAGACGAAGGCGGGATGGGCCGCGCGGTTCCGCCAGATGATGGTCGCCCGCAAGAAGGCTTGAACTGATATCTCGATATGATATACATATATCATGCGAACGCTGGTCGACATACCCGATGACATCATCGCCGATCTGGATGCGCTGGCGCAGCGCAACGGCCGGTCCCGCGCCGCGGAGGTGAGGGAGGCGGTACGCGACCATCTGTATTCGAAGAACGACAACAGCTGGATCGCTCGCGGTGCCGGTTACTGGAAGGATCGCGACGACATCGGCGATGCGGTCGAGTACCAGCGCTCGATCCGCGAGGATCGCGATCCCGATCCGTTCAACGCCGGGTCCCTTTAGCGGATGAATGCCCCGTTCTTCGACACCAACATCGTGATCGACTGGCTGGTCGATCGCCCCGAGGCCAGCATGGAACTGTCTCGCTATACGGAGCACCGGCTCAGCCGGATCGCCTGGGCCGAAGTGCTGGCCGGTGAGCCGGCCGTCACGCGCCCGCGCATCCAGATGCTGCTCGGCGCCTTTCAGGTGGTCGAGGTCGACGGCCAGGTTGCACGCCAGGCGGCCGACATCCGGCATCGCACCCGAATGAAGCTGCTGGATGCCCTGATCCTGGCGACGGCCCAGGTGAACGGTGCCATCCTCGTCACCCGCAACACCAAGGATTTCCCGGCCGCCATGCCGGGCATCCGCGTTCCCTACACCCTGTAAAGGTCATTCCCCATGTGCGGC
>Ga0325400_1007477_pt1 | contig 10444 bp, 8 predicted proteins | sample PopdelMetagenome_2_FD_205662 | JGI IMG/M metagenome (GOLD analysis project Ga0325400, IMG submission 205662) | Populus deltoides microbial communities from Bellville, Georgia, United States - Xylem-PdKOR-R1 | ecosystem: Host-associated > Plants > Phyllosphere > Stem > Wood/Secondary xylem...
CTTTCTTCTACTCTCCCTAATCTTTATATTTTCCCACAACACCACAAATTGAACCACCAAAAAATGGCATCTCTCTCTCTCCATCTCTCCCGCCTCGCCCGCCACCACTTCCATTTATCTCCCCTTCTCTTCACACCCAAACACCTTTCCATCTCCTTCCCCCGCCGCCGCCACACCCCCGCTGCTTTCTTCCCTCTTTGCTCCTCCTCCTCCCGCCGCTTCTCAGTTTCAGCCACCACTCCCGCTTCTACAGGTTCTGGAATAACTCAATTTTCCTTTTACCTTGCCAAATAATCCTAAAAAGTTTTGTTTACAAAGTTTGAACTTGTTATGGGTGAAATGTATGTATTAGTTTGAAGGTTTTAAGCTTCATTTCTTGTGAATTGAAAGCAAAGGCACATGGTTTCTTTTTTTGTTTGCAGAGAGCTGTAGTGATGGTGGTGGAGTGATCAGTGATGAAAAATATGATGTGATTGTGGTTGGAGGAGGGCATGCTGGCTGTGAAGCAGCGCTTGCTTCTGCTCGTTTAGGGGCGAAAACGCTTCTTCTAACGCTAAATATTGATCGAATAGCATGGCAGGTTTTTCCTTTTAACTTGTGCAACCCCTGTTATTGAATGCCTTACATAATGTCGTTAGTTTTTAGTCAAATGTAACTGAAAGAATCTTGAAAAGAAGAGTTTTTTTTTTAATTCCTTTTTCTTTCTCAGCCTTGCAATCCAGCAGTAGGTGGGCCGGCGAAATCACAACTAGTTCATGAAGTAGATGCTCTTGGTGGTGAAATTGGGAAGGTCGCTGATCGGTAATGCATAAAAAATAGTATGTTTACTTGAGAGCTACTTGCCAGATTGTGCGCAATTCTGCAAGTGTTATTCTTTCTTGTTGATGGCGTGACTCACAGTTTAGAGAAATTTAGCTCTATAGGATTAGGGAATTGGAATCATGGGCTTTGATATCTCATATAACTTATAGGGAAGGACAACCTACATATTAGCGGGACTTGATGGGATGCTAGGAGGGGATTACGGTGGGGGAACCCTATTGGTGAAATGGCGGCTATATTTGGTTTCTTTCATGCTGAGTCCTATGTCGCAGTGCCAAGTCATTCTAGACTCCTTGGTCAGGGTAGAAACCAACCACCTCTCCTTCTCACAAACTTTTCAGAATTGCAACTCTTGATTAATCTTTTTAAGTTCTGCAGATAAGTGACTGTGCCCCTTAATCAAGGATGAAACTGAATTTAGGCACTGGAAGGGTAGTTGGTTGGGGAAACATTGTTTTGTTAGCATGAAAAGGTCAAGAAGTGAACAAAGATATTTCAATGAGCCAAGTAAGAAAATGACAGGCACCATATCATGAAAAAATGAATTATGAGTCTCAGGTTAACACAGGTTATTATTTTCATCATTTTGATGTATTGCTTGTTTTTTTTCCCTTAGGTTATGTTTATTCTCGAAAGTCTTTCATCAATTTGTTTAAAGTGAACTGTCTTAGTGTTAAATATCTGTTTTCTAGCTTCACCTATGAGAGCTTTGTATAACATGCTTCAGGTGCTATTTACAAAAGCGTGTGCTCAACACATCGAGGGGTCCTGCTGTTCGAGCTTTGCGTGCACAAACTGACAAAAGGGAGTATGCTATGGAAATGAAAAAAATAGTGGAGAGGTAACTTAACAGACTTAGCTTTTCTTATTAGCTATTTGTGCTTGCATTTAATAGCTCAAATGTGCCTATACAAAACTTATTCAACCTCATGTTGCTAAAATTGCAATGCTGGAAAACCACATCCAATTTTCTATCAATGCACAGAAGTTATCATGGTCTTTATTTCATACTTCCATAAATAGGCTTTGACCAAACCATGGTCAAAATAACTCTTACAATCATGTTCATGATTGCAATGTCACAGAAGCAGGCCATAGCAGGCAATCCATAATAGCCATGGATTCTTAATTTTTTTTTTCAATCCAATGATTCAGCTACCATGGGAGTATACTAATACTTTCAATTTTTTATAGTAACTGCTGAAAATAAAATACTAAATTTATCTCATTACATTTGTCACTCTATAATGAGTGTGATGGAGGGTCTCGTAGTCATAATAACTTTCAATGAAGATGTACGAATACCTTTGTGCATTTGAATCCAAATTTTTTTTCCACTACAAATCTGCATTTTTCATTTTTTTCAATTATGGATTTATTTTTCAGCACTCTTGCAAATAACTGAATTTTTGCATGCCTCAGCATCTATCTACTGATCTGAGCGATTTGCTTCCATTTCAGCACTCCAAACCTTTCTATCAGAGAGGCAATGGCGATAGATATATTATTAGGAAAGAATGACAATGTGGAAGGTGTTCAGACTTTTTTCGGGATGAATTTCTATGCTCCTTCAGTTGTTCTTACAACCGGAACTTTCATGAGTGGTAAAATTTGGGTTGGTAGAACTTCTATGCCTGCTGGAAGAGCTGGGGAATCAGCTTCAGAGGGACTGACTGAGAACTTGCAATGCCTTGGTTTTGAAACTGATCGATTAAAAACTGGAACCCCTGCACGTGTGGATATTCGTACAGTAGATTTTACTGGATTAGAACCCCAGCCTGGAGACAAAGAGGTCCTTCCATCTAATCTTATGTGTAGGTTCAGTAGATGCATTCAGCATAATTCGAGATTGCAAATTACGACTCAAAATTTGGTTTAGAAAACAGATTACAATTGTATGGGTTGTCTTTTTTTAAAAATGTACATGGATACGTGTGGTGACTGGCGAAGATGTTTCATTTATTACCAGCATCCTGCCATTGATTCCCACATTCTCTATTTATCAAACTTTGATCCGTATGTATGCAACGCTCACTGCCACATCAACTACATTCATGATACAGCACTTACAGAGGTGCTAGTGAATTTGCTACTTTTGCATGCAGAAAATGCTCACTGCCACATCAACTACATTCATGATACAGCACTTACAGAGGTGCTAGTGAATTTGCTACTTTTGCATGCAGAAAACTGATCGGCAGGTTTTTGGTGTCGTAAAGGGTTCATGTCTCACTCTTTGACACAGACTTCCTCTACCTGAAACAGAACTTTTATCTAAATATAATGGGCCCTGTGGAATCAAAACCTTATTTGGAAAATGATGATATTATGCCTACTATGTGGTTATCAAGTGTTTAAAGTCATGTTCTGATTGTAAGTTAATGATTGACAGGTACATTGGTTTAGTTTTGATCCAGATGTACAAATTGAAAGGGAACAAATGTGTTGCTACCTAACACGCACAACAAAAATTACCCATCAGCTTATTAAGGAGAACTTGCATGAAACTCCCACTTATGGAGGGTGGGTTGAAGCAAAGGGTCCTCGATACTGCCCTTCCATAGAAGATAAGGTATACGTCTGCAGTTAATGTATCCTTCTATATGGTTGCTCTATGTGTCTTTGTTTTTCTTTTCCTTTTCTTTTTCTTTTTTTGGGGGGTGGGGGTGGGGGAGGGGGGGTTGGAAGGTGAAGGAAAAGGTTCTTCTGTCATGGTAGTTCAGTGTCATCACCTGAGAAAAGATTACAATTTTGATCCATTCTTTTTCTATAGAAAAGGAGAAGAGGTTGTCCCTATCTTAGCTCTTAAGATGCGTGCATATATTTTATAGAACTTACAGGAGCGGATTTTAAAATCTGTACATTTTCTGGACACCAACGACTGTCCTAATTGTATAAATAAATCAAGATAAATAATTTCTTGTCCTCTGTCATTTTAAATAATCTTAAGTGCCCTGCATATTCTTATTCCTAGGTGTGTCCCCCACCCATTGTGGTGTGGAAAGGGGGCAAAAAAAGAGATCCTGTAGACAATGAGTGGGACCAATTCGCTGTCAACAGTTTTGTGTATATGACCCCCCTATTCAAATTCACGTGCCTTCTTCAGGGCCTGTGGGATTAGTCGAGGTGCGCGCAAGCTGGCCTGGACATCCACGTTAAAAAAAAAAAAAAAAATTTCACGTGCCTTACATTAATTTAGTGCAGGAGAGTACATGAACACATTTCCTTCTATGAGGTTTTAATAATTGCAGCTAAACTTTTTCTCTGTTCTGATAGATTATTTTAATATTATTTAAGATGGTTTGTTGGTAAGGGGATTGTTTTTGGAAAGTAATTTTTTTTTTACTTTACTTCATTTTGGAGTATAGTTTCAGCATGTGCGAATTTGATTTAAGTTCCTAATGCAATATGCATGTCTATTATCTTTCCCCCAGATTGTAAGATTTCATGATAAAGAGTCCCATCAGATTTTTCTTGAACCTGAGGGTAGAAGTGTGCCTGAGCTGTATGTGCAGGTCTGTACCTATCAACTCTGTTCTTCTGTACTATTACTTTGATGAACAGTTGTCTCTTTGGGATTGAGAAGGATTTAACATTTGGACACGATTTGCAATCAAGTAATTGCAAATTGTGTCTGCATTTTCTAGTGTCATTTTGTGACCTGTCGAGCTTCTGGATTAGCATGATCCTGAAAATGCAACATTCAGGGGAAGATGCAAAAATTTCCCTTGTGGTTACAACCTGAACTTTGGTTATCTTGCGCCTTTGTATAATTTGGTGTACTCTATTATAAGGACCTTAACACCATTACCTAAGTCACAAGATTGTATAAATGTTAAACATCTAGTTCAGTTTGCCACCTTATTACCAAATTATGGAAACTAAGGTAAACTACATTGATCCTTATGTGCAAAAGAAATAAACATTTATCACTGGAGTTCATGTGGCCAAATCCACAGGGTACTGTTTTGCACTTCGCTCATAATGATACCTATTTTACCATTTTGACATCAATTGACTATTTACTTGCTTACAGGGGTTCTCAACTGGTTTACCAGAGAGACTGCAGTTACCACTCTTGAGAACTTTGCCTGGACTTGAAAACTGTTCAATGCTGAGGCCTGCATATGCTGTGGAGTATGATTTTCTGCCTGCATATCAATGCTCAAGGTCTCTAATGACGAAGAAAATTGATGGTCTTTTCTTCTCTGGTCAGATTAATGGGACAACAGGGTATGAAGAGGCTGCAGCGCAGGTGATCTGTCAATAGAGTCAGCTTCTGTCTGTATATTGCTGATGTTATTTATTTCTTGTCACTTGTTGGTAATATATTTTTTATTGTTCCTGGCATAAAATGCAACATTGTTTTTTTCCTTGGGTAAATAATTATATGAGGGTTTTGATTTTTTTTTCCTTTTGCTTTCTGTAGGGAATTATTTCTGGTATTAATGCTGCAAGACATTCAGATGGTAAGCCCCTCATTGTTCTCGAGAGGGAAAGCAGTTACATAGGGACGTTGATTGATGATCTGGTCACTAAGGACCTTCGAGAGCCTTACCGAATGTTGACAAGGTAGATTGCCTCTGGAGACTAATTATTCAATTTCTTACAATCATTCCTTTAATGTTGCTTGACGCTTATCTTTGGTAGTATACTATGATATGAAATGCTCATATCTCAGAAGAGCTAATTTCGTAAGTATTTCTCAACCATGGTATAATTATCAGATCATGTTGTCTTGTGCACAAAGATGGAAAGTAGAGATGGTTTTAGTACTATTTGACACCAGGCTATCTCCTTCCAAAAGCCACCTCCTGTACCCATGCTTAACATTCAAGATACAGTTGTTTTTCTATGTAATCAATGAAATAAAAGTGATGGTCTTGAATGTTTAATTTGCAAATACGGTCTTCTATCTATGAACTGCAAATTAATTTCAAATATGCACTGTTGTCATTTTGTTATACCAAAAATACTGTATTGATTTTTCTCCCTCCTCTTAGCCGTTCAGAACACCGATTGCTTCTTCGATCTGATAATGCTGATAGTCGTCTAACACCTCTGGGGCGTGAAATTGGGTTGATAGATGATAGACGGTGGAAATTATACCAGGATAAGCAAGCTCGAATCTTGGAAGAGAAAAAGCGGTTGAAAACAGTCAGGATTTCAGGTTTGTATTCTTTCATTCCAACAAAGCTGGAAGTAGACAAATATTTTAATTGTGAAATAGAAATATAAATCATACATATTCAAGAATTTCCTAAATGTCCTGTTAATTGATAGTAACCTTGAAAATGCTCTCTTGGATAAAAGAGGGGTGGGTAGATGGAGACAGAGAAGCAACCAATATGGAGAAATGGGAGCAAGATACATGACCTTTATTTGCTTCTGGCCTTTTTGTGCCTATATTGAATAATTATTCATCCACTAGATTGCAATATTATTGCTTCAAATCAATCTTTAATAACAGTGGACAAGAATCTACATCACGGGGATTTTGGGATTACTGCTGTTCTCTTGTACAAATTTGGGGATCCAAAACTAATCCGAGACAGAGAGAGGAAACACAGGGTTGTATGAGGATCCAAGTTGACTTCTGTTTCCAATATTACTTTCAGGAGGAGATTTGGCTGCTGACATTACCCGTGTGTCCGGACAGCCTGTGAGGGACTCTTCAACACTGGAGAGCCTTCTAAAGAAACCACATGTGCAATATGAAGTTTTTGATAAGCATGGTTTTGGGAATGAACAATTATCCAGAGCGGAGAAAGAGTGTGTAGAGATTGATGTCAAGTATGAGGGCTTCATTATGCGCCAGCAAATTCAACTCCAACAGGTGAGTAATCACTGTTCTCTTGTAGGATTAAAGAGGGAATAAATTTTTTTTCTCACTTTTAAATTATTTAGCATGTCTATATACATTTGGTGTGTGTTAATTACTTCATCTTTGCATGTTTCTTATATCTTGTCATATAAATCAAGTGCTTATTCTACTTGTAGATGGCCCGTCAACAAAATATACCACTTCCTGAGGATTTGGATTACCATGCAATGATAACTTTGTCTCTTGAAGCTCGTGAGAAACTCTCCAAGGTTTGTAGCATAAATAATGTCTGTGGACTTCTGACAGGATTTTCTGTATTCACTCAAACTCCTATAGCTTAGTGGATTAAAACTACTCCTGTATTTCTATGTTCTTGTCTGATACAAGTTATGGTGCGAGGGAGCTGTTTTTTACTGTCCTGTTAACTTTTTGCTGTGCATTTGGTATTCCGTACACTTTGCCATTTCAATGCCAAGTTCAAATTTAAGTGTTTGTGAATAATAACAAGTTACAATGATATCCTTTTGGTTGTTCCAATGAGAGTGAGAATTGAGATGACGCTCTTGTTTGAAATTGTCCTATATATTCCCACTGCTAGACATAATTTTTTTTTTTTGAAATTCTTTAAAAATATGGCTGGTCAAATGTAATTTTCAGGTCAGGCCACAAACCATCGGTCAAGCAAGTAGAGTGGGTGGGGTGAGCCCTGCTGACATTACGGCTCTTCTCATCATCATTGAAACCAGCCGAAGGAAAGCTCAGGCACAGAGAAGACACGAGATGCTGACTTCTGTCATGACAGAAACCGATCGTGAGTCCAGTGCCCCTTCACCAAAAACAATAACCTTGTGATGTGTTTGAACAGAGGAGACACGAGATGCTGACTTCTGTCATGACAGAAACCGATCGTGAGTCCAGTGTCCCTTCACCAAAAACAATAACCTTGTGATGTGTTTCTGATTAATCAGTGGTTCAGTGCTTATATTCTCTGCCAGTCAGTTATGCCATATATCACACTGCCATTGTTTTAGAGTAGTTCAATAACAGTTGGCTAAAGACCGGGTCTTACTCTTAATGGAGGCCTTCAGAATGATGCAGTGGCAATTTTGATGAAGTTGTTTGGTGGCAGGACCTGTGATAACTCGCTTCTCCCCTTGGCTGATGCTGTCAAAATCCAGTGACAGTTGTCCTGCTTCCATTGGCTATTACAGAGTGAAGTCTTGTACCGAAGTTCACTTTTATGAGTTACTCCCATAAGCTGTGCGTGGAAATAACTTTCTAACAGAATATTCATCATTTAAGTTTTCCTTATTCATAGTGTTGTCATCTTAGCAGGCTAGATTTGTTTTGTTATAAATTAATCATACCCCATGTAATTAGTCTCTATTTATTTCTTTATTTTCATCATGGAGGTTCCTCTGAATTGGGAGCTCTCACTCTCATGAACCCTTTTTCCTATGAATTTGGACATTGAACCATTGACAGGGACGAGTGAAGGTAACCGTCTGAGTAGATTGCATGGTCCCTCTACAGTCTGCTGGCAGTATATTTGAAAAGTGGACCATGTGAATCACAACTATTCAGTTATGCCCTGTACTGCAAGAAATAGAGTTGAAAAGATGCTAATACAAATGAAACAAAACATCGCATGACAAAAAGAAGCCCCAAGGTATTCCAAGGTATGATTTTGAGTCGCTTTAATGCGCAGGTGATGTATCGAAAGGTTGATGGAGAAGTGAAACTCAGAGTGCTATCTCTGTTTGGTTCAAGTCGGACTTGGGAATCTGGGATTGTCTTGTTGCTTGGAAAATGATTTACAAACAAATAAATTTTACAAAAATTTCATACAAATGTCGAGGCAATAGGATAGACATGTCAGCTGAAGTTCTTGTGCAGGTGAGAGGGAATGCTGGGAATAATATGAGGTGATGGAGCATATTGTTGGTGGTGTTAGGTGAACATGATGGTTGAGAATGGAAATTTGGATTGCCTCCAATCGTTGTCGATCATACTTCATTTATGGAGCAGGCAAAGGGGAAGAAGATCTTGAGTTCAAGGTGTGTTCCTATCACCTCAAAAAAGATTAAAAAAAGAAGAAGAAGAAGGGAAGGCTAAAAATAGAAATGCTATCAAGTGAAAAAATTAACGAGCCATTTCATCTTGCAAGTAGCACAAATTTTGGGAATTCACAAGCGTGCTCTCATGTAACAACAAGTCCTACCCGATTTTCACTCTCTCGTCTCCCTGTCTTTGGTGTCAATTTTGAATATGTCCACCCTGTGAAAAATCAGACGAAATATCCTCGTTATGCGTGCAATTAACAAGAAGAAACATCAGTGTTCTTCATCATCATCATCATCATCTGTCATGAATTCTTCCTTATCCCTGCAAAATCAAAGCCATATTCTCTCATTGATCTCACATACACCAACATCCCAATGAACAAAAATGGACGAGGATAAAGAGGAAATACTAATCATTTGATCTTCCAGTCCGTCAAGTTTCAACACACAAATGCCTGTAGAAGACCCCACTTCCGGGCGCTTATTGATATGGTTCGTCTCTTTCTTCATGTTTATTACTGTAGCTGCTGGAGGCAGCTTATTGCTTATGTATCTTGTCCTCCCTTCAGACCCATCTAGGGCTTGGCTTCCTGTTGCGGGTGTAGCCCTGGTTTGCCTGCCTTGGCTTTTTTGGTTTCTTACATGCATCTATCGGTTTCTTTCGCGATTCTTTGGATTTCGGGTTGCTATTGGTTCTGGTGGCGGTGGTGGAGGAGGTGGTCGTGCTCGTGCAAATGTTTTTAATACGACAGGAAATGCAGCAACTAATGGCCAGTCTGGTAACATCGAAACTCAGGGCGATGGAACGCAGGATGAGTTTGAAGGGCCCACGATAACGGTAGAGCAAAATGATAGTGGTGGCAATGGAAAGACTACAATTAAGAGGAATTTATCCTCAAGCAATTCAATCAACAACATATCTTTTAGATCACATGAGAGTGAATTGCCATTGACCTCATCCATGGCATCTTGATCAATTCATTATTGAGCTCCGGTGGATTCTTATCTTTGGCATGGGATATTGATGAAACCTTCTCAATTCAGTCTCTCTCGATCATCATGGATGAAATAAAGGCATTTTACACATCCATCTTTCATTATAATTATCTTGAGATTGTTTCAAGAGTTTTGCTGCTTCTTCCCAGATTAATTACTAGGGCATTTTCTTTTTCATCCACTGATTTTCTAGGTGTAGGCATTGCTTCTCTTGCTCACTTCATCTATTGATTTCCTGTCAGAAAAACACAAATACATGTAAATCTTTCTGGGTTTTGCTATGTTATATTCTCGTTTTTAAACTGTGAATAATTAAGTAATGTTAATACAATTTCCAATTAATACAATTTGTCCTTGTTTCACGTCCAATAATAATATCTTAAGACACAAGTAAATGGCCTTGAGACCAAAACAATCCCATGTTCACTATCTGGCATTTGAAGCTAGAACTTCTTGCATGTCCTGTCAAGCTGTTGAACAATACATATGCATGGGTTGGCTGCCAAAAGACTCTCCCCTCTGTCTGATGATTAGTTCTAGAAAGCCATTCGTAGTCGTAGACATACATTGTGCACAGCTTCTTTCATTTTTTCCCTCTTCAATTATGCCTTCAAAAGATCTGATTTGAGATTATATAATTTTATTGTGTTTTTGGTTTCTTAGGAGGTCATAGGGCAGGATCCAAACTCTAGATAGGCTGATAATTAAAGAAAAGAGTCGGTTTCAAGGCATATATAAT
>Ga0325400_1007479_pt1 | contig 10444 bp, 11 predicted proteins | sample PopdelMetagenome_2_FD_205662 | JGI IMG/M metagenome (GOLD analysis project Ga0325400, IMG submission 205662) | Populus deltoides microbial communities from Bellville, Georgia, United States - Xylem-PdKOR-R1 | ecosystem: Host-associated > Plants > Phyllosphere > Stem > Wood/Secondary xylem...
GCCACACCCGTATGCCAGCGCTGTTCTCTTGGCCCGGCACGCCGGGATACAGGTCGCAATCCGCGGCGTGTCGCCCGATGAGACCAGCGCTGGCATACACACCGGCGCATCTCACGGTCATCCCGCTGTCGTGGAAGTTCCTGACCGGTCACAGGAGCCGGACGTCGTAGGCGCTGAAACGTCGATCGACGCTGAGTAGTTGCAGCCCCCGCTGAACGGCCTGCGCGATGAGCATGCGGTCGAAGGGGTCATCGTGGTGGCGCGGCAAGGCGCCTGCTGCCAGGCCGTCAGCCACCGTGACCGGTAACTCGGTGAAGCCCTGCAGCTTCAACTCCTCGCGTAAACCGTCCGGAGCGGTCAGCTTGCCCAGCGCAGCCTTGACCGACGTCTCCCAGGCCGAGGCTGCGGAGATGAAGACCTCGTTCTCGCCGTCGGCCACGGCGACTCGCATGCGCTCAGGGAGGCGTTCGTCGTCACTGAGCCACCACAGCAGGACGTGGGTGTCGAGCAGAAGAGCTGTCACAGGCGCGGCTCGACATCGTCGCCGAAGGCGGCCAGCAGTTCCTCAGGGGTGTCATCGAAGTCGGCGGCGATGACCACGCGCCCCTTCCACGCCCCGGGACGACGCGTCCCGTGCGAGCGGGCGGGCACCAGGCGGGCCACGGGCTTGCCGGCTCGGGCGATCACCACGTCCTCACCCTGCTCGACCGCTTCGAGCAGGCGGGACAGGTGCGTCTTCGCCTCATGCACGTTCACCGTCTGCGTCATGGCTACACGGTATGGACTAAGTCGAACTAAGTCCACGACGTAGTCGGTGTTCGGCGTCCCATGACCGCACGGCCATCCTGCGCGCAGTGCGCGATCACGGCCGCGCGGAGACTCCGCTCGCCGGGGAACGAGGTCTAGCTGATCCCCTCCCTGCCATCCCAGCTACCTTGATCAGGTCGCCCTCCTGGTGAGCGACAGCGCCCGCTGCCCGACCAGGCGCAGGCGGCAAGAAGACCAGCGGACGGTCATCCCGCGGTGCGCATCCACCGGTGCAGTCGCACGGCCAGCTAGGGAACAGCGGCGAGGTCATCTGGCCAGGTGCCACCAGCCGCCACCGGCGACCCAGCTCGTTCTCGGGCCAGATGGCTGATCAGGTGCAGGGATTCTGTACGCGACTGTCTGGTTGGACGGATCGCGTGCTCATCGCCATGAATCGTGTTGGCGCGATCACGGGCTCATCACGTCGCCGCACGTTTCCTCAGCCTCCGGCGCGAGGACCCCGTGCTACCGGGACCGGATCAGTACAGAGTGCTCGCGTACCCGAGCGCTGCGAGCACCGCGACGGCGATGGCACCCGTCCCGACCCACTGCACCGCAGGGTTTCCGCGCCGACCGCGGGCCATCACCGTGGCCACCAGGGCACCGGTGACGAGGCCGCCGAGGTGGGCCTGCCAGGAGATCCCGGCGTAGAAGACGCCGATGAGGAAGTTGATGACGATGAGGACGGCGATCTGCGTCGTCTGCCGTCCGAGGTGCTTGTTGACGACGAACAGGGCCGCGAACAGCCCGAAGATCGCGCCCGAGGCGCCCTGCATGATGCTGTCCTCGGTGCCCGGCAGCAGCAGCCCGCCGACGGCCCCGCCGAGGGCCGAGACGAAGTAGAGCGCGAGGAACCGGACGCGGCCGAGCAGCGGCTCGAGGTACTGGCCCGTGATCCAGAGGGCGTACATGTTGAACAGCAGGTGCAGCACACCCGTGTGCATGAACGCCGACGTGAGCGGCTGCCACCAGAGGCCGTTGGAGAACGCGTCGAGGTAGCGGCCGTTGATGAGCGAGAGCTGGGCTTGCAGGCTCTGCGGCATCACCTGCTGGGCGGCGAACATCACCAGGCACAGCCCGATGAGGACCTTGGTGAGCAGGGTGTCGCGGTTGGCGAGGGCACCACCGAACGTGCCGCGGGCCCGGCGGACGCCCTTGTTGCCCTCGGCGACGCAGTCGACGCACTGGACGCCGACGGCGGCGGGCCGTTGGCACTGCGGGCAGGCGGGGCGGTTGCAGCGCTGGCAACGCACCCACGACTCGCGGTCGGGGTGCCGGGGGCAGACGGGGACGTCACTCACGGGATGTCCAACGTGCGGGACGCCCCCGTCGTTCGAGCTCAGTTCTCAGTCGCGTTCGACGTCGACGGAGGTGATGACGACCGGGTCGCGCGGGGCGTCGGCCGGGCCGGTGGCGACCTTCTCGATGGCGTCCACGACGGCCTTGCTGGCGTCGTCGGCGACCGCACCGAAGATGGTGTGCTTGCCGTTGAGCCAGCCGGGCTCGGTGGTGGTGATGAAGAACTGCGAGCCGTTGGTGCCCTTGCCGGCGATCTTCCCGGCGTTGGCCATGGCCAGCAGGTACTTCTTGTCGAAGCGCAGGTCCGGGTGGATCTCGTCGTCGAACTGGAACCCGGGGCCGCCGCGGCCGTCACCGCGCGGGCAACCGCCCTGGATCATGAAGTCCTTGATGATCCGGTGGAAGGTCAGGCCGTCGTAGAACGGCTCGGACTTCTTCTCACCCGTGGCGGGGTCCTGCCACTCCTTCGTCCCCTCGGCGAGGCCGACGAAGTTCGCCACCGTCTTCGGGGCGTGGTTCTCGAACAGTTCCAGGCGGATGTCGCCGTGGTTGGTGTGCAGGGTGGCGTACATGCGGACCATCCTTCCACGACCCCCGCACAGACCCCCGCACAGCGTCTGGTGGCGGACTGCCCGCAGGTGCGGTCAGATGGCGGGTGGTGATCGTCAGTGATGCCCCGCCGGGCACCGAACGTGGCCGGCGAGCGTTGCGAGACGACAGAGCACGCCGAGCAGGAGGAGGAACGGATGTCGCTGGGGAAGAGCCGGGCCGAGAAGCTGCAGGCGCAGGGGGCCGCGCTGGCCGAGAAGGTCGGCCCGGCCGTCGACAGCGCCCGCGAGTGGGCGGCGCCGAAGGTCGAGGCGGCCGTCGACTGGGCCCAGCCGAAGCTGGAGAAGGGCTGGAACACCTCGATCGAGGCCGCCGCCCCGCGCGTGGAGGCCGCCGCGCACAAGGTGTCGCCCGCGGTCGACACCGCGAGGGACAAGATCGTCGACGACCTGTTGCCCAAGCTGGTGGAGGCCGTGAACGAGGCCGCCGCGACCGCACAGAAGACCGCCGCGCCGGCCCTGACGGCCGCGACGACGGCCGCGACGACGGCCGCCGTGGCCACGAGCGACTCGGTCAAGGACTCGGCGTCCTCGGCCCTCAAGGACGCCAAGTCCCTGGAGAAGTCGCTGGAGAAGTCCTTGACGAAGAAGGCCCACAAGGCCGAGAAGCGGGCCCTGGCCGCCGCCGCGGCGGGCAAGGCCGCCGGCAAGGGCGCGAAGAAGGCCGCCAAGGCCGGCGCGAAGCAGACGAAGAAGGTCGCCAAGCAGCGCTCGACCGACGCGATCGCCGTGCTCAAGGGCGAGGCCGTCGCCAAGCGCAAGGGCAGCAAGGGGAAGAAGTTCCTGGTCTTCACGCTCGTCGCCGCCGGTGGGGCTGCGGCCTACGCCGCGTTCAAGGGTGGGAAGAAGGAGGACCCCTGGGCCGCACCCGGCGCCGCCTGGACCCCTGCCCCTCCGACCACGACGCCGCCGACCCCGGCTGCCAAGACCTCCACCGAGAACCTGGAGAAGGCCACCGGGGCCCAGAGCACCGTGGACCAGCGGGTGGATGAAGTTGCGCCCACCGAGACGGTGACGCCCGAGGTGCAGGCCGAGTCCCCGGCTGAGGCGACGACCCCCGAGGACGAGAAGAAGGACTGACCACGACACGAAAGGCCGGTCACGCGTGGAGCGTGACCGGCCTTTCGTGATCTCCGGTGGAGGCAAGGGGACTCGAACCCCTAACCCCCTGCTTGCAAAGCAGGTGCGCTACCAATTGCGCCATGCCCCCGGAGGTGGCGGGTCAGCGCACCGTGTCGGTGGCCTCGGCCCACAGGTCGCGCTCGGCCTTCGCGGCGGCCTTGCGGCGCCACACGAAGACGCCTCCGGCCAGCAGGACCACGAGCAGCAGCTTCTTCACGAGATCCTCCTCCGACGACCGGTCACGACGCAGAAACGCTAGCACGCAGCACAGCGTGTGACCGTCCCCCTCAGGTCTCACCCCCGGTGACCGACCGGAGGGATGTCATGGTCACCTCCGGAGGGTCCCGTCGCACCGCACTGGTGCACGAGTGGGTCGCCGCCCGCGCAGGCGCCGAGCAGGTCTTCGAGGTCCTGGCCGGGATGTGGCCGACAGCCGACCTGCACGCCCTGACCACCGAACCCGGCGTCCACCTCGACCTCGGTGGGCGTCCGCTGCGGACCACCGCGCTGAACCCGCTGCGCGGCCACCGCGCCGTGTCGCTGCCGTTGATGCCCCTGGCGTGGGCCACGCACGCCCGCGACGTCCAGCACAGTTACGACCTCGTGCTCACCTCCCACCACGCGTTCGCGACGTCCAACCGACTCGTCGCCCCCGGTGGGGTGCACCTGGCCTACGTCCACACCCCCGCGCGGTACGTCTGGAGCCCCGAGCTCGACGGCCGCGGCACGTCGCCGTTGCTGGCGCCGGTCCGGCGGGCGCTGTCGGTGCTGGACCGGCGCGCGGCGACCGGGGTGACGGGGTTCGCCGCGAACAGCCTCGAGGTGGCCCGACGCATCGAACGGTTCTGGGGACGCCCCGCCCGCGTCATCCACCCGCCGGTGGACGTCGCGGCCTTCACCCGCCCCACCGAGGCGCCGGACGAACTCCACCTGCCGACCAACTTCCTGCTGGCCCTGGGTCGGTTCGTGCCCTACAAGAACCACCTGCTGGCGATCGACGTCGCCGAACGTCTCGGTCGGCCGGTCGTCGTCGCCGGCACCGGACCACTGCTCTCCGCCCTGCGGGAGCGGGCGGCCACCGCCTCCGTACCCGTCACCGTCCTGGACCGGCCCACGCGCGCCCAGGTCCACGAGCTCCTGAGCCGGGCCGCGGTGCTGCTGTTCCCCACCGTCGAGGACTTCGGGATCGTCCCCGTCGAGGCGATGGCGTCCGGCACCCCCGTCGTCGCCCCCGCCCGTGGCGGCTCGGGCGAGACCGTCCTGGACGGCGTCACAGGTGCCCTCGTCGAGACCCTGGACGTCGCCGAACTCGCGGCCGCGGTCCCCCGCGCGCAAGCCTGCGCCGCCGACGACTGCCGCCGCCGGGCCCTGGAGTTCGACGTCACCCGGTTCCGCGAACGGATCCTGGACTGGGTCGGGGACCACCGGTGACCCCCGGCACCGGACTCGCGATCGTCCTGGCCCTCGGCGCCGGGTTCACCGGCCTGCTGTTCTGCCTCACCGCGAGTGACCGGACCCGGCTGCAGGTGGCCGCGTTCCTCGCCGTGCCCCAGGTGTTCGTCGGACCGTTGGGAACGATGAACCTGCCGCTGAGCCAGTGCTGGACCCTGCTCATCGCCGCGTGCTGGCTCGTCGAACGCAAGGAACTGCCCGTCCGGGACCCCGTCGTCCGAGCCGTGCTGATCCTCACCGTCACCCAGGCGCTGGCCATCGCGTGGTCGCCCGACCGCATGGTCGGGCTGCTGGAGGTCATGCGGCTGCTGTCGTTCGTGTTCCTCCTGCTCTACGCGACCCGCGTCGAGCGTGAACGAGCCGGCGGACTGAACGGACCGTTCGGCATCGTCCTGGGCTGGGCCGTCGTCAACGCGGTGCTCGTCTGGGTGTTCCGCATCTCCCCCGCCGTCGAGTCGACCTACCTGAACTCGCCGCTGTCCAGCCTCATCGCCAGCCCCAACGCGATGGCCGCGTTCTTCGCCGACGGCGCCAACAACGTCACCGACCCGGCCAAGTCGGGCGGGTTCTTCATCAACGCGAACGTGTCCTCGATGTTCCTCGGGGTCGCGACGTTCTGCTTCCTGGCCCTCGGCGTCGGAGCACGTGGACGCCGCCGCACGCTGTACGCCGCCGGCGCGTTGGTCTGCTGGTCCGCGACGTTCGCGACCGGGTCCAAGACGGCTGCGGCGCTCGCGCTCGCCCTGCCCCTGGCCGTGCGCGGGGTGCAGGTCCTCGGCAAGCCGAACGCCAGGTGGTTCCTGCCGCAGGCCGCCGCCGCGATCGGGGTGGGGATCTGGATCGTCCCGAAACTTCTGGAGAAGTACGTCTCCGGGTACGCCGACGCGTCCAGCGCGAGCCTGGAGAGCCGGGCGCCGATGTGGAACTTCGCGCTGCAGATGTTCCGCGAGCACCTCGTCCTGGGACTGGGCTTCGGCGGTTGGACGAAGACCATCGAGCAGTTCGCCGCGCTGGGGATCGAGACGCTGCCGCCGCACAACCTCTTCATCGCCGCCTGGGCGAACAGCGGACTGCTCGGGGTCGCCGGGTTGTTGTTCCTGGCGCTCACCCTTCTCGTCGTCCTGACGAAGGCGGTCGTGCGGCTCGTGGGAACCCCCGCGGCCCGGACGACGGCCTTCGCGCTCGGTGCGTGGTGGTGGGTGCTCATCCACGGGATGGGTGACAACACCGCGATCTACGGCGAAGGCAAGTCGATGATCCTGCTGGCGATGCTGCTGGGCCTCGTCACGAACCGGATCGCGGCGACGCACCGGCAGGAGCGGGTGCCGTGCCCCGTGTAGCGATCGTGCGTCACACGTTCGGGGTGGCCTCCGAACCGTTCGTCCTGGACCAGGCGCGTGCGTTCTCCCGGTGGGAACCCGTCCTGGTCTCCCGCGACGATCTGCGCAACGGGTTGACGGGATTCTCGTTGGACCGCCGCGACCGGGCCAGTCACACGGCCGGGGTGTCCTCGCGTCCGTTGGCCCGGATGTTCGCGGACCTCAAGGTCGACGCCGTCCTGGCCCACTTCGGGGTCGAGGCGGCCTGCGCGCTGCCCGCCACCCGACGTGCGGGGGTTCCGTTGGCGACCGTGTTCCACGGGTTCGACGCGACCACGACCACGTCGGCGTTGCTGCGTTCCCGGAAGATCTCCTGGATCACCTACGCCCGACGTCTGAGTTCTCTGGCTCGCCGAGGGGAACTGTTCCTGCCCGTCTCCGACCACCTGCGGTCCCGGGTGCTGGAGCGGGGTTTCCCCGCCGACCGGACCATCACGCACCACCTCGGCATCGATCTGTCCGACCTTCCCACCGAGGTCGTGGAACCGAACTCGGTCGTGCACGTGGGCCGGCTGGTGCCCAAGAAGGGGCACGCCGACCTGATCCGGGCGATGGCCCAGCTCCCCGAGGCGCGGCTGACGTGCGTGGGCGACGGGCCACTACTCGGTGAACTCCAGAGCCTGGCGCAGGAACTCGACGTCGCCGTGGAGTTCCGCGGAGTCCTCGACCACGCGCAGACCCTGCGCACCATCGCCCGCTCCGCCGTGCTGTGCCTGCCGTCGACGACCGGCCCGACGGGTGACCAGGAAGGCCTCGGTCAGGTCCTCCTCGAGGCCGGGGCGATGGGGCGACCCGTCGTCGCCACCCGCCACGGAGGCATCCCCTCCGCGGTCGTCGACGGCGTCACAGGACTCCTCGTCCCGGAGGACGACCCGGCGTCGCTGGCCGCGGCGCTGGGCCGGGTCCTGCGCAGCCCGAGGGTCTCGCACCGGTTGGGAACCGCTGCGGCCGAACACGTTCGCACGAATTTCGACGTCCTTTCCCAGACGGCGCGGTTGGAAGAACTGCTCGACGGGATCAGCCGATGAGCCGGGTCGTCGTGATGTCCCGAGGTCTGCCCATGCACCACGCCGGCGGCATGGAATCCGTGGCCTGGGACCTGTGCCGCGAACTCGCCCGACGCGCCGACGTGACCGTCCTGACGACATCCGTCCCGGACTTCCCGGCGGAGTTCACCCGCGATGGCGTCCGGGTCGTCACCGTCCCGGAAACCCGTCCGGGGCGGTACTCGCGGGAGTGGTTGACGGGGTCTGCGGAGTACCTGCGCCGCGAACTCGGTCGCGGTGACGTGTCGGGTGTGCTGTCGGTCTCGGCAGGCTCGTTCGGCGCCGTCGACCTGCCGCCCCGGTTCGGGGCGCGGCTGGTGATGCAGGCGCACGGGACCTCGGTGATGGAACTGACGTCGAAACTCACGTCTCGCCGGCTGAAACCCTTGTTGAGCTCGGTGCGCAACCTGCGCGGCCTGGCTCGAGACGTCGTCACGTACCGCCGCTTCGACGACGTGGTGGCGATCGGTCCGAGCGTGCGGGACTCGCTGACGCGAGCCCCGCTGGGGTCGCTGGTCGGCATGCCGCCGGTCCACCTCATCGAGAACGGGGTCGACCGTCGGGTGTTCCGTCCTGGCGGCGTTCGGCCGGAGCGGCCCACCTTGCTGGTCGTCGGACGGCTGCACCCGCAGAAACGGGTGGACCGTTCGATCCGGTTGCTGCCCGACCTCCCCCAGGCGGAGCTGGTCCTGGCCGGCGACGGCCCTGGCCGACCGTCGCTGGAGAAACTCGCGGCCGAACTCGGCGTCTCGGGACGGGTGCGGTTCCTGGGTTCGGTCGACCGTTCCCGGGTTCCGGAGTTGTACGCCTCGGCCGACGTGTCGCTGCTGACGTCGCAGTGGCGGGAGGGCCTGCCGATGGCGGTGCTGGAATCGCTGGCCTGCGGAACCCCGGCGGTCACGTCGGTCACCACCGCCGAGGTGGTCGACGTCGGTGCTGCCGTCACCCGGGTGGACGCGGGAGATCCTTCCTCGCTGTCGGCAGCTGTGCGCGCCACCCTGGCTCGACCGCGATCGGGTGCCTCGTTGCTGCCCGAGCGGTACGACCTGAGCACGGTGACGGCGCGGTACGCCGAACTCCTCGGACTGGCGTGATGCGGGACGCCGTCCGACGACTGGTCCTGGGCGGGTTGTTCGGGAAACTGCTGGGGATGCTGCGCGAGGTCCTGCTCGCGGCCGCCTACGGGACCGGGGTACCGGCCACCGCGACCCGGGTCGCACAGACCGCGACGCTGGTTCCGGTCGACCTGTTCACGGCCGACGTGCTCACCGCGGGCTTCCTGCCTCTGCACAAGGAACTCCTGCGCACCGATCCGGACCGGGCGGCGACGTTGTTCCGCGGGTTGCGGCGGGTGCTGTGGAGTCTGGGGTTGCTGCTGACGGCGGCCCTGCTGGTCGCGGCCCGCCCGGTGGTCGATCTGGTCGCCCCGGGCCTGGAGAACTCCACGGCGAGGACTTCGGCCCGGTTCCTGCAGGTCATGGCGCTCGGCGTCCCCAGCTACCTGCAGTACGCACTGCTGAGTTTCCTGGAGATGTCGCACGGCGGTTTCCGGCTGTCCAGCGTGCGGGCGACGGTGCAGAACCTCGGGCTCATCGCTTCGCTGGGCCTCGCCTGGCTGCTGCACACGCCCGTGCTGATCGCGACGGGTTTCGTCGTGGCCTACCTCGCGCTGCACCTGTGGGGTTTCTCGTCCTTACGACGACAAGGGTTTCTGCCGTCGTCGGGGGTCGTGCGCGACGGTGACCTCGCGCGTCGACTGTGGGTCCGCCTGCGGCCGTTGCTCCTGCTGCCGGTCATCCTGCAGGCCTCGGTGGTGACCGAACGAATCGTCGCCTCGCTGCTCGGGGACGAGGTGGTCGCGGCCGTCGACTACGCCCGGTTCATCGCCTCGACCGGGGTGAACCTCCTGGCCGTCCCGCTCGGGTTGGCTGGTCTCGCTGCCCTGTCCGGGCTGGACGCCGCCGTGGCCCGCGAGCGCCTGGCCGGGATCCTGCCGGGGCTGCTGCTGGTGGTGGCGCCGATCTCGGTAGTGCTGACGGTGGGGGCCGGGCCGGTGGTGCAGGTGCTCTACGCGCGAGGTGCGTTCGACGCGGCCGCGGTGACGACGTCGGCGGCGGTGCTCGTGGGTTTCGGCGTGGGTTTCTGGGCCAGCTCGTGCGCGTACGTGCTGGTCAAGGCGTTGAACGCGGCGGGTCGGAACCGGGTCGCGGCCCTGTCGTTGGTGACGGGCCTCGCGGTCACGTTGGGCGTGAATGTCGGGCTGCACGAGGCGCTGGGGCCGGTGACGTTGGGGCTGGCGGCGTCGGCGGGTTCGATCGTGACCACCGTCATCGCCGCGCAAGCCCTCGGGGTGCTCCGCGGGCTGCTCCGGTGGGTCGCCTCGCTGCTGCCCGTCGCGGGCGTCGCCGGAGTTCTCGGGTGGCTGGTGGACGCCGACTCGTGGGCCGGTGCTGTCGCGGTGTCGGTCGTCGTCCTGGGGGTCTGGGCCCTGGCCTGCACACTGGTTCCGCCCTGGCGCAGGGTCGTGCTCTCGTTGCGAAGGAGCCCTACCCTCGACGCATGATCATGACCGAGACGGTCCTGCTGCCGGAAGGTGCCGGCTGGCGCGGGTGGGCCGGGATCCGGGTGGTCCTGGCGTTGCTGTCCCTGGTCGTCGTGGCGGTGGTCGCCCTGGTCGGGGTTCGGTCGGTGAGTTTCGGTGACCTGGAGTCGGCGGTGCTGGCCGGGAAGG
>Ga0325400_1007482_pt1 | contig 10443 bp, 7 predicted proteins | sample PopdelMetagenome_2_FD_205662 | JGI IMG/M metagenome (GOLD analysis project Ga0325400, IMG submission 205662) | Populus deltoides microbial communities from Bellville, Georgia, United States - Xylem-PdKOR-R1 | ecosystem: Host-associated > Plants > Phyllosphere > Stem > Wood/Secondary xylem...
CGACATGTATCAGCGGATCACCGGCGAGGACCCCTACGAGGTCCCGATGCGGATCTACCCCGCGGTGCACTACGTCATGGGCGGGCTGTGGGTCGACTACAACCTGCAGTCCAACCTGGAGGGGCTCTTCGTCACCGGCGAGGCCAACTTCTCCGACCACGGCGCCAACCGGCTCGGCGCCTCGGCGCTGATGCAGGGCCTCTCCGACGGCTACTTCGTGCTCCCCAACACGATCCGCGACTACCTGGCCCACGGACCCTTCGAGAAGGTCACCGAGGACCACCCCGCCGTGGTCGAGGCCCGGGAGTCGGTGGTGAAGCGGATCGAGACTTTCCTGTCCATCGGCGGCACGCGCTCGGCCGACAGCTTCCACCGCGAGCTCGGCCACATCATGTGGGAGTTCTGCGGGATGGAGCGCTCCGAGGACGGCCTGCGCAAGGCCATCGACATGATCCGCGAGCTCAAGGCCGCGTTCTGGTCCGACCTCAAGGTGCTCGGCTCGGCCCAGAGCCTCAACCAGTCGTTGGAGAAGGCGGGCCGCGTGGCGGACTTCATCGAGCTCGGCGAGCTGATGTGCGTCGACGCGCTGAACCGCCGCGAGTCCTGCGGCGGCCACTTCCGCGCCGAGTCGCAGACCGAGGAGGGCGAGGCGCTGCGCCACGACGACGAGTTCTCCTACGTCGCGGCGTGGGAGTTCGGCGGCGAGGGCGAGACCGCCCAGCCCGTGCTGCACAAGGAAGACCTGATCTACACCGCCATCGAGATGAAGCAGCGGAGCTACAAGTGAATCTGACCCTCAAGATCTGGCGCCAGGCCGACCGGCACGCAGCCGGGGCGATGGCGACCTACACCCTCGATGAGGTCTCCGAGGACATGTCGTTCCTCGAGATGCTCGACGTGCTCAACGAGCAGCTGCAGGCCCAGGACGAGGAGCCGGTCGCCTTCGACCACGACTGCCGTGAGGGCATCTGCGGCTCCTGCGACCTGATGATCAACGGTCAGGCGCACGGTCCCGAGGTGACCACCTCCTGCCAGCTGCACATGCGGTCCTTCAAGGACGGCGACACCATCACCATCGAGCCGTGGCGCTCCGAGGCGTTCCCGGTGATCAAGGACCTGATGGTCGACCGGTCGGCCTTCGACCGGATCATCCAGGCCGGTGGGTTCATCTCCGCCAACACCGGCTCGGCCCCCGAGGCCAACTCGGTGCCGGTGCCCCGCGACCAGGCGCTCAAGGCGTTCAACGTCGCCACCTGCATCGGCTGCGGTGCCTGCGTGGCCGCGTGCCCCAACGGTTCGGCCTCGCTGTTCATGGGCGCGAAGATCACCCAGCTCGGCCTGCTCCCCCAGGGTCAGCCCGAGCGCGACAGCCGGGTGATCGGCATGGTCGGCCAGCACGACCACGAGGGCTTCGGCGGCTGCACCAACATCGGTGAGTGCACCGCGGCCTGCCCGAAGGAGATCCCGCTCGACGTGATCTCCCAGCTCAACAAGGACCTGCGCACCGCCATCAAGCACGGTCACTGAGCGAGTAGCGGCCCTGCGAGGAACGAGCGGGGGCGCGTCGCGAGCGAAGGTCGAGCAAGCGACGCGACTGAGGAACGAAGTCGCACGAGCGCGACGAGACCCGGTGACGTGCCTGTAAACGTGCCCTGGTGACAGGTCTAGGAACGCCCGCCGCGGCGACGCCGTACCAACGCGACCGCACCCAGCGCCGCTGCACCGCCGGCCGCGAACGGCCGCACCCAGCGCCGGCGCACGCCGTCCTGCTCGGCGCGGTGGTGGCGGGCCAGCTCCCGCATCGACGGCAGGCCCGGCCCCTGCACGGGGTCCGGCCCGTCGTCGCCACGGGCGGCCCGGGCGTCGGGCGCGGTGTAGGCCCAGCAGGCGGCGAACAGAGCCAGCCGGGAGAAGTAGTTGAACACCACGACCAGGGTGAGGGCGATGCCGAACGCCTGCGCGGCGGGGTTGCCGGCCGTCAGGCCGATGATGGTCGTGGAAGCCTGCTTCAGGACCTCGAGGCCGATACCGCCGAGCAGCGCCCCGGACCACATCGCACGCGTCGGTAGGCCCGAGGTGGCCAGCCGGCTGAACATCACGAAGAACACGAGGGTGTTGATCGCCACCGACACCACGATGGCGAGCACGGCCAGGAGGGGGCTCAGCTCGGAGCCGAGGCCCACGAGTTCGAGGAGCAGCTCCGAGAAGCGGCTGACCCCGCTGCCCACCGCCACCGAGACCAGGAACGTGCCCCCGATGGTGACGAGTCCGACCAGGTCGCGCAGCTTGATCGCCACGAACGACGCCGTCGGCAGCGGACGGCCGAACGTCAGGGTCAGGGCCTCGCGCAGCACCTGGATGAATCCGAGCCCCGTGTAGAGCACACCGACCAGACCGATCACCCCGGCGAGCCCGGAGAAGGACCGCACGTCGCTGAGCGAGATCCCGTTCGACCCGCCGATCAAACCCGGCAGAAGGTCCTCGATGCCCTTGCGGAGCTGGTCGTCGGCGTCGGGATAGACCTGGGAGACGTAGCCCACGGCGAAGAAGGCCAGCGCCAGCAGCGGGAAGAAGGACAGGAAGGCGAAGTAGGTGACCGCGCCCGCGTGCAGGTTGCCCTGGCTGGTGCCGTAGTGCTGCACCATCCGCACCACGTGGTCGACGAACGGGCGGCGCTCGCGCACCTCCTCGACACGCTCGGCGACCGATGCCATCAGCGCGTCCTCGCCGACAGCCTGTGCCCGGCCTCGGCGCCGGTCAGGGAGAAGGCCTCCGCCGGTCGCCAGCCGACGCGCTCGTCGTGGGTGTAGAGGTGGAACCCGTCGACGTCGAAGCGGCACTCGAACCCGGCGAGGTCGTCGTAGGCCCGGTCGAGCCGGGCGTCGTCGAGGTGGTGGGCCACGGTGACGTGGGGGTGGTAGGGGAAGTCCAGCTCGGCGGCCAGCGGACCGCGCAGCACCGCTCCGGCCAGCTGCTCGCACTCGGAGATGCCGGCGGCGAGCGACACGAACACGACCGGCGAGACCGGTCGGAAGGTGCCCGTGCCCCGCAGGTGGACCTCGAACCTGCCGACGGAGGCGGCCGCCCCGGCGAGGTGGTCCCCGAGCTCGAGCAGGCAGGGTCCCTCCATCGTCGCCGGCGGGGCCAACGTGATGTGGGTGGGGATCGAGGCGGCGGTGTCGTCGCCCAGCGACGCGCGGTAGTCCTGGAGCTCGCTGGCCCAGGGCTCCGGGATGGCGATGGCCACACCGATCGTCTGCACCGGACGACCCTAGCGGGCGGGCGCGCCGTGGCGGCTCAGGTCGGCGGACGCCGCGCGGCTGGGAGAGTGGTGCCGTGCCACGCCCACAGAGCCCACCGGTGCTGACCGACGGGACCGTGACCCTCCGCGCCCTGCGCGCCTCGGACGCACCGGCGCTGCAGGAGCAGGCCGTCGACCCGGAGATGGTCAGGTGGACGAACGTCCCGGTCCCCCACACCGAGGCCATGGCCGAGCTGTTCTGCACCACCCGCGCCGAGCAGGTCTGGACCGACGGGTCCGAGTGGATCCTCGCCCTGGAGGTGGACGGTCGGTACGCCGGCAACCTCGCCCTGCGAGACGAGGGCCACGGCGTCGCCGAGGTCGCCTTCGCCGCGCACCCGAGCGCGCGGGGCAGCGGCGCGATGGAGCGCGGCCTGCGGCTGCTGCTGGCCTGGGGCTTCGAGGAGGCGTCGATCCAGACGGTGGTGTGGCGCGCCACCGTCGGCAACTGGGCGTCGCGGCGCCTGGCCTGGAAGGTCGGGTTCGGGGTGGACGGCGTCCTGCGTGCCTCCCACGTCTTCCGCGGCGAGCTGGTCGACGCCTGGGTCGGCACCCTGACCGCCACGGACCCGCGTCGACCCCGGCGCCCCTGGCTGCTCCCCGGGACGCTGGACGGGGACGGCGTACGGCTGCGGGCCTACCGCGACGACGACGTGCCTCGGATCGTGGAGGCCTGCTCCGACCCCCGTACGGCGGGCTGGCTCGGTCGGATGCCTGCGCCGTACACCGAACGGGACGCATGCGACTACCTGCAGGTGATCACCGCCCAGCAGGCCGAGGGCCGCGGCTGCACCTGGGCCGTGGCCGACCCCAGGGACGATCGGCTGCTCGGCTCGGCCACCCTCTTCGACTGGGAGCCCGACGTCGAGTGCGAGATCGGCTGGTGGGTGCACCCGGCCGAGCGTGGGCGGGGGGTGGCGACCGAGGCGGCGCGGCGCCTCGCGTCGTACGCCTTCGACGAGCTGCGGGTGACCCGCGTCCGAGCGGTGGCCGCCACCGGCAACGCGGCCTCTCGCCACGTGTGCGAGTCGGTCGGTATGCGGCACACCGGCACCGAGCGGACGGCGGTCGAGGTGCGCGACGGGCGTGCCGACGCCGCCCTCTACGACGTGCTGATCGAGGAGTGGCGCTCGCTGCGGCGCTGAACCGCCCACGAGACGCCGATGAAGACCAGGCCGAGCACGGCCAGTCCCGCACCGACCAGGGCCGGCGCACGGTAGCCGAGACCGCCCGCGATGACGAGACCGCCGAGCCACGCGCCGAGCGCGTTGGCGATGTTGAGCGAGGCGTGGTTGAGCGCCGCCCCGATGGTCTGGGCGTCGCCCGCGACGTCCATCAGCCGCAGCTGCAGGTTCACCACGAGCAGCGAGCCGAGGAACGTGATCGCGAAGCCGACGGGCAGCAGTACCCAGCCCAGGGGTGCGACGGCGGCGAAGAGCAGCAGCGCCACCCCCATCCCGAGCGAGCCGAGGAACATCGACCCGAACACCGACCACGTGGCCAGCTCGCCCGCGGCCCACGTGCCGGCGACCATGCCGAGCCCGAGAGCGGCGAGGAAGATCGGGACGGCGCCGTCGCCGAGGCCACCGACCTCGGTCACGGTGGGCGCGACGTAGGAGAACATCGCGAACATCCCGCCGAAGCCGAGTGCCCCGATGACCAGGGTCAGCCACACCTGGGGCCGCGCGAAGGCCTGCAGCTCCCGGCGGCCGGTGGCGGACCGGTCGGCCGGCACGGACGGGACGAGCCACAGCACCAGGGTGACGGTCACGGCGGCGAGCACCGCCGCGAGGACGTAGGCGGCGCGCCACCCGAGCAGCTGGCCCATCAGCGTGGCCAGTGGGACACCGACCACGTTGGCGATCGACAGACCGAGCATCACGGTGGCCACGGCCCGACCTCGGCGCGCGGGCTCAACCAGGCTGGCCGCCAGGAGCGAGGCGACCCCGAAGTAGGCGCCGTGCGGCAGGCCGTCGAGGAACCGGGCCAGGAAGAGCATGCCGAACCCTGTCGCGGCGGCGCTGGCCAGGTTGAACACGGCGTACGTCGCCATGAGGGCCACCAGCAGGCCACGGCGTGGCCACTGCGCGCCGACGTAGGCCAGGACCGGTGCGCCGACGACCACACCCAGGGCGTAGGCCGAGATGACGTGGCCGGCCGAGGCGACCGAGACGTCGACCCCGGCGGCGATCTCGCGGATCAGGCCCATCGTGACGAACTCGGTCGTGCCGATGGTGAAGCCGCCCATGGCCAGTGCCCAGATCGCGACCTGCACCTGGCGGCGCGACAGGGTGACCGGACTCGTGGACGGGCGCTGCGGACCTCCCGGTGCGTCGGAGGTGCTGCGGGCGTCGAGCGCGGAGGACATGGCTGCCTAACCTGGTGGGACATGGTGGGACGTGGCCGGACACGGATGAGGGGACCCGGGTCGGACTCATCGTCCAACCCGGGTCCCCTCGCTGGCCATTCCCGGATCTGTGCCCCGGGTCCGGTCCCGTCTCAGCCGGAGACGGCCTCGGCCAGGTTGCCGAGCGTGTCCTCGAGCTGCGCCTCGCTGACCAGCGGGAACGAGATCGCCTTGAGCACCTCGGGGTCCGTCACGTTCGACCAGTCGTAGGTCAACGTGACCGAGGTCGCGTCGGCCCCGTCGGCCTCGAGCTCCCACAGCCACTCCCACCCGGGGGGCTCCTGGCCGGCGGGCGCGGTCTGCCAGGCGATCAGCTTGTTCTCGTCGAAGCCCGTCACCACGTTGTCGGTCTGGTAGTCCCCGCCCATGTGGTCACCGGACATGTTCATCCGGAACGTCTGGCCGTTGGCGGTGATCCGGTCGGTGCGGTCGTCACTGACCACGAACCCGGAGCCGTCGAGCTCGACGTGCTTCTGGGGGTTGGACAGCACCGCGAACACCTCGGTGGTCGGCGCGTCGATCGTGCGCTGCACGGTGATCTTCTTGTCATCAGCCATGCGCTCACCGTCGCGTCACTGGGGGCGCCGCTCAAGGTCCAGAGGGGTGAGCCGGACCGCGGAGCGGGCCGGGTGATGGTGATCGAGCGAGCCGTCGCGGACCGAGCTTGCGAGGAACGCGAACCGGCGTGTCGAGATCCGGTGAGCCGAAAGACGACACCGGGGACGGCCGCCACCGTCACCCCGCCAGGTGCCCCCAGTCCGGAGCCAGCTCGACCCAAGGACCCACGGCGGCGACCTCGCCCTCGACCAGCACCACGACCCGGTCGGCCTGACCGAGGGCCGCGCGCTTGGAGGTCGCCCCGACGACCGTGGTGCCGCGGTCGCGCAGCGCGGTCCACAGCTCGATCTCGGTGGCGGCGTCCAGCGCGCTCGACACGTCGTCGGCGAGCAGCAGCTCGGTGTCGGCGGCGAGAGCCCGGGCCAGGGCCAGCCGCTGCACCTGCCCGCCGGAGAGACGTACGCCGCGGTGCCCGACGACGGCGTCCATGCCCCCGGCGTCGGCGACGTCGTCGCCGAGCCGGGCGTCGACAACGGCCTCGGCGGTCGGACGGTCGTGGTCGAGGCGGACGTTGTCGTCGAAGGTGCCCGACAGCACCCGCGGGACCTGGGCGACGTGGGCGACCTGCCCGGGTCGGAGGAAGGACTCCGCGTCCTCGACGGGGGTGTCGTTCCAGCGCACCTGACCCCGGACCTCCACCAGACCGGCCAGCGCCCCCAGGAGGCTGGACTTGCCCGCGCCGACCTGGCCGAGCAGCAGCACGAGCTCGCCCCGCTCGACGCGGAGGTCGACGCCCCGGACCCCGATCGTGCCGTCGTCGTGCACGGCGGCCACGCCGCGCAGCTCCAGCTGCTCCAGGGGCGTGCGGCCAGCTGGGACGGGCGGCGGTGCCGTGCCCGCCACCAGGTCGACCCCGGCAGGGAGGGCCATCAGCTCACCGCCGCCGGCGAGCCGGCAGGTCTCGCGCTGCCAGGCCGCGGTGCCCGGCGCCTCGGTGATCACCGCACCCGCGATCCGGCCGAAGAAGTCGAACCCGCCGACGGCGCTGGCCACCAGCAGCGCCGTCGCGAGGTCCCACCCGCCACCGAGGTAGACGCCCCACGCCGCGACCACGCCGAGCTGCACCATGACCACCGGCACGCCGTCGAGGACGGCCTGCACCCGGTGCTCGCGCACGGCGGCGTCGACGCGTCCCCCGTCGACGTCGCGCAGGTGGGCGCGGGCGGCGGGCGTGGCCGCGGCGAGCTTGACCGTGCGGGCCGCGTCGAGCACCGAGACCAGCGAGCGGCCGAAGCCGGCCCGCGCGGTCGAGGAGGCGGCCGCCGAGCGACCCGCGAGCGGGGCGCCGCCGGCCGAGGCGAGCGCCGAGACCGCCATCACGGCCAGCAGCACCCCGCCGGCGAGCAGGCTGCCGCCGAGCAGCCCCGTGACGACGACGACGACCAGCCCGTTGGTGAAGTCGACCCAGCGGTCGGCGTAGCGGGCGAGGCGGTCGGCGTCCATGGTCCGGGCGACGACCTCGCCGGGCGGCGTACGACGCAGCCGGTGCTGACGGGTCTGTGCGACCAGCACCGAGGTGCGCACCCGCAGCATCACCGCCACCCACCACCGGGGGTAGGTGCGGATCGCGGCGGCCAGCAGCAGAGGGGAGACCAGCAGGCTGGCGACCAGCGCGACGACGAGCACCGTCACCGTGCCCGAGGCCGGGTCACCCTGCTCACCGGCCTGCTCGAGGGTCTGCACGAGGCGACCCCAGACGAAGCCGGTCACCGCCCCGAACGCGCCGGTCAGCGCCGCGGCCAGGAAGATCCCGACGGCCAGCAGGCCCCACCGTGGGTGGATCCGCAGGGCCCGGAGCGTGCCGCGGGCCAGACCGGGGCCGTCGCCGGGCTCGGGCCGGGACGCCGGCGACCCCGTACGACGGGTGCCGCCGACCACGTCGCCGCCGGCGGGCACCTGGTCCCCACCGTCGGACGCGGGCTCCGCGGTCGGCTCCTGGGCCGCCGCGAGCAAGCGCCGGAACGGTCCTGGCTCGGCCACGAGCCGCGACCGGGGTCCCTGCTGCACCACGCGTCCGTGGTCGACGACCACGACCTGGTCGGCCCGGTCGACGGTGGAGAGGCGGTGGGCGACCAGGAGGCCGGTGCGCCCGGTGAGCAGCCGCTCCGAGGCAGCCACCACCCGCGCCTCGGTCAGCGGGTCCATCCGGGCGGTGGCCTCGTCGAGCACGACGACCTGCACGTCGCGCACCAGCAGCCGGGCGAACGCGACCAGCTGCTCCTCCCCCGCCGACAGCGTGGTGCCGCCGGGGCCCAGCGGGGTGTCCAGCCCGTCGGGCAGGCCGGCCACCCAGGCTCCGAGGCCGAGCTCGGCCACGGCCCGCTCGACCTCCTCGCGCGGGCGGGCGTCGTACAGCGTGATGTTGTCGGCCAGCGTGCCCGCGACGACCTCGGTGCGCTGGGTGACGACCCCGACCGTGGCCCGCAGCCGCTGCAGGTCGAGGTCGAGCACGTCGACCCCGCCCAGGTGGACCGAGCCCCGGGGCGGCTCGACGGCCCGCGAGACCAGTGCCGCCAGGGTCGACTTGCCCGAACCGGTGCGGCCGACCAGGGCACAAGTCTGGCCGGCGGGCACTGCGACGTCGACCCCGGTCAGGGCGAAGGTGCCTTCGTCGTAACGGAAGTCGAGGTCGGCGAAGACCAGGTCCACCGGCCCCGACGGCACCGGCCGGCCACCCTCGGGCTCCGGTGGCGACTCCAGGAGCTGGCGCAGCCGGACCAGCGCCCCGAGGCCCGCCTGCAGGTCGGGCAGCTGCTCGGCGAGCTGGTTGACGCTCCCGACGAACGTCGTGGTGACCAGGAAGAGGGTGACCAGACGCCCCGTCGACAGCTCGCCGTCGAGGGTCAGCGCGACGCCGATCACCCCGACCGCGGCGAGCAGGGCGTGCAGGGCCAGCCCGGCCCGCCGGGTCACGACGACCTCGAGCCGCAGCACGTCGTCGAAGCGCTGGTGCACCCGCGCGGTCAGCTCGGCGCACCGGCGTACGACGTGGGCCTGGCCGAGGCTGGTGCGCAGGTCGTCACGGCCGGCGACGCCCTCCTCCATGACCGCCGCGTGGTCGGTCCAGGCCATCTCCTCCAGCACCCGGCGGCGGGCGATCTCGGGCAGCACCCGCCGGATGGTGACCAGCGCCAACGCCGCGAACACCGGGAACAGCACCCAGGCCGGCCACCAGGTCAGCCCGGCCACGACCCACATCGGGACGACCCCGAACAGCGTGCGCAGGGCGGCCCAGGCGGCCTGCCGCAGGAGGGTGCCGACCTCGTGGGTGTCGTCGTCGACCCGGTCGAGCACCTCGCCGACCGCCTGCTCGGAGAGCACCGCCAGGGGCTGGTGCAGCGCCGCGTCGAGCAGGTCGCCCCGCAGCCGGCCCTCGGCCCGGTCGACGACCCCGGCCCACGCCGTGCGACCCGCCATGTCGAGGACGGCGCCACCCACGACGCACAGCGCGAGCAGGCCGACCAGGGTGCCGGTGGGCCCCTCGGCGAGACGCCCCGCGACGACGGTGCCGAGGGTCTGGGCGAGGGCGGCCAGGGCCAGCCCGAGCAGCGACAGCCCCGCGACCGGCCCTCGCAGCCGGCGCCACCCCAGGGTGCGGGCGGGGTCGTCGACCAGGGTGGCGCCGGAGGCCTCGGACGCGCTGCGGGGTGCGGTCGTCGTCTCGGTCATGGCGTGGACCGACGCTACGCCGTGGCGCCGACAGCCCGCCTCCGGTTATCCGGCCGGCGCAGCGACGCCGACGGCGATCGAGACGGCTCCGCCGCACGCAGGTGTCACGGGGTGGCACCTGCGTGCGGCGGAGTCATGTCCTGCCGGCCCGCTGACGTCAGAGCGCGGCGAGCGCCTCGTTCAGGGTCGCCGAGGGACGCATGACGTGGTCGGACTTGTCGTCGTCGGGCCGGTAGTAGCCACCGATGTCGGCGGGGTTGCCCTGGACGCCGTTGAGCTCGCCGACGATCGTGTCCTCCTGGGCGGCCAGGGTCTCGGCGAGCGGCGCGAAGACCGCGGCGAGGTCGGCGTCGGTGGTCTGCCCCGCCAGCTCCTGGGCCCAGTAGAGCGCCAGGTAGAAGTGCGAGCCGCGGTTGTCGATGCCGCCGAGCTTGCGGGTCGGGCTCTT
>Ga0325400_1007483_pt1 | contig 10442 bp, 5 predicted proteins | sample PopdelMetagenome_2_FD_205662 | JGI IMG/M metagenome (GOLD analysis project Ga0325400, IMG submission 205662) | Populus deltoides microbial communities from Bellville, Georgia, United States - Xylem-PdKOR-R1 | ecosystem: Host-associated > Plants > Phyllosphere > Stem > Wood/Secondary xylem...
CATAAGATACAAATTGTGTAAGTCAAAAACCATAGTTTATAATTATAATAATTATAGACTTTCACACTCTATAGATGGTGTCTCATGTGCTTGCTTTTATTTTCTCTTTTCCTTATTTACGTAAAGAAACAATATTATAAGTTGTGATTGATATAGTGGGGTCCAAGTGTGAGAAGGGGAAGGGACCATCTTTTCCTTCTTTTTTTTTTTTGGCATCTTTCACGTTTACACGTGGCTGTCTACGGTCTCCTCATGCTATCAAAATTTAGTATTTTAGGTATAGTAAAATATAAATATTGCTTGCTGACGTGGAGACACACCCTTCCAGTTCCTCTCTTTCTCGCTCCTCTTTTTTTTTTTAAAAAAATTTGAATTTGGCAAATTATTTCCAATAAGACTGCCATTATTATTATTATTATTAAAGCAGATTTTCATAACTGTAAAACCCTATTCCACTTTATGGAGCTATGGGCTGGTTGAACCTCTGCAGACCTTGTACCTCCTCCACAGCAGCTGTCAGAACTGAAAACTCTAAAGCATTGTTTCAGTAAAATGACAACATCGCCCAGTCTCTCATAGAGAATCTCACAGGACTGTAATGTAAGGCTTTGTTTAGAGCGGGAGCTACCCCATCGGACCACGTTTTATAGCTTGGGAGCGGTGACATCACTCTCACCACTAATCCATCTAGTAGTATAATAATATAAGAGGCTAGCTCATACCATTGGGTTCTTGTTGAGACCTTTTGTACTAGCAGATGATATTCTAGTTCTAGTTTAGAAGTCAAATGATTCTAGGAATTTTGGGTTGACCCACTGCTAACACACTTTCAAGTTCTTTTTTTTGAAAAAAAACCTGAAATGCTCTCTGAACGATGAAGTTAAATTTTTTAAAATACCCATGACATTGTACTGGTCATGTTTGCCATGGAATACGAAAATGAAAGACAGCATAATAACCAGCATATTTTCCCACATTGAGCAGCAGTGGGGATCTCTAGGAAAAGATTGATGATATTTACGAAAAGACACTTGGATGTCTTTGATCTGACCCACCATTGAATTCTTGTCGTTCCACTGTAACTCAAAAGTTGGATATATATATCATATAATAGTATGGATAAAGGAAGAATCTGCCTGCTCTGTTAATGGGCAGTGAAATGAGGCCAGCGTCCATTAGTGTGCAGCACAAAAGTACATAATCATTTCAGATTGTGCAAGACCATTAGAGTTGGCTCCTGTTCTTACCTTGCAGTATTCACCACTGCAGATTTTTTTGTGTGTAAAAACTCCGTTTTCCGCTTTCTGCCCGTGTCTGCCTCCTATCCACAAGTACAGGCCAGTTAACGTTTATTCATCCAATGAGATGGTTCAGCGTCCCCTTTGCAGGCATCTTCTGTGATGGGCAATATACTTCATTTTGCAACGAAGGCACCTTGTTCAAATGAGAAATAATTGCTGTAGGCTTGCTTGCAAATTGCTCCTTCATGGTTGCTTTGGCCACCATAAGTTGCAACATCAAATCTTGCACCGCCAAATATAATATCTATTTCAACGAACAGGAACACACACACACAGATGTGTGTATATATATATATATGCGCGTTAGTGTCCTTGATTGTGCTAAGTAGGCAGAAAGGTCTTTTGCTGCCATTTATATTGAGGCATTAGACTTTTTACCGTAAGGAGTAGCAATACCTTAGGATTTCATTTCTTCTCTGATGAAATTGCCGACTAATTGCTGGCATGGTTAATTGGTTTCACAAGGGACTTTCTGTTATGTCTTTCCTGAGACTCAATGTTCACAACAGAAACAGGCACCAGCTACTATATCTGCAAATCAGATTCAACCCCTCTGATGTGTCTGTTTTTATTCTGATCTTTTGCCAAATGTTTTAGAGTATCTGTGCAGATGCATCATTATCTTAGCATTTTATGACTGTCTATACAAAGCAACCTGGTGCTTTCTTTAGGCAGAGTTATATTCAGGATTTATCTATGTGCAGCAAACATATTAAAATATAAAATGATTTTAAATTGCCCATCCTTTTCGTTACCTCCCTTAAGTTTTGTTCCATCGCAATTTTTATTTCTGTATTGAAACTTTATTGCGCAACTTCCAAATATTTCAATTTCTTTTATAGAATGATATAGTTCTTTTGCAATTCTAATCAACCATGCATTTCAATAATGTTCAGATCAAGGATATGGCACTGAAAATGTCTGGTGCTTATAAGCAATGCAAGCCCTGCACAAGTCCCAGCAGCTACAAGAAAGGACAGCGACCTTACCCTGACTTCGATGCAGCTTCAGAAGGGGTTCCATACCCCTATTTTGGAGGTGGAAGCTCAAGCTCAACCCCTGCATGGGATTTTACCACTCCCAGTCACCATCGAGGTGCCAGAGCTGAATCTAGATTTACTTCATTGTACGGTGGTGACCGGACCCCTGGACGAGCAGAGTCTATCTCAGCACAGTCTTGTGATGTGGTGCTGGAGAATGATGATGAGCCCAAGGAATGGATGGCGCAGGTGGAGCCAGGCGTTCACATTACTTTTGTGTCTCTCCCTAATGGAGGAAATGATCTAAAGCGTATTCGCTTCAGGTGTGTTTCAGTTATCTTTAACAATCTGTCTTTCAGCTCCAAACAGATAAAAATGAACCACACAAAAATTAGAGAATCCTTGTAATAGGGTTTTGCAAGTGAACAGAAAAGAAATTACAATAGCTTAAGTTGGCTTGTGTGAGCGCAAACTGACATTACTCAGGCATTTGGGTTTTGAAGCCGAGAGATGTTTAATAAATGGCAAGCTCAGCGATGGTGGGGCGAGAACTATGACAGAATCATGGAGCTCTATAATGTCCAGAGATTTAATCAGCAAGCACTTCACACTCCCCCAAGGTGCGAGGATGAGGTAAATCTCTTCTATCTTATCTTGCTGCTTAAAAGATTCTCTAGAAATAGTATATCAAGGTTTTGAGTCAAAACGAATCCATTCCTGTTTATTTGATCATGGAATGTTTTTACATAATCATGTTTAAGCCTTTACCATTCCAAAGCACTGAAGGTTGACATTTCCTTTACCTTCCTTGTAAAGCTTTAATGAGCTTATTATGTATTCATGAGACTTTCCTCCTCATTGCTATCAACTTGAAACAGCTGATACGACGTTGGAAAATAAATGTCATTCCAGAACTTAAATTGAAAGATGGTTTTGGACACGTTATTGCAACAAATGCCTGTTTCATGCTTTCCCTCTTCTTTTTATCCAACTAAGAAAATATCCTTTTGTTTTTTCACACCACTACTTCTATCTATTGAAACTCCTCGTTATCTTAAAAAAAAACTCCACATCATGAAAATTTTACTGACAGATAATTGTTTTTTAAATCAGCAAAGAGATTCTTCCTACTCAAGGATGGAATCTGCAAGGGAAAGCCCTATGGCTCCATCGTTTACTCCAAGAAACTACTATAAACCTTCTGGAAGTAAAGGCTATTTCCCACCTGACACTATGGATCAAGGTGGCAACCAGCGCTACCACCCTGGTTCAAGTGGCTATATGGGACCAAAAGGCGAGGCATCTTCAATAGATGCATCACGGACAACAACATCATCGAGGGATGAGCCTTCTATTTCAGTTAGCAATGCCAGCGACGTGGAGGCAGAATGGGTTGAGCAAGATGAACCAGGGGTTTACATCACTATCAGACAATTAGCCGATGGCACTAGGGAGCTCAGGCGTGTCAGATTCAGGTAATGGAAATCCTTGATTATTCACATCTCATGCTGCATCTTTTTTGGTGGCTGAAACTATTGAAGGAAAACTTCACTTACATGAGCACCACCAGAAGCATATACAACATGAAAAATAAGATTTAAAAATGGATTTATTGCTTGTTAAAATCAAAACTATTTTCATATGAAAAATGTTCTTCTGCCTTTCCTTTTTAGCTGGCGGTATGATTTTGTTTTCATTGGATGGCGGTATACTTCTTGTTAACCAAGTTTGATGGCTCTATCTTACATAGCGATTATATTTCGTTGACATTTTGTCTTTCTATTTGATGTTCACAGCCGAGAACAATTCGGAGAAGTGCACGCGAAGTCATGGTGGGAACAGAATAGAGAAAGAATACAAGCTCAATATCTATAAAGGATGATTTTACATAACCTAAATTGCTGTCTAGTAAGGAATTCAGGGTGCAGCTGGATATCCTCTCCACACCCTAAAGAAAAACAAAACTGATATTCAGTTTTGTTTTTCACGGATGCTTTTCAAGTCTTTACAGAGAAATGGACTTGCCACCACCTTGGATGGTTATACCACTGAACTAACGCTATTTCTTCACTCTAAGAACCAAATCATATTGTACCATCACTTGTGGTGACGAATTCATTTTTGGTAATGGCACATTTCCCTTTGGATGTCCTAATGTGCCCAATTTTTGTCTCTACTGCTGTCCTGATTACAAATTAAGCACACCATTTAATTTTTAGGGTCTCCTTCGATTTCTCCCTCCTGGAAGACTAGTACTAGTCTTTGGGCTTTTCTGGGGTTGTTCGGCTCTCAAATCACTTATCAGAGTTTTGTTCTCTGCAACACACTTTTTTTTTTCTTAACTAAAGGAATGGAATTGAGATCATTTTTTGTTAGAATGGTTGGTGAGCGCCCCCATAGAAATTGCAATGCTGTTGAAGCCACCTGCAACCTCACTTTTCTAAATGTGCACTGTGCATGCAAGAAGACTGCAAACACAATCGAAAGCTGACGTCTCTAGTACATTTTAATGGAGAGCAATTCATTGATTTAAATCGAGGCCGTCGGGTGGTGAATAAATTACAACCAATTAGTAACTTCAAAGCAAGCGAGAATTCTGGTAAGATACGTGGATGTGTAAAGAGTTTCTGTCTCGCTTGTTGTCTGTTAAAACCTTAGCTGAACAAACAACCTATTGACGAACGTATAATCATTAAACCAGGTAATCTTTTTATGCTTCCATTTTAATCTCTTCCCTTTTATCAATTTATCCAGTTCTTTTTGTCTAGAGAAATCGTATCATTACCCTCAGGATTTGGATCATCTTGCTCTCGTGGCAGAGATAGAAAATGTTCAACTAAGTGATTTGCTTTGAACTTTTTGAAACTTATCTATAATAAGTATTAACTCATTTGGTGAAAGGCATCCCTTTCTGCTATTTTCTCAACCTAATATTACAGCAAGCAAAGACCAAGGCTAGACCTCAGAGAAGCCCATTTTTATCAATATAGAAGAGAAGGCGCGAAACCAAACTTCAGAAAGGATTGTCATTCCCTAGGGTTACAGTTCTGATCTCCAGGCTTCCTCTTGCTAGTCGGCTACCTAAGAACTCGTGGTATTACATCCTAGAAAGATTTAAAACTCTGACATGTAAGTAGAACAATGTAAGCAAAGTACTGTCAGCTTTCTAAAACAATCCTGCCTGGCTGAGGAAGCAAAACTTTCCTCAAGATACGAAAGCGAATTTGTCGACATAGTGGGCAGGTGGTTGAAGATTATAGGGCGGCTTCAAATGCATTCCGAGAGCTTCTTGTTACTACCCTGACTTTCTCACTTTTCAAAAAATCAAGACAACCACCATTAAGCGACTTCAGATGAGAGAGACTGCCATTGAAAAGTTGAAAGGATGGCCAACGAAAACCACTCCAAAATCACCATAAAAACTAGTCGCTTGCGTTTGGAGGATTTCAGTAAGGATTTGCTAGAATCTGTTGAGCGAATTCAGTTTAAGGTTAGCCACTTTTCTTAGTACAGTAGATTTTCAAGTATGACAGATTTGTTTAGAGCGACTAATGGGTTTGGGTTTCCCCTCACGAGGATGCTCGAGTGTCTTACGATCCCTTGCAGGACCCTATAATATGAGTAGGGGCCTAAATTATACAAAGGGGTTGTTAATTGTTATGTAGTGAAACGAGGGAGTCTACAACCAAGCATAACATTAACTACTTCGGCAATCAAGTCTGTGAATTATAATCATGGATTCATAGGTGATCAAGTGTTGGCTGGTTATGTTACATTGGTACGCACAAAAGATGCACTTAAGTTGTTCGATGAATTGCATGAGTAAGACTTGTTCTCCTGGAATTCCTTGGTTTTTGGGTTTTCTCGCCGGGAAAATTTGGGAATTTGCTTGGAATTGTTTTTTAGGATGAGATTTGACATGGGTTCGAAACATAATGAAGTTACTGTTATTCCTGTACTGTCAGCTTGTTTTTCAGGATGCTCTAGGAAGAAATTCTTGTCCTCCTGGCCATGGAAGTAAAACATAATCTCGTCACCGCCTATGAACCTTCAATCCTGTCACATAGCTCGAATCTTGTCAAAAATCTAATTGTTAGCTAAGAGAACATGCTGTAATGTGATAGTTTTTGTTTTGTTTTTTTGCACATCCATGAAAAAAATTATTTGTTTAGTTAAATGGTTTATGCATTTTATAATGGATCTTATGTATAATTATATTTTAAATTCTAGTTTTGTAGAAGCTAAAATGAGCTATTTTTAATTTATGATGATTGATTTTTAATTTATTTTACATGTAAAAATTTATCTTATAATAATTTTGATTAAATACATGTTTTTTTAAATACTTTTTAAAAAACATAACTAAAAATATTTTTTAACCGCAACTATAAAAATTATCATAATACCAAATATATACTAAGAATTTCATGTTAGTATTGTTTTTTATTTACATATCTCTTGTAAATAGTAAATAATTAGATTAATAGCATGTGTTGTGTTGTGGTCAAATTATTATTTTTTAACTTGAAAAAATATCAAAGCATTGCCAATGCATTTTCAAGAAATAATTTAATTATGAAATCAAAATATAATGTAAATTAGACATCTTTTTTAAAGATTGACTAGGTGACATATTTAAAAAAAAATTTAGATGGTGACATGTTGAATTGATTTAGGTTAATCTATTAAATTAACGACTCAAGTCATGAAAACATAAAACACTATAGAAAGTAAGTCAAAATTAATTATAAAATGTCAATTCTTAATCAATACAATATTAAAGGATAAACTTGAAAAGAAATATTAAATTAAAAAACAAAAAAAACTATATGAGTCAACTCAGGTTTACTTGTCAAACTTATAACACAGATCATAATATCAAGATAACACAATAAAAAATAAATAAATAAAATTATAAAATCTAATTTTCAACCAACCCAATATTAAAAAATAAAATAAAAAAATAAATCAATTAAAAAAATAACAATAAAACAATCCAAGCCAAAAAGAGCTAACCTTTTAATTTGATTAAAAGAATATATATGGATAGCAGGACTAAAATTTATGATTATGTCATCATTAAAATTATTTTGGTGCCATTTTCAGAAATAATTTTAAAATGAAACTATAAATTCTTAAACAAGGTTGAACTCTCTAATAGAAACGTTGATCAATAATTTATTAAATTAGATGTATATGTTATCAATATGATGATCTACCCATTAATCAATAGAGGAGGCGATTGAAAGAAAAATTAATCTTGAGAGTTGAAACATAGATAGATAAAACAAGCGTGACAAATTGAAGCAGGCGCCAGCATTTATTCGCCGGGAAACACAACACCAACACGGAAGACCTTTGATTGTTCTGCCGCAAAAAAGCCATCTTCCTCCTCTTTTCCTTATTCGTCGAAGGGTGGTCAAATATTAATAGAGAGTTTGCATGTGAAGTGATTTGGAAGGCAGAGGAGCGCCATCAAGATAATCTATAGTACGATCGGCATGTAATTATAGCAGTCGTGCAACCCGCTGCTATAAGTGGCACTCCTGCAATACAGTTAATTAGATGGCAAGTTATTTGTCTAAGATATCGTTAATTAAACTGGTAAATAGATATGTTACCTTATTCAGCTTCATCCTTAATTAATTTCCAGGGTGCCTCTCATTTTGTATCATCATGCAATAAAACTCATTTTGCAATTCCAGCAGCCTGTTTTCGTTTGTTAACCTCAGATGCTCTTCCAAGAGCTGTTTCTTTTCTTGCATCCTGGGATCCTGGATATTGACGTTTTCTCTCAATCGTGCAACTTCATCACGGAGGCTTCTAAGTTCATCATGGCTTGCCTGTTCGGGGAATAAACATCCAAGCAGTATAAGATATGATTGTTTTGATTCCTGAACTAAATCTGGTGATAAAATAAACTAAATATATGAGTGCATATATAAACAAGTAATTAGTAAGGCCTGGGATATAAAATATTTACAATCTTTTCGGTTAATGCATCCAGACGAATTATTTGGTGGTCACTAATACGTTTCAGGTCGTGATTTTCACTTTTAAGTTGATCCATCACATTTGCTGCTAATTCCAGCTTTGGACTCAATATGGTATCTTTTTCCTTCACCAGGGATTCATTTTCATCCTTCAAGCGTGCATTTTCTACCGCTTGCATCTTCAATTCATCCTCCTGTCTTTTCTTGTCTTCCTGCATATATAATATTAAACGACCAGTTTTTATGTAGCACAGTACTACTACTCAAGAAAATAAATAGATCAATTAAGAAAAAAAGTGAGTACCCTACAACGATCGCGATATGCTTTGTCGTAACCTTTCTTCCTGTCGCGTCGATCTTCTGTTTTGGGTACTGATGTGGTACTTGTTCCGGCAGCCATGTTATCAAGTTGTGCCTTTGCTGCATCCAAGACTGTTGAATTCGGACAGTACCACAAGACAAATCAGAAAAATGAGCTGATGGGGGTGGTCCTGCTGCCGTTTTCTTTTCACGCTAAGTTTTATACATGCAGCATGTGGAAATACTCGGAAAAAAAGAGTGAGAGCACTGCAGTTATAATTACAGCCGCAACCGGGTAAAATTGTTTGGTAGCTACAGCGTCATTTCTTGTAACTTTGTTTTTTTTTCGGTCTTTTTTTTCTTTTTTAGTTTTTTTGTGAGGGGGCGAGTTAATTTTATGAATCTTGGATCAACTAGTTTCGGCTTATAAGTTTGGGTTCATATTCATACCGCCATGCCGAAAGTCTCAAAGGCACAGCATCTTGATTTGGAAAATTAGAGGCGCCAATAAACCAAAGCAAGATAAAAATACAAACCCTTTATCAAACAATAAAATAATTAATAAAGATACAAAAGCTACAGCTGCTCGTAGTATAAATGATCAGTTATTACTTACAGGAGGTATCTCCAGTGGGTTCCTGGATGCACCTCTCCCACCCCCATTCCCAGACCGCCGCTTGATTATAAAAATGATCAGGATTCATCGCTAGCTCTCTAATGAATTCTGAAATTCCCCGTGCGTAATGTTTAATATATGGTCTCAGAAACCAAGCCGTGATAAATCAAGACCGGGGAGGGTTTCTGATCTGTAATTGTGAGTAGCAGTCATTGACGAAGACTTTGTGCTAAGAAATAAAAATGTTGGTTGAAGGGTCCCACGCGTGTATTTCAGAAGGTTAGTGGAAGACTTCGGTCTTTCATTTTGTCGTGACATTGGAATTTGGACTTGTTAATATTGTGGTTGTAGTTATTGGCGAAAGAAAAAAAAAGGGGCAAACCTTAAATTAGGTATCAAACTATAATTTACTTTTATATTTATTTGCTGGAATGTATTCTCTTATTAAGTATTTTTTTTAATTCTTTCATGTATGATTGTATTGTGGAAAATTCATTAAGGAAATTCATTTTCGAGTTAAAGAAAAACATAAATTTAAATGAAGAAAAGTGTTTACCGGTCTAAAAAATTGAAAAATATTTTCCATGAAAATATCCAAAAATTAATGTGGTACAATACTTCATTATTATATATATATATATATATATATTAATTAATAAAATATAATATTATTAGAAAATAATAAATTACTAATATATTTATTTATGAAATAATATATTAAGATAATTAATATACAACATAAGAGTACTATATTAGTGCATATAATACTTTAACTTTCATAATATTATTTAAAAAACACATTCATATACAAAACATGTTATATTATAGGGCAATTATACGTACATTTTAAATCATATAAAATTTGTTATAAAATTGGGATACCAAAGGAAAAAAAATTATTTTCAATGTTCTTCAATTGCCAAAGAGTAATTATATGTCTATAATATTATATTTGAAATATTTATATTATATGTATAGTTATATTTTATATCTCTTTTTTTTTGTAAGTGGACAAATAATTATATTTAATGTTATATATATATTAGATAAACCTTTAAAAAATCAAAACATTAATAAATGATTTTCATAACATGGACCTTTTTTCTTGCAAAGAAAACAAAATTTGCACAGAGAGGAGTTAGGATCGTCGCGTTCAGACAATATCGTCTAGTTGCCATATTTCTTGAAAGATCGAGATCCCCGGAAGGAATTAAATGACAGGGAAGAGGAGTCAAGATATGTTTTTCCATAT
>Ga0325400_1007486_pt1 | contig 10439 bp, 7 predicted proteins | sample PopdelMetagenome_2_FD_205662 | JGI IMG/M metagenome (GOLD analysis project Ga0325400, IMG submission 205662) | Populus deltoides microbial communities from Bellville, Georgia, United States - Xylem-PdKOR-R1 | ecosystem: Host-associated > Plants > Phyllosphere > Stem > Wood/Secondary xylem...
TGCGGTATCACGGCGAACGTCCTCCTTGAAAACATGGTATATGGAATATCCATATGTATGGTGTGGGGAAATAGACAAGACAAAGAATTATTGTCCTTTATTAATGGAAAGAAGGAATGATAGTCGTTGCCTAGTATTTTGGTCATTAGAAACTCTAACTGATTTCAGAGATTGGGTATAGGGATTTGTTATGTAAAGAGAAGGTATTAGCACCCCTAATACGTTCTACCTAAGATACGTTGTAATGTTTTATTGTCTGATATAAGCTAAGGTTTTGTCGTGTTTTCTAATTGTTGATTTGTCTAAGGTTTTAGAAAAGTCCTTCTCAATAAGGAAATCCTTATCTTATCGGGTAAAAACTTAATCATTCTAATATCAATATAAAACAAAGTTTAATATCGAGAATATATCTTATGTATAAGTTCGTAATCCCAGATACTAAAAGAAAACAAAATAAATTTTTTGATATTTTTGAAATATAGGCCTAATTCTCATAATTTTAATAAACTGATTATTAAAGCAAAAAAATGCATGCTAATACATATTTTTTTAATTGTTTTTTTATGAAAATATGATATGATTTTTAAATCTTTGAGAGACTTGGTCGTATGCATGAAAATAAAACATTTTTTTTGAAAGGATTTTTAAATTTTGTATTTATTTATTTAATATATAAAATTACATTATATAGTATTATTATATTATAATAATATATTGGGTTAGGTGCAACCCAATTATGTGGGCTAAGCCCACCCTGGTTAGGCCGACACCAGAGAATTGGATCGAGATCAGCCCAACAAATGCTTTTTTTTAAGGGGACTGGGCCAAATCCAGCCCAACCATTTTGGTTTGGGTCGACTTTGGTTTGGCCTAGGAACAATGGAGAGACTCTCCACTATTCACTTACAGAATAATGGAGAGTGGTCGAAGGAGAAAAGGAAAACAAAAAAAGAAAAAGAAAAGGAGAGGTTGTTCTGGCGGTGGTGTTGGTGGCGATGGTTGTAAATTGGTGGTGATCCTAGATGACTGCGAGGAGAAAATGGTGGCCTGCAGCGGTGGCTATTGGAGGAAGGGCAACCTTCTTCTTCTCTTGTTTTTTTTTTTTCTATTTTTTCTTTCTTATCTTTCAGTTTTTATCTGTCTTTCTCGTCTATTTTTCCATTGTTTTTCCTTTTTCTTTCTTTATTTTCCCTTGTTTTTTTTGATAATTTTTTTGTATTTTTTTTGTTTTCCTCTTTTTTTTTGTATGGGGACCCCTAAAAAATGGGTAACATTAGTGGTCTTGGGATTGGATCTCTAAGGGATAAAAACAAAGCCTTGTTATTCAAATGGTTATGGAGATTTGGTTTGGAGGAGTCTAACATATGGAAAAATATGATCAAAAGCATTTACAATCTCCAATGCTTCAAACTTAAACCGTAAGATACTATTTTAGGGGTTGGAAGTACATGATCGCGAATTGTTAACTACTATGTTAAAAATAATAGGCTGCAAAATATTATTAATCATCAATCTGTGATATTAGTTGGTATTGACAAGATGATTAAATTTTGGCTTGATACTTGGGTTGATAATGGTAGTTTGGCAGATTAGTTTCCTACCCTTTTCAGCTTTTTCAATGATAAAGAAGCAAGCTCGACAAGATAGGAGTGTGGGATGGATACAAATGGTTTTGGTACCTTTCTTGGTCTACACCTTTACAGGGAAGAAATTTTGATTTATCATACCAACTATATGTTATTTTATCCAAGGTGAATTTAGATAAAATTAAAAAGGATAGACTAGTATGGAAAGATAACTTTAAAAACAGATTCTTTGTTAAATCCCTCCGCGGTTTATTAAGCTCTTGTCCTTCCATGGACACCATCTTCTTTTTTTGCTGGGATTTGGAATGGGATCATCCCACCTAAAATACAGGTCTTTTGTTGGATGGCCATCATCAACAAAATAAACACTTGTGGTGTGTTGGTTAGAAGAGGTATATTGGATGTCTCAACTGCTAATTGCCTTATATGTCTAGTTGAGGAATAATTGATTGATCACATTCTTATGCATTGCCATAATCATTGGATCATTTGGTCCAAAGTCATTAACTGGTGGGGGTTAGCGTGGTGTTGCCTAAATAGCTTGTCAACCCTTTTTTCTCAGTGGAATTCTTTGGTCAATATTGATAAGTTAAAAAAAAGAAGCATGGTTGATGCTATTTTTTTCAGTTTCATGGTCTATTTGGTTACTTTATAATGATGTGATCTTCAAGCAAAAGACCCTGAACCACGACACATTATTCTTTCTTATTATTATTAAACTCTGTTTGTGGCTGAAGGCTATAGATTCTGATTTCTCCTATACAACTTCAAATCTGTTAAGATTAGTAGAGGGTCTATTAGATGGACGAATCTCCAAAAACCTATGTTGGTTGTCATATGCTCTCCCATTAAGGCTAGTAGCTTTAAATGGAATATGGATGGATCTTCGTTAGGAAAGCCTGGGCCCTCAAGTATAGGTGATGTTTTGCAAAACTATTATGGAATTATTCTTGGTATCTTCTCGATGTCGACTGGTATTTTAGAATCTAATGAAACCGAGCTTCGAGTTGTTGTCAAAGCTATTAAAATCTCAGCCTCTAACCCTCTTTTGCATCACAAGCATATTATTATTGAATCAAACTCTTTTAATGTCATTAGTTGGATGAACAATCCAGATAACATATCTTGGTTGCACCATAAGCTTTTCTCTTCAGCTAAGAGATTGACTCTATGCTTGGGCTCAATCATTTTCATTCATTCTCATCATTAGTCTAATGATATGGCAAATCACTTGGCTAAACAAGAAGTGCACAGAACAAATGAATTTGTTGTTCGGATTTGAGTCAGCCAGTTCTTTTTTAACCCTTCTGTTGTTTATTTCTATTTGGGGTTCTTGGTGGTGAAAGTTTGTTTTGCCAAGTTTGTGTTTCCTTTGCTATCTTGTTTCTTTCTAGGGGATGATCTCTGCTTCTCTGCCTGATTTGTGTTTCTTTTGCTTTCTGCTTTTGCTTGTGGCTATGGTTTTTGTGCTGATGTTTCTCTTTTGGTGAAGATGCTTTCTTTTTCATTTTTTTCTTTACCTTGAGTGTGGAGGCTGTATGATGTGGGTGTGCTTCTATTTTACTTGGTCTTTCTAGTTGTAGCTATCCTAATCTTTCTTAAGCATCTTGTGCTACCGAATAATTCTATAATTTTTCAATTGCAGTCTGGTTTTTTTATTTATTTATCAATATTTTAGTTAGGTAACGTTTTCACCTTTACCGGCACCATAAAGCTTTTGGGTTAAGGTTTGGTTCTTATTTTTTTTATTTTGTTTTTTTTAGTGCCATGAAACTTTTTACTTAAAAAAAAAAAAAGAAAGAAAAAAAAGCTAAATCCCACCTTATCTTATCTGAAAGACAAGCTCAATCAAGATTTTAGAAAGAAAAGGAGCATAATTTCAGTACGCTCTCCGCTAGTGCCGTGAACTCAATCAGAAACACATATAATAACAACCAAAAATACATAAAATTAACAATAAATTTTTTAGAAATAAGCCCATCAAAGAAATGCAAGCCCGTCCTCTAATGCAGGTGGGAAGCAGTTGAGATAGAGTGCATTGCAAGTGGAATCCACCCTCCTAAAGATGCCAAAACATTTAGACCAGTTGCATGAAATAAAAATCATTTTCAGCCGATTCAGATTGATATAATTTATAGCTGCAATAAACAATTAAATAATATAAGGTTCTAATTATAATTTTATATTACTAGCTGTTAATTAGTGACTTGCTTTTGCAATAAAAGCAACTAATTAATGTAATTAAACTAAAATTTGGGAACTTATCCAATGTATGAATTAATTTAACATGTAAGAAAAAAAAATCAAAATTCTCCCATAAGTTTTCTGTTAACGTATTAATTAGTTTTCTTTCTAGATGATCATTTCATTAACCCAATGTTCAAATTATTAATTGTTGGTCATTACAGAAAGCTCTATAGTTTTAATTTAATTGACTAGCAAGCTCTAATTAAATGTTTGGCATCTACTAGTACTTACTGTATCAACAAATAGGAGCTACTTTGTATGTTTACAGGCTGATTGAAGATGTTTTAACAATTATTTTATAAAGTATTTTTTATTTGAAATATATATATTAAAATAATATTTTTTATTTTTTAAATTTTATTTTTGATATTAACAAAGATATAAAAATATAAAAAAATAACTTGAAGTAAATAAAATAAAATAAAATAAAAAAATTTTTAAAAAATATTTTTAAAACACAAAAATAAATAGATTTTTAGTATATATTGGATCCCATAAATTTTGAATATTTTTTTTGTTAAAAAATATTTTTTATGTTTTTATATCGTTTTAATATCCTGATTTCAAAAATAATTTAAAAAAATAAAAAATATTATTTTTAATATATTTATAAATAAAAAATACTTTAAACCATAACCATTATTATAATCTGAACAGAATTTTATTACCAATAAACTAAATAGGGATAGATACAGAGAATTAGGGCTTTAAGGCTGTGTGGACTATACAAATTTATGTAAAATTTGAACCAACTAGAAGGTGTTCCTCATTGATCTTTTAACAAACCACAGTTACATTGGTACATGATATTCAATATTTTTTAGTTCCACTTGACTAAATGATATCGCTATATATATAGTTTCATAGCCGTTGCTCACGAATACAGCATACCAAGAGTCTCTCTTGAGAAACACAACTGTCTGAGAGAGTTCAGAGAGAGAGACTTGAATATTGACTTTAATTTCTTGTGGTAGAGAGATGGCTTTGCATTTGACATGGATGTTAGCTTTCGGTCTTTTAGGTATAAATTATAAGTCCCGACGTGTCTCGTTCTTAACTTCTCCACGGTTTCTATTCTTCTTATGGATAATATATATTTCGATCTGATCTTTTCTTTTCTACAAGTCGTAGACGAATTTAAGTTGATGTTTTTTTGGTTTTCTGTTTTGCTGCCAATGTTATACAGGCAACCTCATCTCCTGTCTTGTCTGTCTTGCTCCTCTGTAAGTCTTTCTCTCTGCAAACATTATTCTCTACGTACTTTTGTATCATTACCATCTACGAGCGCTATTCATTTTACTAACTAGTGAGAATTGATCACACATATCACAGGCCCACATTTTATCAAATTTACAAGAAGAAAACAAGCGAAGGGTTTCAATCTATTCCATATGTGATTGCTCTATTCAGTGCAATGCTTTGGCTGTTCTATGCAATTTTTAGTGAGGATGCCATCCTTCTCATCACCATCAATACGTTTGCCTTTTTCATGGAGTTCGGCTATATTACTGTCTACCTTCTCTATGCCACCAAGAAGGACAAAGTAGTATATCTACTTTCACCTGATCTCTTATTTCTTAAAACCCTTCTCACATTATTGGCGTAATAATATATGGAGAAATTTATTAATTTGGTGCAGATTCTCACCTTCAAACTTCTCCTCCTGTTCAATAGTTTTGGGTTCGGTCTCATATGTGTACTAACTCTATTCCTGACACAAGGCCAAAAACGTGTCCAAGTTCTTGGATGGATTTGCATGATATTTTCTCTATGCGTGTTTGTTGCCCCTCTTTTCATTGTGGTGAGTAATTTGAGTACGCAACTCAAATTTCAATTCTGGCATATATTTTTTTTCCTAATACTTGATTGAATCTTGCAGAGAGAAGTTATAAAAACAAAGAGCGTGGAGTTCATGCCTATTTCCTTGTCTTTCTTCCTCACTTTGAGTGCAGTCATGTGGTTCTTCTATGGTTATCTAAAGAAAGACCAGTTTGTTGCTGTAAGTTAATTCAATATGGAACTTCCATAAAAGTTTTTTCTTAAAAAAAAAAGAAAAGAAAAGGAGGAAAATCAATAAAAACACCAACTTTACACTTATGCTTTTATTTATTTTTAATTAACATTTCTTCCTTTTCGGCTACCTGAACAGGTTCCAAACATATTGGGGTTTTTATTTGGTATCATCCAGATGGTCCTATACGTAATCTATAGGAACCCCATGAAACTTTTGGTGGCGGAGCCTAAACTTCAGGAGTTATCTCATGAACACATTGTAGAGATTAGAAATTTGGGCACAGCAATCTGCTCTGAGATAAAAATTGTGATACCACAGCTGAATGATAGCGGGAAAGTTGCATTTGAAGATGAAATTGCCAAGGAATTACTAACCAAGCAAACCCAGGAAATCACGAATGCCACCAACAAGATTTAATACATTCAAGTACGGATCAACGGACGCGTGCACTAAATTTTGTATATAATTGTGTATATATATGCATGTTGTGGTCGTGAGCTTGCTCTTTTTTATGTCTTCCTTTGTTAGTTAACGCCTCATGTTATCAATCTCTTCCCAAGAATATTCATGTAAAATACTCCGTCTCCTCTATCTCTCCCATCCTTTTGTAATATTTCATGTTTATTAAAGAACTTGGTTAAAAATCTGTATATATTTAATTTGTGTCTCCCTAATATATTATAATATTTGAAAATTACCTTTTTGCGTCACCCTAATTTTGACACATAAGTTGGAGAATTGATATATAATAATTTATATATTCAGGTTATCCTTTCGATTGGAATGTTTGTGTTAATTAATTACTCCTTTCAAATGATTACTTTTAGGGAAATCATAAGAAAAAGGACCTATTTTATAGTTATTAAAATAACATGGGTGAACCTGGTATAAGATTCGGGTTAAGATGATCTGATTTGATTGAAATTAATTTAAATTTTATTAAAAATAATATTTTTTTAATTTTTTTAATGAAAACTAATAAATTTTAATTAAAATTATAAATTTACTTGTTAAATTAACCGGATAAAACTATATAGGTCAAGTGTGGATTAGCCTTAGCCCAGTTTATGAACAATTCTTATACATATTATATTTGTGACGTAAACATCCAACAAAAAGTAGAGGGAGGGATTTTGTGACCGGTGACTACGTACCAAGGCAACTTATATCTTAGAAGTGGCGTCCATAATAAATAATATCATGAAAATGAGAACATTTATCTCGTACTTGGAATTAAAGCAAATTTCTTATTAATGTCGTATGAGTCGTGCGAGCTGGCATTGAACTACAAGCTCATTCATTAAATTAATTGATGAACCCTAATGTTATAAATATTAGCTACTATAGTGTGTGTTCTTATAATGGGAGATAACATGAAAAATAATAATGTTAAAAGAAAAGTTTTTTTTTTATGTTGGAACGAGTTAACATCCTCTATGTGTGTGTTAATATATATATATATAGACACACACATACACATAGGTTTGAATTTAGAAATAAAACTTAGATTACGCCTAGTATTTATACTACATTTACACTGAGAATTGTTTAATGTTACAAGCTTGATATTAGGCTTGAATGACGGTTGCATGATTCTATGCAGGAGGCAGGGGATCATGTGTTTGATCTGTGATGATTTTCTTTATGATATAAGTTAATTAATTAACATTTTTATTTTTTTCTCAAAAATCTAGGCTTTAACTTTGCTTTATAACCAAAGAATATTTAATATATTAGTAACAATTAAATATTATTATAAATCATATTTTAAGTCTTATCTACAGGCTTAAGTTTTTAAATTAAAATAATTATTTGATATGTTATTAAAGCTTTAATTATTAAACAATTATGAGTTAAAATCTCATTATTTTAATTTAATTAATAAAAATTAAATAAAAAAGAGTGTGATTCATGTAAATTCTAAAAGTAAAAAGATTTGATTCGAAAATATATATTAAAAATTAATATAAATTATATAATGGACTGTTTAGCTAGGAGGATACTTTTGAAGTAAAGCGACATAATGATTCACCAAGATATATATAGAGAGATACTGGAAGCATAGGGAGGAAATTATGGGATGGAAAGGATGATGTCGTGCTTACTGTATGGTGATTGGATGATAAAAATATTAAACAGTAATATAAGACAGTGGAAAGAGACTTGATAAGATATATTTTGTATTTTCTGTACGTAAGCAATAAAAGAAAAGATAGAGATAGTCGAGCAATATCTTAATTATATTTTAAAAAGAATAAAAATTTCTTTTTGTGGATCACGTTGTTTATGATACATGATCAAACAACACGGCAAGCACCACGATCCACGGATCATGAACTCACTAGCTCCTGATGAAGCACAGGAAATAATTTTACGTGTGCATGAATTTCTTATATATATATATAATTTAATTAACGGGCTTATAGTTTGGAAACTTTATGTAATAAAAGCCAAATCAAAAATGATTTTGCAGTTTCTAGCACACCTGAAGGCCATGTCCATCCCACCTTTTTCCAAAGGAGGATCGATCATCTCTATAAAAACAAAAAAGAAAAGTGAGAAACATAAGGAATCCATTACATGGGAGCAGTACTGTAATGGACATCCAGACCCATCTCATCTTATCCAACGGGAAAGTGTCAAAATTAATAATTTTTCAGATGGACAAAAGGCCGTCATTTTTAACACGCTGCGCAGTGCATGATATGATCTAGTACTGCCGTGATCTCAATCAGAAAATTTCAAGAATTCAAATAATACAGCAGAAAATATCAGCAAAAATTAATTGTTACTGTGTTTATATATGCAAGGCTTAGGGAAACGCACCTTCATCCGGTGCCGGTGGGAAGCAATTTATATAAGACTGCGTGAGAGTGGAATCCACCCCTTGATCCCATTAAAGATACGAAGATATTTCCTACGAACTTAAGGGACGAGAAAACAAACCCTAATTTATTTTGAACTGTATAAGATGGGATGGAGCGCTGCCTATTTTATTTAAGAATTGTTTGATATTGTAGTTAAACTATTTGGGTGTGTTTTAAAAGTATATTTAACTTAAAAAAATATTAAATTAATTTTTTTCCGGAAGATATTATCGTCGCTCACGAAAAGGAACAACTTTTACACAGTGAAATAGTACATTTATGTGCCACTAAATTGGACTGTGTTTACTTTCTAGTCATTTGACACTAGCATCGGACAACTAGAATCTACATACTCTCCACTATTCAGATTTAGATGAACTCCTTTTTTTCTAGTCTGATTTGTTTCCAGGGACTCTTGCACTGCGATCCGATGGATAAAAACTCAATCGGTACTGGAAGAACAAAAGCTAAAGCAATTTACATGAGAATGGAAAGTATCTACGATCAAGTGGATTCAATTAAAACAAGAGCAATGAGCACATACTAATAAGTTGACAAAACCCCACATAAGTACAGCAGATATACACTTTGAGCATCTTAATTTGGCATTCATCAATTCCATATAGCAAGTAGTACATTCATGCATTGTTCACTTTCGGCATCCATCAGGACCATCATTATAGCTAGGAAAGACTGTGAGGCTCGCATGTCTTGTTGATGAAGGCCTGGCTTGCTTACTTTGGCGCTTAAAATGACAAAAACATAATACCAATTTCTCCCGTCATCCACAATCTGGAGGACGAGCAATAGATAACTTGCTGATTTACTTACATGCCAACCTGTAGAGATCATCTTAATAAAATGCTAGCCTTAGTTGAAACTCATAATAGTATATTTCCTATAGATAAATAGCTTCATGGACCCTAAGAAATTAAAATAATATATTGTAAAAGAAAGAGATTTATTCGTGGAGTGTGAACGTCATAGCATTTTTCTTTTCCAAAAGGCATAGTTTATGGGATTGGTCCGGTTGTGTATATTATTAATTCTTTGCGTAGGAAATTAAGTTGGGGAGGGTTGGGATCAGCCCTTCTTTCGTTATTGCATATCATGTTTGTATAAACTCGAGTAAGGTTTTGCTGGGAAATGACTTCTGTTGCCGGAAAACACAGCTTGAAATGACTTAGTATAAATATGTCTTAAAAATATTATAATCTGATTCCAAATTTATTTATTTTTTATATAATCATCAATTTTATTAAAAACATGGCTATTTAGCCATAAAAAGAAGATAATAAAACTTACAAATTGAATGGGGAATTTACTGTTTAACCCTGTTTCTCTCCTTCTCTCAACAATTGGCGAGGCTGAGTTTTTAGATGCGCAAACAAAAGTAAAAAAAAGTGAATCTCGTCAAATATGAATCACAATTTACAAATTAAAAAAAAAATGTTTAAAATTCTCTTGGTCCTGAATTAAGTGGACATTGGAAGAATCGATCGGTTCCAAGTGATTTTATTAATAATTTCCATGCAACTGTCATTATCTTACAAGAACATTAGCACTTGCTTTTTGAAAGAAAAAAAAAAAGTGTGTATCTGAAGAAATTATATCAGAAAGATCGCAAGATACCTGGAGACTTGTGGCCCGTATATTTATGTGCCAGCTCTGTGATCACGATCAGCCACTTTTTATCTCTATAACGATATAGGTCATGCTCCCGAA
>Ga0325400_1007491_pt1 | contig 10437 bp, 11 predicted proteins | sample PopdelMetagenome_2_FD_205662 | JGI IMG/M metagenome (GOLD analysis project Ga0325400, IMG submission 205662) | Populus deltoides microbial communities from Bellville, Georgia, United States - Xylem-PdKOR-R1 | ecosystem: Host-associated > Plants > Phyllosphere > Stem > Wood/Secondary xylem...
ATCGAGGCGGGCTTGGCGCCGGCGTCCTCGCGCGCGGCCCGGGTCAGGTACTGCGGCGTGCGGATGCCCGCGACCACGTCCTCGCCCTGCGCGTTGATGAGGAACTCGCCATAAAAGGCGTTCGCACCGGTCGAGGGGTCGCGGGTGAAGGCGACCCCGGTCGCCGAGGTGTCGCCCATGTTGCCGAACACCATCGCTTGGACGTTGACCGCGGTACCCCATTGGCCGGGGATGTGATTGAGCCGGCGATAGACCTTGGCGCGCTCGGACTGCCACGACCCGAACACCGCGCCGATCGCGCCCCACAGCTGGTCGTGGACGTCCTGCGGAAAGGGCTTGCCCCATTCGGCCTCGACCAGGCCCTTGTATTCGGCGACGAGGCTTCTGAGCGCGTCGGCGTCGAGTTCGGTGTCGAGGGTGAGGCCGCGATCCTCCTTGGCGATCTCCAGCGCTTCCTCGAACGCGCCGTGGTTGAGCTCGAGCACCACGTCGGCGTACATCTGGATGAAACGGCGATAGCTGTCCCAGGCGAAGCGATCGTCGCCCGACGCGCGCGCCAGCCCCGCCACCGTCTCGTCGTTGAGGCCGAGGTTGAGCACGGTGTCCATCATGCCCGGCATCGACACCCGCGCGCCCGAGCGCACCGATACGAGCAACGGTGCCGCGGAGTCGCCGAAGCGTTTGCCGGTCACGCGTTCGACATGCGCGATCCCGTCCGCCATCTCGGCGCGCAGCGAGTCGGGGAACGCCTCGCCTTCCTCGTAATAGCGCGCACACATCGCGGTGCTGATCGTGAAGCCCGGCGGCACCGGCAGGCCGATCGAGGCCATCTCGGCGAGGTTCGCGCCCTTGCCGCCTAGCAGCGCCTTGTCCCCGCCCTCCCCGTCCGACGCGCCGCCGCCGAAGCGATAGACGTAGCGCTCCGCGGCTGCGGTTTCGGGGCGGGACGTCACGGTGGCCATGCTCGAACTCCTGATAGCGGCGGCGTTGTGCGACGCAGCGTAGCCGGGTGCAAACGAGATAGCGCTATCAGGTATCAGGTCGGTCGGATCAGCCCTCGATCCGGGAGAAATCCGCGACCGAATGGACCGCCGCGCGGACGCGGGCGAGGAGCGCCAGCCGCGACTCGCGCTTGGCGGGATCGGGATCGTTGACCGTCACCGTGTCGAAGAACGCGTCGATCGGCGCGCGGAGGCTCGCGAGCGCCGCCATTGCGCCCTCGAAATCCTCACGCGCGACGGCATCCTGTGCGCGAGGCTCGGCGGCGTCGAGCGCGGCGTGGAGCGCGGCTTCGTCGGGGAGCATGTCCGCGGGCCGGGTTTCAGCCCCATCCGTCACCCCAGCGGAGGCTGGGGTCGCCCGCGGCTCCTGTCCCGCGCCTTCGCCAGCGGCCCCAGCCTGCGCTGGGGCGACGGAGGCGGGATAGCCTTCCTTCTTGAGGATGTTGGCGGCGCGCTTGTAGCCGGCGAGCAGGTTGGCCCCGTCCTCGGTGCCGACGAACCCCTGCAACGCACGGACCCGGGCGAGCAGGCGGACGAGGTCGTCCTCCCCGCCGAGCGCGAAAACCGCGTCGATCAGGTCGTGGCGGACCCCCGCCTCGCGCTGCTGGACCTTGAGGCGGTCGGCGAAGAAGTCGAGCACCTCGCGCGACACCGCGGTCGCGAGCGGGAAGCGGAGCGCGTTGTCGAGGACGAGCGCGATCACCCCCAACGCCGAGCGGCGCAGCGCGAACGGGTCCTTGGAGCCGCTGGGCTTGAGATCGACGGCGAAGAACCTGGTAATGCTGTCGAGCTTGTCCGCCAGCGAAACCGCCACCGCCACCGGCGCGGTGGGGACTTCGTCGCCCTGTCCGACGGGCTTGTAGTGGTCGCGGATCGCTTCGGCGACCGCCGCGTCCTCGCCCTGCGCGGCGGCGTAGTAGCCGCCCATCAGGCCCTGCAACTCGGGGAACTCGCCGACCATGCCGGTGACGAGATCCGCCTTGGCGAGGCGCGCGGCGCGTTCGGCCTGATCCGCCAGTTCCATCACCCCGGGGGAGGCTGGGGTCGCATGCGGCTTCTGTCCGGCGCTCTCGACGGGGACCCCAGCCTTCGCTGGGGTGACGGACGGGGCCGGGCGGACGATGCCCTCCTCCACCAGCCAGCGGGCGAGCTTGGCGACTCGGTCGACCTTGTCCGTCACCGTGCCGAGCTTCTCGTGGAAGACGATGCGGTCGAGCCTGCCCGCCTGTTCGTCGAGGGGCACCTTGAGGTCGGTGTCGTAGAAGAAGCGCGCGTCGGCGAGGCGCGCGGCGAGCACCTTGGCGTTGCCCTGGACGATGCGAGCGCCGCCGTCAGGGGCGGTGATGTTGGCGGTGCAGATGAAGGCGTTCGCCAGCGCGCCATCGGCCGAGCGGCACACGAAGTACTTCTGGTTCAACCGCGCGGTGAGCTGGATCACCTCGGGCGGAACCGACAGGAAGCTTGCGTCGAAGCGGCCGAGCAGCGGCACCGGCCATTCGGTGAGGCCGGCGTTCTCCGCGACCAGCCCCTCGTCGGCGATCAGGTCGAGCCCCGCCTCGGCGGCGAGCGCGGCGGCGCGCTCGCGGATGATGCGGCGGCGTTCGTCCTGGTCGACGATGACATGACAGGCGTGGAGCTTCTCGACGTAATCCGCCGCCGAGCCGATCGTGATGGGTCCCGGATGGTGGAAGCGGTGGCCGAGCGTGGTCGCGCCCGAGGCGATCCCGGCGATCTCGACCGGCACCACGTCGTCGCCGAACAGCGCGACGATGCCGTGGAGCGGGCGCACCCAGCGCGGGGACTCGGTCGAAGCGGACGCGGCACCCCAGCGCATCGACTTGGGCCAGGGGAACTGGCGGACGATCGCCGGGATCGCCTCGGCCAGCACCGCCGCGGTGGCACGGCCGGGCTGTTCGGTGACGGCGAAGACCACGCCGTCACGCTCCGTGAGCTGCTCGCGGGTCAGCCTGGTCTTGCGCAGGAACCCTTCGAGCGCCTGGGGCGGGGCGGACGCCTTGGGGCCCTTCACCTCGGTGGTGACGGGCTGCGTCGCGTCGGGCAGGTCGCGCGCGATCAGCGCCAGTCGGCGGGGGGTGGCGAAAGTGACGATCCCGGCAGGCTTGAGCCCCACGCGGTCCAGCTCGGCGGCGAACAAGCGCGCGAGGTCTTCGCGCGCGCGGTCCTGCATCCGGGCGGGGATTTCTTCGGAGCGGAGCTCGAGAAGGAAGTCGGTCATCACGCCGCCCACCCGTTCTTCTCCATCCACGCGCCGCACGCGCCCTTCGCCAGGTCGCGGACGCGGCCGATATAGGCCTGGCGTTCGGCGACCGAGATGACGCCGCGCGCCTGGAGCGTGTTGAACACGTGGCTCGCCTTGATCGCCTGTTCGTAGGCGGGGATCGGCAGGCCGGCGGCCAGGCAGTTCTCGCACTCGGCCGCCGCCTTGCGGAACAGGTCGAACAGCGCGTCGGTGTCCGCGACCTCGAAGTTCCAGCGGCTCATCTGCCGCTCGTTCTCGAGGAACACATCGCCGTAACTCACGCCCCCCTGTCCCTCCGGGGCATCGTTGAACCTGAGGTCGTAGACGTTGTCGACATCCTGGATGTACATCGCAAGGCGTTCGAGCCCGTAGGTCAGCTCGCCCGCCACCGGCTTGCAGTCGAACCCGCCCATCTGCTGGAAATAGGTGAACTGGGTCACCTCCATCCCGTCGCACCAGACCTCCCAGCCCAGCCCCCATGCGCCCAGCGTCGGCGACTCCCAGTCGTCCTCGACGAAGCGGATGTCGTGGAGGCTCGTGTCCACCCCGATCGCGGCGAGCGAGCCCAGGTACAGGTCCTGGAGGTCGGGCGGGCTCGGCTTCAGGATCACCTGGTACTGGTAATAGTGGCCGAGCCGGTTGGGGTTCTCGCCATAGCGGCCGTCGGTCGGGCGGCGGCAGGGCTGGACGAACGCGGCGTTCCACGGGTTCGGCCCCAGCGCGCGCAGGGTGGTGGCGGGGTGAAAGGTGCCCGCCCCCATCTCCATGTCATAGGGCTGAAGGATCACGCAGCCGCGCTCGCTCCAGTAATCGTGGAGCGCGAGGATCATGCGCTGGAAGGAGAGCGGGCGAGGCTGGGTCACGGCCAGCCGTCTGACCGAAGCCCCCCGGCCGGTCAAGCCAACCCGCCTGCTGTGTCAGCCTCGCACATCTTTTTGTCAGGTCTTGTTGACAGGCGTGCAAAGCGATGCCAGCTTGTCATGGACACGTGACATCCCGTCAGGCGCACGTGACATCGGGGAGGCGATAGTGGATGAAGAAGACATGAAGAACCGTCTCAAGGTGCTGCGCGCGGAACGCGACTGGAGCCAGGCCGAACTGGCCGGGCGGCTCGACGTGTCGCGCCAGGCGGTGAACGCGATCGAGACGGGCAAGTACGACCCCTCGCTGCCGCTGGCATTCCGGATCGGGCGGCTGTTCGACATGCCGATCGAGGAGATCTTCGATGACGAACATCATGGTTGAACGCGACGGCGACCGACCGCTCTGGACGCTGCGCCGGGTGACCGGCTGGATCGTCGGGAGCTTTGTGCTGGTCTTCGTCGCCGGGATCGCGATGGGGCTTGCGGCGGCCATGCTGGACCGCGGCACCGGCGCGCATCTGTGGCGCGACCGCATCATGCTCGGAGTCCCGGTGATGGTGACCGCGATCTTCGGCGGGGCGGCGTTCCTGGCGATGCGGCGGAACTGGCCGCGACGCCCCGGCCCCGACGCCGACCCGTGGGAACATCGCGCCGCGGCCCGCGCCCGCCGGACCCTGACCGTCTGGGCGGGGGCGATCGCGGCGATCGCGCTGGCCGGGATCGCGGTGCCGATCGCCGCCTGGGCCGGAACGGACACGCCGGCCGGGCTGATCCTGCTCGCGATCGGCGCGCTGGCCGGGATCGCGGGCCTCGCCTGGGGCACGGTCCACTACATGCGGGTGATCGACGATCACGAGCGGCGGGCCAACCTGTACTGCGGCTATGCCGGGCTCTCGACCTACATGGTCCTGTTCTTCGTCCAGATGCTGGCGCGCAAGGTGACCGACCTGCCGCGCATGGACGACGCCATCTTCCTCATCACCGCGCTGGTCGCGGGCGTCACCTTCTGCATCGTCCGCTTTCGCTGACTTCCCTAATGGAGGATCCGACACCATGAAGACGCTTGTGAAAACGACCCTGTCCGCCATCGGCCTGTTCCTCGCCCTGCCCGCCTGCGGACAGCAGGCTGCACCCGCCCCGGCCGCCACCGATGCCGATCCGGCGCTGTGGGTGGTCAAGGACAAGGACACCACCGTGTACCTGTTCGGGACGATCCATGTCTTGAAGCCCGGCCTGACCTGGTTCGACGAGGCGGTGAAGACCGCGTTCGACCGGTCGGGCGAGCTGGTGCTCGAGCTGGTCAAGCCTGCGGACGCCGAGATGCAGCAGCTGGTGATGACGCAGGGGATCAACCCGGCCGGCCCGACGCTGACCGAGCAGCTGCCCGAGGGCAAGCGCGCGGCGTACCTCAAGGCGCTGACCGACACCGGCCTGCCCGCGGGCGCGTTCGACCGGATGAAGCCGTGGCTGGCGGGGGTGACGCTGTCGCTGATCCCGATCCAGAAGGCGGGCTACAACCCCGCCAACGGGCCCGAAGAGGTGCTCGCGGCCGCCGCCAAGGCCCAGAACAAGCCGGTGACCGGGCTGGAGACCGCGGCGCAGCAGATCGGCTATTTCGGATCGCTGTCGCAAGCGGCGCAGGTGCAGTTCCTGACCTCCACGGTCGACGAGCTGCCCAAGGCGAGCGAGACGCTGGGGCGGATGGTGTCCGACTGGAGCCGCGGCGATCCGGCCGCGCTGGCGGCGGTGATGAACGAGACGCTGAAGGATTCGCCGGAGGTCGCCAGGGTGCTGCTCACCGACCGCAACGTCCGCTGGGCGGAGTGGATCAGGGCCCGGATGGCGAAGCCCGGCACGGTGTTCGTCGCGGTCGGCGCGGGGCACCTGGCGGGGCCGGACTCGGTGCAGGCGCAGCTGGCGAAGCTCAAGGTCCAAGCCGAGCGGGTGGCGTACTGAAGACAACCCGTCGCCCCCGCGCAGGCTGGGGTCGCTCGGGAGCCGGGCCGTCCGGTTCCACGACGCGACCTTAGCGTTCGCTGGGATGACGGCCCGGAGCAGGGCACGGGGCCTATGCGCCGCCCACATTGCCTTTCCCCCGCATCCCCGCTATGCGCGCCCGCTTCCGGCCATGGTCATCCCTGGAGGCGTGGCGCGGAAGGACACACGAATTTCGGAGCATAACCGCATGAGCGACACCATCACGCTCGCGGCCGAGGCGCGCGACCGGGTCGGCAAGGGAGCCTCCCGTGACCTGCGCCGCCAGGGCCGCGTCCCCGCCGTGATCTACGGCCAGAACCAGGCGCCGACCGGCATCCATCTCGAGGAGAAGGCACTGGTCAAGGCGTTGGGCACCGGCCACTTCTTCAACTCGGTCATCATGGTCGCGGGCGAGCGCACGGTCCCCAAGGACGTGGCGTTCCACCCGGTCACCGACCGTCCGCTCCATGTCGATTTCCTGCGCATCGCGGAGCACTCGACGGTCACCGTCCAAGTCCCGGTCGTGTTCACCGACGAGGAGCAGTCGCCGGGGATCACCAAGGGCGGCGTGCTCAACATTGTCCGCCACGAGCTGGAGCTGGTGGTCGACGCCGCCGACATCCCGTCGGAGGTGACCGTGTCGCTTAAGGGCTTCGACCTCAACGACTCGATCCACATCTCGGCCGTGCAGCTGCCGCAGGGCGCGAAGTCAGCGATCGAGGACCGCGACTTCACCGTCGCGACGATCGGCGCGCCGTCGGCGCTGCGCAGCGAGGGCGCCAATGCCGAGACCCCGGGCGCCGAGCTCGCCGCGCAGGACGCGGGGGTCGCTCCCACCGCGGAGTGATCGGCGGGCTGCGGTTCGAACGAGGGGCAGGGTGGCGGCGACGCTTCCCTGCCCCTTTTCCGTTCCACTTTCCGACATCTCCGCCCATCCTCCGTCATCCCGCGAAGGCGGGGATGACGGGACAAGGTCAGGGCGAGCGACAGCAGCAACCGGGCAGCCGGCCCTCACCCGTGCCGCCATCAACAGGATGACCCCCGTGCAGATCTGGGCAGGGCTGGGTAACCCCGGCGCGCAATATGCGATGCACCGGCACAATGTCGGCTTCATGGCGGCGGACGCGATCGCCGCGACCCACGGCTTCGGGCCGGTCAGGAAGCAGTTCGGCGGCTGGACGCAGGAAGGGCGGATCGGCGCACAAAAGGTGCTGCTGCTCAAGCCCGCGACCTTCATGAACGACAGCGGCCGTTCGATCGGCGAGGCGTTGCGCTTCTACAAGCTGGGCGTCGACGCGCTGACCGTGTTCCACGACGAGCTCGACCTCGCCCCCTTCAAGGTCAAGGTGAAGACCGGCGGCGGTACCGCGGGCCACAACGGCCTGCGCTCGACCGACCAGCACCTGGGGCCCGATTTCCGCCGGGTCCGGCTCGGCATCGGCCATCCCGGGCACAAGGACCGGGTGACGGGCCATGTGCTCGGCCCGTTCGCCAAGGCGGAGATCGACCCGCTCTCCGACATGCTGGGCGCGGTGGCGGCGGAGGCGGCGTGGCTGGCGGCGGGGGACGACGTCCGCTTCATGAACGACGTCGCGTTGCGGCTCGGGTGATTCGGCGCGAGTGATAGTCGCTCGCAAGTAGAAGTCGTCCAGTTAAGAGCAGATCGCATCTTGCGCCTCGTAGATGAGAGCCGGTTGCAAATAGACCCCTTCAGTTGCGAGCCGCTGTCAGCAACGGTGAGAGTGTATCGCAAGAGTTGATTTTGCTTGTCTCGCGGAACCTGCCGCCACTACTCACGGTTATGTCATCGAAGCCGGCGATGCTGGCAGATAGTCAAGGAGTAGACACCATGGCCCTCACCACTGCCGGCGCCGCCGCCTGCGCCAAGTGCAAGTTCTTCGACACCGAAGCGACCGGCGAGCAGCTCGGCCTGTGCCGCTACAATCCGCCGATCAGCCAGCCTTCGGGCGACCAGGCCGGCGTATGGCCCAAGGTCGAGGCCAACGACTGGTGTGGCCATTTCGAGGCCGCGCTCGCCGCCTGATCCGCTCCGCCGGACGCAACGCCGACGCCGGGTGCGACGAGGGTCGCGTCCGGCGTTGTCGTGTGTGAGACGTAATTCGGGGGGGACGCAGGCGACCTAGCCAAACAATCTCGCCAGCGCCTGATTCCTTCAGCCTGTCACCCCCGCGAAGGCGGGGGTCCATCTCCGGCCGCTGCCCATGCCGGGCCGGTCGGGAGATGAGCCCCCGCCTACGCGGGGCGACGGTGCTTCAGGCCTTACGCCCGCGCGATCGTCTCTGCCCAACCGGCGATCACCCCCTGGTCCATGTCGGTCGTGTTGAAGATCGCCACCGTCTCGCTTTGCGCCAGCCGATGCGCGATGTGGGCGCGATAGCCGCCGATCTTGCCGGTCTCCCACGCCCATAACTCGCCATCGATCGTGCGGACCCGCCCGCCCAGCGCATAGCCCTCCGCGGGCCAATGGATCGCCGTCAGCGCCTGTCGCGACGCCGGCCGCAGCAGCCGCCCATGGAAGACGCCGTGCGCCGCGCGGACCGCGTCGGCCGGGGTGCCCGCGACGGTGCCGCTGGCGGCGAGGAAGGGCGGCACGGGTGCCATCTTGCGCGTCGGCGGCAGCGTGCCGGCATAGGCGGCGGCGAGTGTCGGCATCGGCGGCTGGTCCGCCTGCGCGAACCCGGTGTTCCGCATCCCCAGCGGGCGGAACACCAGCCGTTCGACCAGCACGGGCAGCGGCTCGCCCGTCACCCGCTCGGCCACCGCCGCGACGATCGCCCAGTTTAGCGCGGCATAGTCCCATCCCGTGCCCGGCGCGAACGCCAGGTCGCCGCCGCCGAACCGCCGGACGATGTCCGCGGCAGAGGCGGTCGAGGTCCTGAGCGCAGGCTCCTCCGGCAGCCGCCGGCTCATCAGGTCGGGCAGGCCGCTGGTGTTCGACAGCAGGTGGTGCACCAGCACGCGGTCGCCGGTATCGCGCCGGACATCGGGCAGATAGGCGGTGACCGGCGCATCGAGCGACAGCCGCCCCTGCTCGGCCAGGCTCAGCACCGCGACGCTGACCGCCCATTTCGACCCGGATCCCCAACGGAAGCGCGTGTGCGGCGTCACCGGCCGCCCCGCCTCGACATCGGCCAGTCCGACGCAGCGCAAATGCCCGACCACCCCGCCCCGGCCATATGCCAGCACGCCGTTGAACCCGGCGGGCAGCGCGATCGCATCGATCACGCGCGCCCTGACCTCGGCGCGGTCGGCAGCGAACGCCCGCACCGATCCGAATGCGACCGCGCCGGCGATCACCGTTCGCCGACCGATCACCCCGTCGCCATCTCCGCCACCAGCGCGTCATCCTTCTCGCCCGCACGGATGTAGGCCGGGCGTGCGTGGAGGCGGGCGAGGTAGTCGGCGAAGCCGGGTGTCAGCGGCAGCAGCTTGAACTGGGTCAGCCAGCCGATCTGCGCGCCGACATAGACGTCGGCGGCGGTGAAGCGGTCGCCCGCGATCCACGGACTCGCCGCCACCGCCGCGTCGAGCACCTCCGCGGCGCGTTCGAGCGTGCCGTAGCCGGCCATCCGCGTCTGCTGCTCCGTCGGCTCGACCCCGAACGCCTTGTTGGTCGCCGCCGCCTCGATCGGGCCCGCGGCGAAGAACAGCCAGCGGTAATAGGCGGCGCGCCCGGCGGGCGGCGGCGCGAGCCCGGCGGCGGGGAAGGCGTCGGCGAGGTAGGCGCAGATCGCCGCGCCCTCGGTCACCACCTGGTCACCATGGCGGATCGCGGGCACCTTCTGCATCGGGTTGATCGCGCGGTACTCCTCGCCCCGCATCGTGGTGGCGTAGTCGAGCGCCACCGTCTCGTACGGCTCGCCCACCTCCTCGAGCATCCAGCGGGCGATGCGGCCGCGCGATTGCGGGTTGGTGTAGAAGGTCAGGTCGGTCATCGCATCCCCCTCACAGCGAGCGCTGGAACAGATCGAGCATCCGTCCCCAGGCGCGGTCCGCCTGCGCGGCGTTGTAGACGCGGCTGTCGGGCGGGCACCAGCCATGCTGAGCGCCGGCATACACCTCTACCTCGGCCGGGCGCTTGGCGGCGGCGAAGGCGGCGCGCAGCATGTCCTTGTCGCCGGGCGCGCGGGCGTCGTCGTTCTCGGCGATCGCGACCAGATAGGCGGCGCGGGTCTTCGGGATCAGCCGGTCGGGGCTGTTCGGGGCGGTGCCGACCAGCCCCGCGCCGTGGAACGAGGCGGCGGCGCGGACCCGCGCGGGCGCGACCCCGGCGGTGCGGAAGGTCATCGGCCCGCCCATGCACTAGCCGGTCGAG
>Ga0325400_1007494_pt1 | contig 10436 bp, 7 predicted proteins | sample PopdelMetagenome_2_FD_205662 | JGI IMG/M metagenome (GOLD analysis project Ga0325400, IMG submission 205662) | Populus deltoides microbial communities from Bellville, Georgia, United States - Xylem-PdKOR-R1 | ecosystem: Host-associated > Plants > Phyllosphere > Stem > Wood/Secondary xylem...
ATCTTTTCATCATTTTCTTTCTCCTCATGATGAACTTCCTCGATCTCATGACTTGTATTGTCTGATTCTTCCACTTTCACCCCTGCTTTAGGTGACTGGGACACCAACTGATCACAGGTTTCAGTCTCGGGGTGATCATGATGATTGGCATTGAGATTGGTAGTAATGTTGGTGGCATTTTCTTCGTTGTCAGAACTGTATGAATTATTAGAAAGCTGTTTCTCAGGCGGATGTTTTTCAGACAAGTCTCTTTCCATTGTTCTGGTACAAAAAAACAAGCAAATGAAAGGTCAAGGTGGGGAGGGGGTTTCAAGAAGAAAGAAGGTGAAAGAGAGGGACGTTCATTAATTTTAGTGAGTTTGTAATTTCAACGTATTTTTTGGTTCTTTCTTTTTTGGTGGGGATTGAATTATTGAAATGGTCTTTGCTGTGAGAGGCTGGGGAGAGCTTGAAGGAAATGAAGGGACACAAATGTTCTGTAGGAACATGAGAGAAAATCTTGGGTGTATTTTATCCATCTATTTGGAATGGTTGACCGTTGACTGGATTAAACAATTAAAAGAAAATAATAATAAATAAAAAACAATGAAAGAAGATCCTCCTTTATGTTTGTGTGTGCTTCCCACGACCTTGATAATCTTTTCTTCTCTATTTTTTCTGCTAATTTTTAGGGTGTGTTATGCTGTGCCAATTTAGATAGCAACCGAAATATTTTATTTATTTTAATATAAAAAAAAAGAGATTGGAATTTGAGATTTATTAAGAAATAATTGACTAAAAAACCTAACACGTTAAATTAAAAAAAGCAAAAAAACATTATAAAGAAAAACAGAGAGTTACTTTCAGTTCTAAAATATAAAAAAATGGATTTGATATAAATAAATAAAATATTTACCATTCTTATTTACTCTTGAAAAATGCAGAATGAATTCCAAAGGAAAGATTGATTTGAATAGAGATGAATTATTTTTACATTTATGAAGTTTTCAATTCAATTGGAAAATCCATCTTCAGGATGCCTACAATTTGAGTGTGTTTGGTATTGAGGTTGTTGTTGTGGTTGTGGTTTTAAAAAAATTGTTTTATAAAAAAAACTTTTAATTGAGGTTGGTTTGAAAAAATATATGTTTGGTTAAAACTGTGGTTGAAATTGAGGTTAAACAAAAAGTAATTTAATGTGTTTGGTTAAAAAAATATTTTTCAAATTGAGGTTATAAAATAATTAAAAAATATATATATATATATATATATATTAATATTAATGATTTTTAATTTAAATATTGTAGATTTAACTATTATTATTACATCATGAAATAAATAATATTAATATCAAATATTTTTTATTATTCTATTAAACTATGTGCAATATCATCACATATGAAATTTAATAACAAAAAATTTAGTTTCGATATATATATATATATATATATATATATATATATATATATATATATATATATATATAAACTGGTTTAAAGTTATTTTTCACTATTGTAAATGAAGAAAAATTTGACAAAAAAAAGTTTTGTAACATTTATAAAAACTTGGTTGAACAGAATAGGAATGTGGTTACAAAAATGATAAAATGAGTCCAATTTCGGGCATTTTTCTTTATATATATTAATCACAAAATTACAATTTGCAATATTATATTTTTTTGATAATGGATGAGGCCGTTTGAATTGATTTGCTGGGAGAGGAGTAATTAATTATCCAAGGGCATTTTTTTTTAGGAGTTTAAAATTTATTGACAGTGTTGGTGAATGACAAAAGTTGAGGTTGCTGCTGAAGCAGGTATTACCAGTTTTTTGCTAACCACAGGTTCAGCCATTATAATGATGGGTCCCATCAATTTCAACCTATGTTTTAAACATAACCAAACAGATATATATATTGCGGTTTGACTGCACCTCAGTTCCTGCCACATTACCAAATGGCTTTTTAGGCTACTTTGGTAGACCTTGATAGCAGCTTGAACATTTCCAGCTACATAGGCCTTGTTTAAAAATATATTTAGTGTTGTGGTAGTTTTTCTGGTTATAATTTTAAAAAAAAATATTTTATAAAAAATAGTGTTAGTTGAGGTTGATTTGATATTTATGTATGTTTGATTAAAATTGTAGTTGAAATTGAGATTGAACAAAAAGTAATTTAATGTGTTTGGTTAAAAATGCTTTTGAAATTGAGGTTATAAAATACTTTTAAAAATATATATTAATATTGATGGTTTTTAATTTAAATATTATAGATTTAACTATTGCTATTAGATCATGAAATAAATAATACTTTATATAAAATATTTTTTATTATTCAATTAAACTATATACAATTCCCTCACGTATGAAATACATCCGACAAGGACTACAGTTTCCTTAGTTTCTTAAGCGCGCAACAACATCAGGTAAAATATAATCAGGAACAAAATTGGAATTGCAATCAAATTCTGCAAATGTTACGTCATCAAGCGATCTCCGTCTAATTTATGTAGTGTCATTGAATAATGTTAAACACTAGTTTTTCAAATAAAACACAATTAAAAATAAAAAAATTAATTTTTTTACTGGATCGGACCCGGTTCAATGCATTTAACTTTGGATCGGACCCGGTCCGGCCGGAACATTAGAGACATGCATCACTGTTTATGTGAACAACAGAGAGTGATTCACTCTTTACGGTTGAAATCAGCATTGTGCTATTTTCAGTGATCCTATGTTTTCAACGCAGATATTAATGGGGTCCATAAACAATGAACTGGGTTTTATTAGTTACCAAACGCTTGTTTCTCGTGGCTGGCTTCAAAAGCAGAAGCAACCACGGAAACAAACGGGCTTAAGTGGGTGCAACACTTCTTTAGAGAATTGTGTTTTGGTTTGATGTAGCTTATAATGAAAAGAAGAAATCAAGATTTTATAAACTCTAAATTTATAGTTAAATTGTAGAGAAAAGTAAATTATAAATGTCAATAATTTTAATACTAATAGCATATAAAATTGTTTAAAAAATAAATTAAACCAACCTCATCTAGAAAGGAAATGAATTAAAAAATAATAAGAAAATAAAATGAAAATAACAAAGAAAATAAATAAAAAATCAAAACAACAACTTCTAAACCTAATTTAGGTATAAAAAACCATGGTGTGTACCAATAAGCCAAATCAAGCTTGTAAAATACATTCATAAGATTTTAGCCTATTTAATTTTCATTGATAAATTTGTTTTACTCATCTAAATTTCTTCTTCAATGAATAAATATATATACTAGAAATTTATCCTTTCCACCCTAACAAACTCAAGAGATTTGACTCATCTAAATTTCTTCTTCAATGAATAAACATATATACTAGAAATTCCTCCTTTCCACCCTCACAAACTCAAGAGATGTCTTCTACACAATGTAGCAGAAATGTTACATATAAATCAAAAAGGAAAAAAAAATCTCATGGAGAGCAGCTCGCTTATATATCTCTAAGCTTGTCGTTTATAATTACAAATATAGAAAATAATTTTTACCAAAACTATATATTAAAATACCTTCATTTAAATTGGACATCAATAAATATTTTTAGGCTTCTAGTTTACCTAGATATTCAAAATCTAATGATAACATACATAACATGGTAATAGAAAGACCACTCTTTGTTATTGTACTAATCAATTGCATATGTCGACATCTTCATGGGGTTGAGCAACACCATTCATAAGGTGGTGTCACCGTTTAAGATACCAGAATGGCAACTTATCCTCGTCAAAAAGCATATGATACTTCTCTTTATGTTCTTTTAAGGAGAGATGATCAATCATCTTATATTTTTCATCAAACTCTCCAAACAAGTTATCTTGAATCCATCTATTACTGGAGCTTCATGTACTCCATAACCATAACTATAATAAGCTTCACTTCAAACATTAATTTGTTATTGTTTCTTGTTAGTTACTATGAGACTGATAATAGGCATTGAATGATATTGAAAAGATAAAATGTTAGGAACCATATGTTGTTAAAATATGTTATATTATATTAGACTATGAGCTATGATGTTAAGTTTATCATAACAAGAGTATACAAAACATAAAATATTATTCAAGATAAATCTAGAGTATATACAATTTTAAATCTATGAACATGCACAATAAAATTCAAGACAAACATGCTTTCAAACTAAATATAATAAAAAGAATACTAGCATGCATACTAAGAATATATTCAACCTTGCAATATATATAAGATCAAAGTCCTAACATGCATACTAATAATAAAAATAACAATGCTTGAATTAAAACAAAGAAGGACACTTACTTGTTGAAGCACTTTAAAGGAATAAAATTTTTGTTATTGTCAATGATGGATCATTTATTCTAAAAACTTCATTACTCCTCACTTATGTAATTAGAATATTTGTAATATGCTTCTCGAGATTTCAACATCGCCATCTTAGTTTAGATGCATATATAAACAAGGTGTTTTAATCAAAATAAAAGAACTTAAATATCTCTCAACAAAGATGAATCTAAGCTCTAAATTTGAGAGAGAAAAACAAAGCATAAAAGAGAATGAAAACACTAAGAATTAATTCTCATCATTATAAATATTTGATTAGCCACCATAAATTGAGAATTAAGTATAGGAAAACCAATGGTTCTTTGAGTAGGAAAACCAAAGGTTTTTTTAGATTATTTTTTATTCATTCATAATTTGTTTAAATCATGCTAATTAAATAAAATTTCAATAATCTCCGCATGAATATAAATTATCTCACTAGTTTGAAAACAACTTGAAAATTTGTTGAGACATGCTGATTTCATAAATTACTACATCATGATAGGTAGCTTTTGGTTTTGAACCTCCCTTAATGAAATACTATTAAATGTACTCGACTAAATAGTGGATGCGATCAAACTATTCAGCCTTTTATGTAAACCAATACAATAGTATTCATATAACTTTCTACCTAGATATTTTTTTTAGTTCTCGTTATTGTGTTTATTTTAGCCCTAAATGACTTTTGGATTCAAGAAAGCTTTAGAGAATTCAACCTTTATTGAAATTCTTAAAGAAACAATTACATTTCTCACTTATATAGATTATTTTTTATTAAAAGTATTATATTATACTCCACTTAGTATACCAAAATATGAAAATCATTAAAATCTCAGCTTGTTCTTTATCACGCTGCAACTAACACTTATTTCTTCTTAAGAATAAACAAGAAATAATATTTTTTTAGTGTTACCGAAAATGTTATATGACTTAGTTTTTTTTAAAACCTAGATCTTGGGATCTTCAATCAATTAGTATGATTACCATCAATATACTCTTTCATTTTTTAAAGGTTTTAAGCTTACTCCCCTCAATGAATTATACACAAGCTCTTTCAATAAACATTTGGTTAGCGGATCCACAATATTTTCCTTTAACTTTACATATTCAATGAAAATAATTTTATTCAAGAGCAAGTGTTTAACGATATTATATATATCTATGATGTATATGTTTAGACTTACCATTATACATATTGTTTTGTGCCTTTTCAAATATGGATTAACTATCACAATCGACATAAATAGATGGAACTGATTTTGGTCAACATGGAATATCCTTTAAAAAATTCCAAATTCATTCAACTTCCTCTTTAGCTTTATCAAGAGTAATAAACTTTGATTACATCATGGATCTAGTAATACATATTTATTTGGAAGATTTTCATGATACAACTTCTCTACCAAGTGTGAAGACATATCCACTTGTGGATTTGAATTCATTGTAACAGATATTCAATTAGCATCACTATATATTTCTAGTACCACCAGGTAACTAATATAGTATAACCCATAATCAACGATGTGCTTTAAATATTTGAGTACCCTTTTTATTACCTTTCAATGATCCATGCTTAAATTACTTTTAAATGTACTCAGTTTACTAACTGAGTAAGCAATACCAAGCATTATACAGTTCATAACATACATTAGGCTTCTAATTATTCAAGAATATTCCAATTAGTTCATTTCCTTACCTCTATTCGCAAACAAACATGCACTTATATCAAATTGTATTTTAATAGTGTTATAGTCACCCTTAGAAAATTTATCGAGAATTTTCGAAACATAATGAGATTAGGACAATATCAATCTATTAAATGTCTAGGAAATTTGTATTTCTAATATGACATCTGCAATACCCAAGTTTTTTTATATCAAACTTATTAGTTAATATTTTTTTAGTAAATTTGATCATGTGATCATTGTTGTTTAAAATTAGCATATCATCCATATAGAGACATACAATGACGTAACATTTATCTATGTTTTTTTACATAAATGTATTTATCAACTTCATTGATTTTAAACTTATTTGACAATCAATTTTTTATGTCATTATTTAGGTGCTTGTTTCAAACCATATAACGATTTGACAGGTTAACAAACTTTCTTTTCTTATTCATTGACAATAAACTCCTCGGGTTGTTCCATATAAACCTGATTATCAAGGTCACCATTTAAGAAAATCATTTGTATAAAATTTATTCTTGACACAGGTAAATATGTGTCAAAATATTTCACACATTCTTATTATTTAAACCCTTAACAACAAGTCCATCTTTATATTTACCTATAGTGTCATAAACTTTTATCTTCCTTTTGAAGATCCACTTATGGCCTAATAGTTTACTTTCAAAAAGAAGATTCACTAGTTCCCATGTATGGTTATTCATAATGGGTCTAATTTCATTATTGATTGTTTTCTTTCAATTAGAAGCTTGTGAACAAGACATTATCTTAAAGTAGGTTCAAGGTTCATTTACTAACAAGTAAGTTAAAAAAATAGAACCAAATATCTTGGTTATTTTTTCCCTTTTACTCATTCCGAGCTTAACTTCATCATCTTCTGATTGATAATGATCACTTGAGCTGGCCTCAATTATTCTTTTAAGTGAATGATTTTCTCTTATTTCTTTCAATGGAAACACATCTTTAAATAATGTAGTATTCTTTGATTTCATAATAGTATTAGGATAAATATCCTCAATGCTTAACTTGTTTAGAAGAAATCGATATGCACTACTATTATATGCATGTCCAATAAAAATACAATTCATAATTTTAGGATCCCTATACTTTGAAATATTCGTAGAAAGGTCTGCTACCTTTTTCACAATTCATATGGTGTCTATTTTGACTTCTTATTTTTGAATACTTTGTTGTGTATATAATTGACAATTAAAAATCCCCTACAGTTTTGAGGTTTACCAAAACTTATCAACATGATATTCATCATTTATTTTAATGTTTAGTTTTTAGGTTCTGTAACGTCATTTTATTATGGTAAATAAGACGTAGTAGTTTGGTGGATAATATCATTTTAAGAATATAACTCACTAAATAATGCTTCGTATTCTCCACCTTTATCACTTTATATTACTTTTATCTTCTTGTTAAGTTTATTTTCAACTTCATTCTTGTAGTTTTTAAGCATTTTAAGAGTTTCATCTTTGCTCCTAAACAAATAAGTATAACAATACCTTGTGCAATTATCTATAAAAGTAATATGATATTTTTTTTCACCTCTCATTAGCACAAACTTTAAATTACCAATATATGAGTGAATTAAGTCGAAAGGTCCACTACTTTTTTCAATTGTTTGAAAAAAAAGGTTTTGTGAATTTTGATTCTATACAAATTATACACTTATGATTTTTCTCAAAAATCATTGTTTGTAATAATTCATGGTTTATTCACATTTGCATAGAATTACAATTCACATGACATAACTTGTCATGCCACACGTCATAAAATTTAAACAAATAAGAATAATAAACAATCTTATTATTATTGTTATTTTCATCAATGGTTACAACAGTCATTACATTCATTTTAAATAGGTCATCACAGAGATATCTTTTTTCTGCAAATATATCACTCTTAATGAATATACATTTATCACTCTAAAAAACAATCTTAAAAATATTTTTGCTCAACAATGAGCTAGACACTAAGTTTTTTTCTAATGACAGTAACATGCAGTCCATATTAAGGGTGAGGAGGTCATTTTTAGTATGACATTTTCAACACTTAGTACCATAGGGGTTTATGAGTTCTCCATGTATAGATTTTTTCATCCACTTTTTTGTAAGTGAAAAACATCCTCTTATCAATGCATGCATGTCTTATAACATGAGTATAAACCTATTATTGCTTAGGATTACTAATCAAGTTGACTTCAGAAACAACATAAGACATGTTTATTTCTGAAATTTCATTAATAAAGTGATCAACCCCGGTGATTTTGGTTTAAGCAATCTTTTTTTAGGGTTTCTAAGCTGACTTATATTTCTGCAATCTTTAACTAGATGCTCAGTCTTGTTGCAAATAAAGTATTTGCCATTGAACTTCTTAGCAATTCCTTCTTTTTTCATATCAAGCTTTTTTTTTTGTTATGGGATTTTAACATTTGTTCCACGATATTTAATTTTACGGCACCAAAGAGTTGGCTCTTCATTTGGATAACTTATTTTCCTACTATATCCTAAACCTCAAAATGAGATCTTCAATTCTCATCTTCCTATGCTTATGCTTAAAATAGTTCTTGAAGTCTTTTCAAGATGGTGATAATTTTTCAATTATTGTAGCCTCTTGTAATGACTCACTTAAAGATATACCTCCAATATTTATATCATACAAGATGAGCTAAAACTCTTGAATTTGGCTCATTATGGTTATTGAATCAACCATCTTGAAATCTAAAATCTATCCACTATAAGTTTCTTCACGCTAGCATCGTCAGCTTTGTACTTTTTGTCTAAAACTTCCTATAATACTTTTACACTCTTAATTGAATCATACACATCATAAATCATATTATCCAACTCATTCAAGATATAGTTATTGCACATGAAATTAGTATAATTCCATGCTTCTACAACCACCATAATAGTAGGGTCAGACTCATTTTATGATGATTTTAGTGCTTTCTTAGTCAAGAGCTTTTCCAAGTTCAAGGTGGTCAGATAGAACAAAATCTTTTACCGCCACATCTTAAAGTTTAATTCAATTCATTGAACTTTTCAGGTTTCTCACCATGTTTAAAAGGTGATGGTGGAATCCTCACTGTCAAAATAGTATTTGTCGAAGCAACACTAATTTACATAACCAAATCTTGAGTAGAAGACATGATATAATCTATAAAATTGCCAATAATATTTATAAATAAATATTTCAACTCCATAATAAGCAAGTAATAAAAAAAACTTGTAATAAAGCAACTAAATAAATAATAATATTTAAAATATACAAGATAAAATCAATAGTCATTTCTTTTCTTGGGTTACTAAGTTAAGCTTTATTTTGTTCATTGTAATTTGTTCAATTATCATTATTTCATATGTGAATTGTATCGTATATAAAAATTATATTGTATGAATAATATTTTGACTAAATAAATTTCTAGGAGAAATTGAAGGAGTCACAAACAATCCTACTTAAAATTCAATTTTCTTAAATAGAACTTTCTAGATTATATCTATTCAACGTACTAACTTTCTATATATGTGAACAATAACATATATGAGAACAATAACCAACAAGATAATTGTTGAAGTATGAAAAACAATTTTAAAATATAAACTATAACTTTAAAACAAAGATATACAACAACCTTTTATATAAAAAAAGAGGGGGATTATAAGAAATCAAAAGGTTATAGATTAAAGCATACAAAATTAAAATTAAATCTGAATGTGAGAACATAAAAATTAAAAAAAAAATTATAACTTAAATTTTAAAAAAGTTAAAAACCTTTTTCATAATTAATTATTATTATTATTATTATTTTCCACGAGACAAACTATGCAAAGTGAATGTGTGTATAAACATTAAGATTGTTGGCAAAATATGTTGTATTATATTAGACTAGTGAGTAAAGATGTTTAGTTTATCATAATAAGAGCATACAAAACATAAAAAATCATTCAAGACAAACATGCTTTCAATATAAATATAATAAAAAAATACTAGCATGCATGTTAAGCATATACTCAAACTTACAATATATATATAAGATCGAAGTCCTAACATGCAAACTAATAATAAAAAATAACAATACTTAAATTAAAATAAAGAAATATACTTACTTGTTGAAACATTTTAAAGGAATGAAACTTTTATTGTTGTCAAGGATGAATCATTTGTTCTTAAAACTTTATTGTCTTTCACTTATGCAACTAGGATGTTTGCAATATATCTTTCAAGATTCCACAACATCGTCTTAGTTTAGATTCACTTATAAATAAGATATTTGAATCAAAATAAAAATAAAAACTCAAATATCTCTCAACAAAATATGAACCTAAACTCTAGATTTGAGAGAAAAAACCAAAGCATAAAAGAGAATAAAAACACTAAAAATGAGGTGAAAAAGAGAGTGAAAAAATCTGAAAACT
>Ga0325400_1007495_pt1 | contig 10436 bp, 6 predicted proteins | sample PopdelMetagenome_2_FD_205662 | JGI IMG/M metagenome (GOLD analysis project Ga0325400, IMG submission 205662) | Populus deltoides microbial communities from Bellville, Georgia, United States - Xylem-PdKOR-R1 | ecosystem: Host-associated > Plants > Phyllosphere > Stem > Wood/Secondary xylem...
TTTCACTCTAGCTCCAATTTCCTCTCTTTCATCCATTTCCATCAATAATAGTAACATGAAATTTATGAAATATCTCATAGTTTTAGTAAAATAAAACTTGAGATTCTATTAACTTTGGAGATCAAATAAAAATTACACAATTCCAGTACTATTTTTAGTAGATAAGTGTCGCACCCGACATCGCGGCGGCTTTAAAAATAATTTTTGATTAATGAAAAAAGAACAGATTTCTGGCATCTGATTCTTTTAGGAGAAATGTCTCATTTAAGGAGTCGCCACCTAATATTATAGTCACTAGGAACCCTAACTAGTCAACAGAGATTCTATGACTCGAGATTGATTACATAAAAGGAAAGATATTATCAGCCCTTAAACGTTCTGCCTAAGGCAAACTGTATTGCTGGTTTTGTCTTAAATTGCTAAACGTTTATTAGTTTATGCTATGATGATTTGCTTATAATATTCCTGACTCTGGCGTCAGTGAATATTCGACTACGTATACTTCCAACTCTGGCATTGGTAAGTATTATGTAACCCAAAACAAAAATGAATGGTGTTGCTGACTCTAGCTCTTTAAATAAACAAAAAAAAATAAATTTAAATATATGCATGCATATTTTTTAGTTTTTATATATTTTTATTTTTATTTTTATTATTTATTTTTATTTTTTAGGGCTGGCCCAGCAGCCTAGCCCACATGGGCTGGGCTTGACTCAGCCGGCCCGGCCCGATCACTGGCCCAAGCCAATGACCCGGCTGGGCCCAAACCAACAGGAGGCATGCGTGGAGTGCCTCCATGCGTGCATGCACAACGCGAAGGTAATTAATTACCTTCGCACAATGCAATGCTCCTCACTTAAATGAGCAAAGAAAACGAAAGGAAAAAAATGGCTTACCTGGGTGCAGGGAAGCAGAGACGCGATGGAGGACTTCGGGTCGTTGCCTTCTTCCTCCGATTTCGTTCCCTTCACCCTCTGTTTCCGATCCTCTTCTCTCCTGCTCTATCTCTCTCTCTTCTGGTTCTCTGCTCGTGGCCTTTTCTCCGTGGCCTCCTCTGTTTCTTTGAGAAGAAACAGGGAAAAAACTTGGCTCCCTTTTGTGTTCATTTTTTCCTGTATGCTCCCTCTCTCGGCCTTGTTTCTTTTTTTTCTTTTTCTTTATAGTCTCTTTTGCTCTATTGTATGTCCTGTGTTTCCCCTGTTTTTTTCTGTGTACTCCCCTCTTCTGGTTCTTTTTTCTCGTCTCTCCCCGTTTCTCTGTTTTATGGGTTTTTCTTCTCTGGTTTTTCCTCCCCTTTTCAGTCCAATTCCCCCCAGTTTGCCCCCCTGTTTTTCTTCCCCCTCCCGTTCATGGCTTTTTCTTCACCCCCTATCTACTGGGTTTTTTCCATCTGGGATTTTTAGCCTCTAGGTATTTTCTTCCCCCCCCCCCCCGCGCTCTCTCATCTTCTCTGGCTTTATAGCCAGAGAATGCCAAGCATCTCTACAATTGAAACGGCTTCAAAGCCATTACTGCAGAAAACGTTCATGTGAAAGGAGACGAAGAAGGCGATGACTGATTTCTAGAAACGGCGCCATTCGATTGTTAATGGTCATTTGCGTTTTGGTCCTTGACGTTTTGGAATTTGCACAAGCAAGCCCTGGATAAACTTTAATTGGACCCCTGCATTTCAGTGTATTGTACAAAACAGTCCTTGGACTCTAATCTGTTGCAATTTTGACCAGAATCAGCCCTATACTTTGATAATTTTTCAATTAAGTCCCTGATTTCATTAATTTAATTAAATCCAAAATCCAATTAAGTCTAAAACTTATCAATTCTCTAATTAAGCCCCTGATTGGATTAATTAAATTATTTCCAAGCTTAATTAAGTCTCAAAACTTATCAATTCTCCAATTAAACCTTTGATTGGATGAATTAAATTAATTTCAAGCTTAATTAAGTCTCAAAACTTATCAATTCTCCAATTAAACCCTTGATTAGATTAATTAAATTAATTCCAAGCTTAATTAAGTCTCAAAACTTATCAATTCTCCAATTAAATCCTCGATTTGATTAATTAAACAAGTCAAAAATTTAATTAAATCTTTAAGTTTCCAATCATGTTGCCCTCAACCCAAATTTTAATTCATTCTTCATTTATTTTATTTTTTTCATCATTTTTTTATCCTTTTCAATAAATAAAATAATAATAATAGTTGTCATAACCCAATTTTTGATCCTTTTTTTTTACTGAAAAAATGATGAAAAAACAAGTAAAAATAAAATAAATGAAGAATGAGTTAAAGTTTGGGTTCAGGGCAACATGATTGGAAGTTTAAAGATTTAATTAAATTTTTGACTTGTTTAATTAACCAAGTTAAGGGTTTAATTGGAGAATTGATAAGTTTTGAGACTTAATTAAGCTTGAAATTAATTTAATTAATCCAATCAAGGTTTTAATTGGAGAATTGATAAGTTTTGAGATTTAATTGAGTTTGAAGTTAATTTAATTAATCCAATCAAGAGTTTAATTGGAGAATTGATAAGTTTTTGGACTTAATTGGCTTGGAATTAATTTAATTAATGAAATCATGGACTTAATTGAAAAAATATCAAAGTTTGGGGTTTAATCGGGGTCCAAATTGAAAAAATTAAATCCAAGAACCAGCTTGAAAATGGCGTGGAAATGCAAGGATCCAATTACATTTTAACCAGGGGCCTGATTGCAAAAGCACAAACTCTCGAGGACCAAATTGAAAGAAGCCTTTGGGATGGGAAACGAAGTCGTTTTGGGAGGCGACTATTTGCTCGTCTTCTTCCTCTGCAACGGCTCCGCCATTAAAGGCAGAGACGTTTGTCCATTGAATGCAGCGCCCTACGCCATTACTGCCGACCGTTACAACGCCGATCAACCTCTGGCCTTATAAAAGCTGGGCAATAGGCAACCTCAGGGAGAGGGGGGGGAATTGGATTGAAACGAAGGAGGAACCCAGCATAAACAAGGGGGAGGAAAAACAGAGAGCACGAACCAAACGAAGAAAAACTGGGAGAGGAAAGAAAAACTGAGGAAGGAAAAGTTGGGGAGTGAACCGACAGAGGAGGAAGCCAGGACACAGACGAAGACAGGGGATTTTTGGGATCGAAAACCAGAGGAGAGAACTGGAGCAGAACCCATAGAAAAACCCAGAAAACAGGGGAACAATGGAGCATCATACGCAGAGAAAAAGAACAACCCAAAAGGCAGTGGAGCCACACTGGGAAACCAAAGAAAACAGTCGCCGCGCCATCGTCTTCGTCACCGTCCTCCACTGCACAGGTAAGTTTCCATCCTCTGCATTGAATAAAACTTTCAAATGCAGTGTGAAGGTAATTTAATTACCTTCACACTATTCATGCACGCGTGAATTTACTTCACGCATGCTTCTTCTTCTTTTGCCCAGCCGGGCCACTGGTTTGGGCTAGTGGCCAGGCCGGGCTGGTTGGGTCCAGCCCAGCCCCCAAAAACATAAATAATAAAAAATAGAAAAATAGAAAAAAATAAATAAATAAATAAATAAATATGTATGCATAAATAAAAAATAATATAAATTTATTGGTTTATTCACTGACGCCAGAGTCAGGAATAAAAATACCGGTTTAAATTTATATTATTTTTATTCATTATATTTTATTTTATTTAGCTAGAAAAATAAAAAAAATATGTGCATGAGTAAAAATAAATTTATTTTATTTGTTTATTCACTGACGCCAGAGTCAGGAATAAAAATATTCATCCACATTTATTGTATAGCTACGTAATATTTTCCAACGCCAGAGTTGGAATTATTCGTAGTTGAATATTCACTGGCGTCAGAGTCAGGAATATTGCAAGTAAACCATCAGAGCATAAACCAATAAATATTTAGCAATTTAAGACAAAATCAGCAATGCAGTCTGCCTCAGGCAGAATGTTTAAGGGGTGATAATATCTTTCCTTTTACATAACCAGTCCCGTACCATAGAATCTCTGTTGACCAGTTAGGGTTCCTAGTGACCATAATACTAGGTGGCGACTCCTTAAACAAGACTTTTTCCCCTAAAAGAACAAGATGCCAGAAATATATTTTTTTTCCATAATTCAAGAGAATTATTTTGTGGGCCGCCGCGATGTCGAGTGTGACAATAGTTAAAATAAAATGGTCAAAAATTAGGTTATGACAACAAGGATGGAAATGAAGAGTAACATGGGGAACTTTCTTCATCAATATTCTATGCATATTAATGTTTATTGTATTATTTTATTAATGATGAAGATTTTCTAGGTTTTCAGAAGTTTGGAAAGAGTCTAAGACACAATTTAGTAAATGAAACATAATTTTTAATTTGACCATTTGATCGAGTAGAAATTCTAACAGAATATTCTAAAGACCTTGGTTTCTATTGGGTTACATGATCGAAGATATATATAAAAAAAATGCCTTCAAAATAAGACTTGAAAGTTACTATATGATTTTGTCTTTATTTACATTGTTGTATTTGGATTCTTTTTCTTACTTAGCTTAGGAATTTTCATTTAAATAGTATTTATTATTTAGGAATCCTAATACTAGATGGATTATAAAGGATTTTAGTTTTAATCAGAAATCATTTCCAAGATTTTAGATCTAACTAATATAAATATGGATTCTAGTTTATTTTGAAAATATTTAGATTTAGATTCTAATTTAATTTTTTATTATAAAATATATATTAGAGATTTTCTCTATTCCTCTACATTGTTTAGGGTTGTAACCTTAGGGCTTGAGAATCCTATATTTTATCCACACTATACATTGTGTCAAAAAGTGAAATAAATATAAAGATACATAATATAATTGAAACAAACCAAAAAATTTAAATGAAATCGAGATAAAACATAAACCTTGAAAGGTAAATTAAAATTTATCCTAAAGAATTGCTCACATGTACCGAACTAAAAGGGGATATTGTGAGGAACTATTCCCAAATTACGATGGACTAGCAGTGGTTTGTGGGAGTCCAAAAAGACCCAATAAATACCTTAAACTACCAGTGTCAACCTACATCTATAAATAGTTTTAGCATCTCTAATCTCTTTGTTCAATTTTTTGTGAAGCTTCACTATATCAAGTAAGCAAATCTACCAATTTCTTTTATACTCCATTTATGTTTTGGGTCAATTTATTTAAAATTTTTTCATAGTGTTTATAGTTTGTCTACATATTTAAGTGTTTTACCTCTTTTTCTTAGAGAATCTTATTGTATTAATGTATGGTTTACATGTTAGGGTTTGTTTGAGATTTTGAAGGAAATTGATTTTATTTGTTATTTGATTAAATTGAGTTTGATTTTTTAACTTAAGTGTGTTATAATTGAAGAAATTATGATTTATTTAATGGGTACCAATTATATTTTGTCAATTTTATTATCAAATTGAAATTTAATGAAATTTGGAGAAATTGATTTTTATAGAATTAATAATAATTAAAAGATATTAATTTAAATTGAAAAAATATGAATTGAAAAAAATAATGTACAATTAGTTGGGTACTGATTATTTGTTGTTAGTTTTTTTTTTACTCATCTCACATTTTGATACAAAATTGAATTTATGTAGAAATGATAATTAGTTATTGGATTGTGAATTCATTTTGAATTAAAAAAATTAAATTTTGAGTTGCTAGTTACATTATTAATAAATCTTGTCATAAATATTCGATATAGGTTTCATAAGTAATGGATGATTGTTCTTAGATATATCAAGATTTTTCTGAAGGGTTGTATATGCAAAACTATCTCAAAAGGTTGAGGATTTTATTAATTTTATACTTTCTAATCTGAAGAATATTATTGAATGTGAAATTAGATGTCCATGTGTGAAGTGTAAGAATAAAAAGTTCCACCATAAAGATGTTGTGATGATGCATCTACTTAAAAAAGAGTTTGTCGATAAATACTTCTGTTGAGTGCCCCATGTTCCTTACAAAATCATGTTTGAAAGGATGGTTGACTTAACTTCTAGTTCTAGCAATATACATGGGTTTGCATATGATAATAGTAATCCTTATAGAAGTTTGGTAATGGATGCAATGAGAATGAATCAGAATTATTCATGTAAAGGTTCACGTAACATCCCTTTAGATGAAGAACTAAATGCAGATACAACTATGATTTTTGAACTTTTAAAAGATTTTAATGAACCATTATAGGATGGGCGTATAAATTACAGTACATTATTGATCATTGCACAAGTATTTACCATCAAGTGAAATTATAGGTTGGATGAAGTTGATTATTATAGGATCCTTGAATGGGCAAAAAGTATGTAACCTCAAGAGAATTGGATAAGAAATAACTTTTATATTGAATAAATGATGAAACCTATTGTCTTATGATACCAAAAAAATTGATATGATCCAACTTTTGCATGTTTTACCATGGTGAATATGCAAATTTTATCGAGTGTAGAACCTTTCTGCATGCTCCATATAAACTTAATAGTACTAGAGGAATGACACTTATCGTATATAAAAATTTGAAACTTTCCAACCATTCTTATGTTGTAAAGGTTATTTATATATTTAAGAACAACCGAGCACATGACATGACATGACATCATTTATATAATAAGGTGAATGGAGTCATAGTGCATATTTCCAATGGTGAAACTTGCAAGTAATTTAATAGGTGTATTCTCAATTTTCAATGCAATCACATAACATACATCTTGACTTGTGTACAAATGGATTTAATCCATTTGAATCCTTTGTTGCACCATATTCTTGTTGATCAGCCATACTAACTTACTCCCAAGGATATGTAGGAAACCAAAATTCATGTTTTTATCTATAGGCATACTTACTCCTTATAATCCACGGAGGATTATAGATATTTATTTTTAATTGTTGATTGATGAGTTGAATTAGTTATGGTCAATTGGGGCTTTAATATATGATGTTTCAAGAAAATAAAATTTTTAAATGAAATCAATTTTGATGTGGACTATAAATAATTTTTCTACAAATGCGACGGTTTCAAGTTGAAGCAAACATGGAAAAATGGCTTTTTCATATTATATGGATACGAATAAGCCTTTTTTTCCTTAATCAATTACAGTAAAGCTTTTTTTTTTATTACCATTGGAGGTTATTGCCAAGCCATCATCTATATTTATAATTGTTGGATAATTTTGTTTATGTTTTTTTTTTAGATTTGTTCATTGTTACAATAATTGCACAAGGTTTTTTTTTTGTGGTTGTGGATTTAATGTGAGAAATTGTTGGTTTGAATATGCTTGTTTTTGCTGCTGCTGCTGTATGCTTAGGCTGGCAGGGGTAATGCACACATATTTTATTAGAAAATTATAGAAGGTTTAGGGATTGTCGATGTCATCAAAGGAAAGATAGTACGTCATAAATTAAGGTTCTTATTTTTGATGGAATAGGCAACGAACCACCTATTTTGTTAGAAATTTATAAAAGGTTTAGGGATTGCCAATGGCATTAGCTACAGAATTGTCCATTGAAACTGAGCTTCTTGTTTTCAAAAAAATCAATGATGGACCGCCCACTTTGTTAGAAAGTTACGAAAGGTTTGGGGATTGTCAACAAAATCAATAATGAAATAATTTGTCAAAAATTAAGCTTTTTATTGCCAATGAAATCAACGATGCAATAAAAACTCATCAATTATGTTGGCATTAATGACGTGTTAAAATTTCTAATGGAATTACTGATGGAAATTCTATCAGCTATTTTAAAATCAATTAAAATCTGACAAACCCTCTCTTCCCCTATTTTTTATTTTAAAAAAATTAAAATTTATAATTAACCAACAGTTCCTCTCCATCAACAGCTTTCTCTTGTTGATTTCCCTCTCCACTAGAACCTTTATCTCTCATTGACCACCCAATTAGCCTTATATTTTTTAGATAATTAATGTTAAGTCCATCCAATTTTTGAAATTTCAAGAAAAAATAATTTTGGTCAAAAACTTTATTTTTTCTTTTAAGCTTTTGGTTTGAGAGAGAAAAGAGAGTCGATAGATTCTAGCAAAGAGAGAAAATCATCAATTAATAATGATTTTTGCCACCAAAATAGTCAATTTTAGCATCAACAAATTCCATTTGATAATGAGAATTTCACTTAAATAGTTTTTCACCTTCAATTTGTCTAAGAAAGTAGATTTGACATCGGATTTGCCTTTTATTTTAGGTTGACTTTGAGTTTTTGGACCTATTTTTTGGGTTATTTAATGCCATTTATGGGTTTATTAAGGTGTGTATGATATTTTCATGGTGATTTAGGTCAAAAATAGGTTGAAAATAGAATTTTTAGGCAAAACAACTAAGGTACGAGTTTCCAGTGACCTCTAGTTGTCAAAAACTGGATACAAAGAAGAAGCATCGTCTGCAATATTAAAAAAAAAACAAATGGCGGATTATGACTTGTACGCCTTTAATATAAAAAAGTCAATAGGCCTGGTGCATGGGCCAGACCTCTTTCAAATGGGCTTGGCGATATGTCTGCATGCATCTTGCTTGTTTTGTTTATTATTTTTTTTAGTTTTCCCTTTTTAATTTTTCATTTTCCATGTATATTACACTTTAGTCCATTTAGATAGATTGACTAGAAAATAATTTGAATTGTTTTTATTAGATACCATTGAAATTTTAATATTTTTACGAAATCATAGATTTTTTATATATTAGTGAGTGTTCTTTTTTTATAAACCTTCATGATTATTTTTCCTAGATTTAATTTGGCCGCTAATATTATTTTTGTTTGGTTAAATATTGTTTATTCTTTTGTTTTTTTTCATAAATATTTATAGTATTATTTTTATAACATTAGCCAGCATTTTCTTTAAGATCTCCACAATTATTTTTACCATAGTCATTAAACTTGGCCCGGGGGTTGACTCGGCCAGAAGGCCCGGTCACGGGTCAACCAAGAAAAATTTAAAAAATATTAAAGGTTTTAATATTTTATATGAAAAAATTAAAAAAAAAAACAATCCATGTAAATGTAGGGTATATATGTTATAAATAATGAAATTTAAAATATTATTTTAAAAGGTTTTTTTATCTCACATCAGAAAGATATTATCTTATCATTTTAAGTTTAAGTATTTAAACGAAAAATATTTTTTTATCTAATATTAAAAAAACACAATTTTTTTCTTGTGAATTATATAAATAAGTTTCCAATCCTATATTAAAAAATAAAATATTCTTCTAGGATTTATATAAATTTGTAACTATTAATAAAATAATATTAGACTCATGTATATAATATTGGACCAAAAAAACCTTTAATTCCTTCAACAGGCTCGAGGGAACGCCCATGCTTTCCATACCTATGTTTTATTTTTGCAAGATAACGAGTACATACTGGATTATTATCGACGCGAATGGCCTTTGAAAGAAGCATTTTTCAGCATCTTTTCTTGGCATAATTCTGGACATAGGTATTTAATTATTATTTAGTGATCAAATAATATTAATTTATTGCATCAGTTTCTCCAGGGTTTTTTTTCTTTTTTTTGTGTGTATATATATATTGGTTTAATGAGGAAATGATTTGTTTTAGTTGATTTTGTTTTCTGGGGTGTGGAACCCACGGTTCACAAGTTTCTGGACCGACGATGACACAGACGATGATGAAGAATCAAGACTTTAACGTCTCTGATGATGTTAAGTTTCCTACAAGTCCTTTTCTGAAGATGATGTTGAGCAATGACAGATAGGCTGCTGGGACAGCATCGTGTGATTTTTGATTCTCAAAACCATGTAATGCACTGATGATCGATGCTGTATATTTAAATTTTCCTTTTTGAAATGTTGTAAAAGATAAGTAATTGAAGGCTTCGATTTTTCTATTTTTTGAAATGTTGTAAAAGATAAGTAGTCAATCTTAGCATCAACAAATTCCATTTGATAATGAGAGTCTTAAATATTTTGTTGGATAGATTTAGGATTGTTTAGGTTTTATATAAACATTACCTAAAGATCACATGTTTTTTATGGCTTTGAATAATTGTTTTAAGGTTGATTTGTCATAAACCACAAGTTGTCCAAGTGTCCGATCTTTAACCGTAATCCACATGAACTACCAATGAGAAATCTCCTAAATCATTTTAGGAAAGAGAGATTGATATACCTTAGAGTGCTAATTCTTTTCTTTTATGTTTTAAGTATTGATCAAGTATTGTACTCTACTCCCTTTTTTTATCATAAAAAAAATAAAATGTATAACTTTCTATTTATAAAGAAACCTAAAAACCCTATAAATAAATTAAAATCAATTTGACCCTTAAATAATAACAGGTTTATTATTTTAGGCTAATTTTATAAATTTATTCAATTAAATCCCTACTTGATTTTTGCTAGGTTTAAAATTGTAATTCGTATAAATTACACTTCAGTTCTCAATTTCTAAAACTTATTTATAATCAAG
>Ga0325400_1007498_pt1 | contig 10435 bp, 9 predicted proteins | sample PopdelMetagenome_2_FD_205662 | JGI IMG/M metagenome (GOLD analysis project Ga0325400, IMG submission 205662) | Populus deltoides microbial communities from Bellville, Georgia, United States - Xylem-PdKOR-R1 | ecosystem: Host-associated > Plants > Phyllosphere > Stem > Wood/Secondary xylem...
GTTGTGCTTTGGCCGGCTATCTTTGAACGGCTCAGATCATGCTGGAATAAATGACAGGCACATGATTTGAAAATAAATTACCAATCAAATATCGCCACGTGTGGAACAGAATGACGCAAGTGCTCATCTGTCTCCTTTTTTTTAAGACTATTGTGGTTTCGATTGAAAAAAATTCCTGTGCCATCTCAGTGACTTCGGAACCGTGCCTCTTTTTTTTTTTTTTAATATATATAAACGAGATGACAAGTTTGCGTGCTGTTATGAATTTATAAAACAAATATACTTAATAATATTATAATTATAAATTAATATTAAAGAAATAATAAAAACTAAAATTATGATAAAGTCAATATTTTATGATAAAAAAAATTGTGTTGGTGATCAAAAACTTAAAGACTGAATAAAATAATTTATAGCAATCCATAAAATATTTTATGAGGAAAAATACAATGTTTTCACCACATGATTTAGCTTTTCTGTTAATAAAAAAAATATAAAGCTAAATTCTCAGTACTGTAGCAATCCACAGTAATATGTAAGGAAAGCTATAGTATTTTCCATACATGTTTTAGCTTTATGTATAATGATTTTTTTTTCCCTGAAACTATTGTTTTTAACTATATGAGATAAACGATAACAAAGTCAAGTTCAATTAAAAAGAAAATAAATCTCACCAAACTTGTAAACCGGAATAACTTGGGTTACCTAACAAATAGATGAATTATTTTAACCTTGTAAAAAGGCAAAATGAAAAGAAATAAATTACAAAACTTATTTTTCAATTACATCAATATTTAAAAAAAATAAACAAAAACAAATTTTAAAAAAAACCATAACAAAAATTTAAAAAAAGTGAAGAAAAAGTAATACACCGTGAGTAAAAAAAAATTACAAAGCGAAATTTTTAACCAGCTCACTATTAAAAAAGAAAAATTAATAAATATAATTTTAGAAAAAAAACAAAAAGAGAAAAGAAAAGAAGGGAAAGTCCTATAGAAAAAAAAAAGAGGAAAGTAATACACTGTAAGTGTAAGTGAGAAAAAAAGTGAAAAAAATAAAAAAAATAAAAAAACAAAAGTGAGAAAAAAAAATACCCTATGGATTACTATTGTAATCTACAGGATTTTGGGTGTGGATGAACAATGAATTCCCCACACCCTTTAACTTATTTTAAAAATATATTATTGTTTTATATTTTTTAAAAATAAATTAATATTAAATACAATATTTTTTTCATTTATAAAAGAAAAATTATTTTATCAAGTTTTTAAATTTATACTGAAAAAAATATTTTAAGAATTTCTCCATGATTTATTTTGCAAGTTTTCTACTATTTTTTAAATGAAAAACAAAACATGAACCATATTTTTTTATTTTATATAAAAGCACATTTTAGCAATGTAAGATATTAAAATTATTATTTTTTATATTTTTATATTTAATTAGCATCATAAATTTAATTTTTATTATAAATCTAATATAATTTTGTTTGTTAATAATATAATTTTTTCATGATAATTTTGAATAAAATAAAATTAATATTCTATAATTAGATTAACCCAAATACAACAAGTTGTTATATAATTAGATTATACCAAATACAAAACAAAAAAGAATGGTTTTATTTTTTTTTATAAAAAATACTTGTAATCTTTATGTTTTTTTGATGAAAAAAATTTATCCTTATTCTTAACAAATAAACAGATTTTCTAATTTTTTTATCAAAAAAATAAAAACTAAAAAAGGAAAAGGAAAAGGAAATTAGAAATAAAAATAGAAAATATTTTTTAATTAGGTAACATGTCCGATTGTTTTTGTTTTGGATGATTATATTGTTTATTTTCATAATTGTATTTTCATTGTATTGATTGAATATGAATGATACAATTTATAGGATACAAAACTATATCAAAATAGGAAACTAAATATACAAGGAAATCTGGAAACTAATTACAGAATCAATTATCCTAATTTAAGAAACCAATATAGAATCTTACACCTGTATAATTCATGATTAGACGAGATAAAATCCCAACACTTCCTCTCAAGTTGGTACATAGATGTCACACATGCCCAACTTGTCTAAAAACTTTGAGAACACTCGATTTGATGCTTTGAATCTTAGGCAACTCCACAATTTTTCCATCCAATTTCTCCTTAATGAAGAATCTGTTTACCTCGACATGCTTTGTACGATCATGTTGAACTGGGTTATGAGCAATATCACATTCTGATTTATTATCATAGTAGAGTTGAATTGGTTGCCTAGATTGGTAACCTAGATCCTGTAAGAGAAGCCTTAGCCATAATGCTTCACAAAATCCAAGGGTCATACCTCTGAATTCAACTTCTACGCTAAAGCGAGCAACAACATTCTGTTTCTTGCTTCTCCATGTAACGAGATTACCTCCTACAAAGGTAATGTAACCAGAAGTAGATCGCCTATCATCTATAGCTCCAGCCCAGTTAGCATTAGTATATGTATTTATGCTTTGGTAATCTGCATTCTTAGTGAACAAAATCCCCTTTCCTGGAGCAGCCTTCAGAAACCTTAAAATTCGCATAACTGCATTCATATGTTGTTCTTCAGGATTATGCATAAACTAGCTAACAATACTCAATGTGTATGCCAAATTTGGTCGTGTGTACGCTAAGTACATTAATCTGCTTACAAGTCCTTGATATCTTCCCTTATCAATAGGTACCTGGTTGGACTTAACACATAACTTCAGACCTTCTTCCACTGGTGTTTCAGCTGACTGACATGCTAACATACCAGTCTCTTGTAATAAATCTAAGACATATTTTCTTTGAGACAAAAGGATCCCTTTATTAGATCGAGACACTTCTATCCCATGAAAATATTTCAAATCACCTAAATCTTTCATTTCAAATTCTTTGGACAAGTAATTTTGTAGGGCCTTCCTTTCTTCAGGATCATTTCCTATAACCACCATATCATCCACATATATAATGAGTGCAGTGATCTTACCCTGTTGTTTCTTTAAAAATAAAATGTGATCTTAATTGCTCCGATGATAGCCAAAAGCTATCATAGACTTTGTGAACCTTCCAAACCATGCTCTCGGAGATTGTTTCAACCCATACAACGATTTTTTTAATCTGCACACCTTCTGACTAAGCTTTGTTGGTATCATGCATCCTGGTGGGAGATTTATGTAAACTTCTTCGGACAATTCTTCATATAGAAAGGCATTCTTTACGTCAAATTATTGTAATGGCCAATCCAAGTTCGCAGCTAAAGATAACAAGACTCGAATTGTGTTGATTTTAGCTACAGGTGTAAATATCTCCGTGTAATCAATCCCATAGGTTTGAGTGTAACCTTTTGCCACCAGTCTTGCTTTGAAGCATTCAATTGTGCCATCAATTTTGTACTTCATAGTGTAAATCCATCGACATCCAACTGGTTTTTTTCCTGGTGGAGGATCAACAAGTTTCCAAGTTTCATTTTTTTTGTAAGGATTTCATCTCCTTGTTCATAACTGCTTTCCACCTGGGATCAATTAAGGCTTCCTGCACACTATTAGGAATAGATACAGTAGATAATTGATTTACGAATGACATATTTGATTATAACAACCGATGGTTAGACACATAATGACTTATGAGATATTTAATTTTGCTAGAAAGTTAGGTTCATATATGGGTTTAGGAATACCTCTGGTGTGACACTGTGGTAACTGTTTTAGAAATGGTTCTGAAACTACATCAAGAACATCTGCAACAGAAGATTGGTTTGGTATTATGCAAGGGTTTGACTCCGATAAAGGAGCAACGTCTTTAGCTTTTAGACTTTCATCGCCACTTGTATCTAAAGACATACCACTTAAATCCAATTCATCCACTTCATGATTGACTGGTCCAACTTGTGAGTCGTCACCACTTAAATCCAAGGTTATACCACTTCGATCCAAGTTGCCCACATCCAAGTTACCAGATTCAGGGGATTCGTTTTCCTCAAAATTGTGATTATAGTTTAGGACATCATAATCTAGAGTCTGAATTTCCTTATGGTTCTCCCTTTAAAGTTTAGTCTTAGGGGAAAAATACATTGATTCCTCATGAAAAACAACATCTATTGTGATAAACATTCATCGAGTTGGAGGATGATATCATTTGTATCCCTTTTGATGAGTAGAATACCCGAGAAAAACACATCGTAACGCTCGAGGAGTCAACTTATTGCATTGATGTTTATGGAGGTGCAGACATGCTACACACCCAAAAATATGAGGAGGCAAATTCGAGACTATTGGGGCTACAACTGTATCACTAAGAGCTTGGAATGGTGTCTGAAAGTTAATAGGGCTAGAGGGCACCCGATTAATTAAATATACTGAAGAGTTAAGTGCTTCTCCTTAATAGGACAAAAGGCATATGAGCTTCTATTAGTGAAGCTCGAACAACCTCCAACAAATGTTGATTTTTTTGCCTTGCAACCCCGTTCTGTTGGGGTGTATTGGAACAAGTAGTTTGATTAATAATTTCGTATCTTTTCAAATACTGTTGAAGTTTAGAACTCTGATATTCTCTTCCATTGTCACTGCAGAGAACCTGAATTTGTATACTGTATTGAGTTTCAATTATTTTATGAAACTTATAAAATAACAAATTCACTTTACCTTTGGATGTCATCAAGTATAACCGGGTCGTTCTAGTACAGTCATCAATAAAAGTAACAAACCAACGTGATCCACTTAAAGTAGTAACTTTGGATGGACCCTAGACATCAGAATGTATAACCATAGAAGGGAGTGGACTTTTATTTAAACATAACTGAAAGGATGCTCGATGGCTCTTTGCTAGTTGACAAACATCACAATGGAAGCTAGAAATGTCAAATTTTACGAATAAATTAGGAAATAATTTCTTCAAATACCCCAAGGAAGCATGTCCTAGATGCCGATGCCATAACCAGATTTCATATTTCTTTTTCTCCCCTCAGAGCCATCCACTGTTAAGGCTTTTCATAACTCGCTTGAACTCGTTGGCACCAGGTTCAAGTAATACAACTTCCCTTGCCTAATACCATGCCCAATCGTCTGCTTTGTTCGAATGTCCTTAAACACACAAAATTTAGGCAAAAAATTACAACACAAGATAAAGTTTTGGTTATTTGAGAAATTGACAACATGTTGTAATCTAACGATGGAACAACTAGAATAGAGTTTAAATTCAAAGTACTAGTGAAAGTCACAGATCCTTCCCCAATAACTAGGGTCGAAGCACCATTGGCAGTAGAAATTTTTTTTTATAAGGATGAATTTAGAGTTGAGACCTATCTAAAATCAAATGTCATATGATCTGTAGTGCCAAAATCAATTATCCATGCACTATTGAAAACATGTGTAGAAATATTTAAAACTTTACCATCGTTATTTGCAATTAAGACCAGTGCAAAGGCCTTTTCAGCAACATCATCCTTAATTTTTGTTTCTGTAATTGCTACCGTGGAGAGCCTTTTTAAATTCTTCTTCAGTGCATCACGACTATGATCCCACCATTCAGGATACCCCATAAGTTCGAAACACCGACTTTTGGTATGGTCAGTCTAATTGCATTGGGTGTATTTGTAGGTAGACTTGTTAGTGCCATTGTTGGTCTTAGGATGGTTCTGCCAGTTTTGATTAGATCGGTGTCTAGCCAACATGGTGAAAGCTTCTGGATTTCCAGATTCTCCTTTTCAAAGTTGCACAACGAATTGCCTCTCGTCGGACCAAAAAATAACATTCTTCTAAGTCTGGAACTGGTTCCATGCATCGTATTTCCCCACGAACTTGTTCAAATTCACCATTCAATCCAACAAGAAAGATGTGTACCCTAAGTTGCTCAATGGATTTTCGGTATGTAACAATGTCTTCAGGATCTGTCATGATTACTTTATCACGATGGTCCAATTTTCGAAAAACCTCAGTTAGTTCTTCATAATATTCAGATAGAGATTTGCTACTTTGTTTGGTGGTGAATGCCTTTTGGCTTAAGGTAAAAACTTGCAACTCATCGCTTCCATCATAGAAGTCCTTTGATAGAGCACTCTAGATTTCGTGAGCAATAGGTAAGCAGAGGTAACGCTTCATAATTTTTGGAGTCATGGACATCAACAACAACCTTTTCACTTTTTGATTTTCAGCATAACACTTTTTATATCCATCTTCTGTCTCTGCAGGTGGCTTCTTCTTACCACAAATATAGGAGAGTTTCTCCCTTTCAGAAATATGCATCTCCATTAGCTAGGACCAAACATCATAGTTTGATTCGGTGAGAATAATTCCTACATTAAAAACACCCTCAGATTGAACAATAACAGGAACTGATTTCATCCCAGACGATTTAATGTTTTTTTCACTCATCTTTATTCATTAGAAGGGAGAAAAGAATAATAACTGGAAGGAAAAAAAGAACGATAATAATAATTACGTAAGGCAGAGGTTCCTATATCAATGGCAGAGGTTTAAGAATTTTTTTTTGCAGAGGCAGAGGTTTTTCAAACCACTCTTTGATACCATGTTTGTTTTCAGAATTGTTTTTTCGTTGTATTGATTGAATATGAATGATACAATTTATAGGATACAAACCTATATCAAAATAGGAAACTAAATATACAAGGAAATCTGGAAACTAATTACAGGAATAATTATCCTAATTCAAGAAACAAATATAGAATCTTACACCTACACAATTCCTGATTAGACTAGATAAAATCTCAACATATATCCCATGCAAAAAAATATTATTTTTGTTTTCTATCATTGATAAAAGAGGTTATTATATGAAACTAGTAAGTAGTGTGTAGTTTTGATAAAATCTATATTTATAATTAATGGTATTATACTAAAATTATATTAATATTACTAAAAAAAAACTAAATTAGTTAAGTGTTTCGATATGCTACCACTATTCATACACACTCAATTGCACTCTAAGTTGCATTATTCATCCACAGCGCAGTCGTTTTTTTACATCCCTTTTAGTAGTTTTATTTTATTTTGATATTTCAATTTTTTTTTTTGCTATCATTTGACACTTAATTTTAATTTTTTTCAATTTGGTTTAAGAGGGTGTGGTTTTATTGTGTAGCTGTTGTGCTTGCTCTCGCATATGTATTGTGGTGGGATTTACAATTGCATTACATAACAAGTTATAATTACAAATTACAAATTATAAATTACAATCACTTAAAAAAAAAGAACCAAGATTATAATATGAGCAAATGAAAAGATGAATTTAAAATTTTTATTGTGACATGGAGATACGGAAGTCCTAAAGACCAATAGATGTTCACCAAGTGTTCAACTTTTTTTTCATTATTGGGATGGTTCACAAATATTACAATACAACAACATATTTGACATGTATTTAATGACAGGCGATAATTGTTTTTTTAAAATCAAATATTATTTAAAATATATATAGCAATTGGATAATTTTATAAATATCATTACAAATAATTATTTAAATAGAATTTTATTTTAAGATATATAAAAAAAACAATGAGGGCCAAGGGAAACAAGTGAGTGTAAAGTGCAACCTCACATGTTTAACTTTAGAGCCAAATGAATTTTTTTATATATATAGATAATGAACTAGATAGATGATCCATGTTATACTGTGGGCCAAACAATTTTTTTCCGAACGTGAAAAAAAAAACTCCATACAAAACTTGGGATTTTAAAAAAAATCATAGAATTGGATCACTAGGTCGACTGGGTTTAATAACCTCAGCTAATCTAATAATACTTAAAAAAAGTAATGACGGCAAATAAACTGAATTATTAAAAATTTAACATCTATGATATATATAAAAAAAGTGACAACAGAAAAAGATTCGAGTTAACCTATCAAATCTGTTACTCGAGACATGAGATAGGAATAACTTCAAAGAAAAGAAAGTGAAAAAAAATAATAAAGACTAATTTGTAACCAACCAAATATTGGAAAATATAATTTTAAAAAAAATACACTAAAAAAATAGAAGTCAACTAAAATTAACCTTATAAACTTGTAACTTTGGTTATGAGGCCGACATCATATTATAGAATGCAAACTTCAAAAAATTATGAAACAAAATTCTCAATAAACTAAATGTTAAGGGATGAAGCAAAAACAATAATTAAAAACCATGATCAAAGGAATTGTGACTAGTTTTTTTTGTTAATGTTTTTCAAAACTCGTTGATTTTATTTGCTAAATCCTTATAAAATAATATATAATTTTTACATTCTTGACTTCTTGTAGAATAAAAAAATTAGTTGATCCGGGTAATCCTGGTCAACTTACTCGACCTATGACCTAGGAGTTGCTTTGGGTCAACTCTTGGGCCAGGTCTAAAAACCATGATCAAAAGAATGGGACACAATTTCTTTGTTAAATTATTTTTAATTTATTTTAAAAGTCGTATTTAAAACCCATTGATGTTTTTTTCTTTTTAAAATTTTCACCAAAATAATGTCATTTTTACATATTTGTAAAATAAAAAAATTAGTTGCTCGGGTAACCCTGGCCAACTCACACAACCCGTGACCCGAGACTTGCCCGGGGTCGACATCCGGGTCGAGTTTAAAAGCCATAATTAAAAAAAATAAAGACGCAACTTCCCTGTAAAAAAAATTTAAAACCCGTTGAATATTGTTTTAGAACAAGTTGATCTAGATAACCTTGACCAACCCACTTGATTTGTGACCTAGGACTTACCCGGGATCGACCTTTGGGTTGGGTTTAAAAACCAGGATTGAAAAAATAATGATCAATTTGGTATTAAAATCATATAAAATCAAACAACGAGGGATGACTCTGGAAAAAAATTCAATTAAGAAAATAAATGAAACCAAAAGAAATTATAATGAAAAGAATGGTGCTCAACTTTTTTTTTATAAAAAAATCAGGTATGAAATTGAAAAGAAAATCAATTAGAAGAAGGGTGAAAAACAAAATAAATATCAATGGAAAGAAAGAGAACCAAATCCAACATCAAAATAAAATAAAATATAATGATAAAGAATGAAATTGAAAAAATAAATAAATCATAAAAAGAATTCAAAGCAAATATAGAACAATAAAAACTATGAGGACCATAATTAAAATAATACAAAAGTTTATGGTATTTTTGAACTTTGGAGGAGAGAGAAAAGATGGTGGAGTAGAAGAAATCTAGTCGTCACTTAAAGGCAGCCTTTAGGACAAAACATGTCGCCCTACAATGCTTTGCCTGAGACTAGGGGTGTTAAAAAAACCGATTAACTGAGAAAATCGATGGAAAATTAATCGAGAAAACTGAACCGAGATGAAAAACCGATTAAACCAATTTTTAAAACCATAAAAGCTTGCCGGTTCGGTTCGGTTTTACCATTGAAACCGGTGAACTGAACCGGTCCACCCATACAATAAAGTTAATAAACAACCTATAAATAATACAGTAAACCTAACCCTAATTGATAACATTACATGAAAAGTCGCCACCCACACTAGAGATAATTTATCGCCTTTTTTCCCTTTTAATTTTCATCCACCCTACATTTCTGTCCCCTGCATCTGTCTCTTCTCTAGCCGAATAATAAGTCATTAACCCACGTCTCCGCATCCATCTAGTATACTTGCAGCCAAACAAAAACTCTTGGCTTCTCTCTTCACTTGCAGTAGAAAGAGAGGGAGGAACGGCAAGGTAAAGTTTTTCCATCTGACACTGCTTCCATCCTTAAGACATGGGTTGTACTATGTCGACTACAAGCAAATCAAAAGGAGCCACTTAAAAAAAAAGCCATTATTGAGCAGAGAGGCGGATGATGAAAAGCCAAATCGGACCGAGAGGGACGATATAAGAAAGGGAAACCAAGGGGAAAATGGAAGCATGTGGAGAGGGAAACTTCGAAAGCCTTGGATTCTCTGTTCATGAAAGCATGCTGGTCCATTACCACATCCATGATTAGGTTTCCCTCTTTTTAAGCCAAAAAACTAAATTTAACCGAACCAAACTAGTTCGGTTTGAACCGAAATTCGGTTCGGTTTGAATTTAAAAAAATACAAGTTGCTCGGTTCGGTTGGTTTTTATGGTTCGAACTGAATCGAACCGAACCATGAACAGGCCTACCTGAGACGATAATTGGGTATTTTTGGATACTAGGAGGTGTCATATGCCGTTCAAATAGCACAGATAACCTCCACACTTTGGTGTGTTCTTATCACGCCCCAACAACTTTTTATTTTGTTTTTTTATATATACCAAAACATCCTTAACCCCATATGAAATTTACAAAAAAACTAGAGTATAAAAGACAAAAATGCCCTTAAAAACAAAAACATTTGTTTTAAAACCCAATGTTATGTTGATAATCTCACTGTGCTCAAGAGAAGGAAAAACCGAAATAGCCTTTATCCCAAAGCAAACAGAAATTCTGCTTCCGAGAGTATCCAGGAC
>Ga0325400_1007499_pt1 | contig 10434 bp, 4 predicted proteins | sample PopdelMetagenome_2_FD_205662 | JGI IMG/M metagenome (GOLD analysis project Ga0325400, IMG submission 205662) | Populus deltoides microbial communities from Bellville, Georgia, United States - Xylem-PdKOR-R1 | ecosystem: Host-associated > Plants > Phyllosphere > Stem > Wood/Secondary xylem...
TCAGATTCATATCTGACATGATCAGTGCATCCAAGGTAAGAATTTTAACCTGTGGCAAGGCTTCCAAATTGATACAAGTTTTCCTGTTAGTTCCAGTTTATTTGTGATTGAAGTCATTGAGAGTGGTGTTCAAGTGGGCATAATATTCTAGGAAGGCAGGGTTTTTTTGGCTGTTTTGAAGTCTCAAAAAATTAAAAATTAAAAAAAAAAAAAAACCATACCATAGAATCGTTTTTCATAGTGTTCGATGTTTGAATCTCAACCACACAAATTTGACATGGGACGTGTAATGATTGACATTTATAAGCATTCTATAAGCCGAATTCCACATAAGGATCAACTAGCTATAAACAATTGAGTTTGTTTTCATGCACAAATTAGATTTAGAAATTGTTAAAAAAGAATTCTTTAGTTTTCTTAGTGATTTTATTTTCTTATTTAATTTATGAATCCTAATGATAATTGAATTCTATTAGCGATGCAACTTTCAATAATATTTTTTTTATAAAGATTCAAGTCTATAACTAGTATAAATAAGGATATCTAGTTATTTTTTGAATAGATTATCATATTAAACATATTAAAAGATTTAATTAAAAGTTTTTAGTTTAGAGTTATATATATAGTTTAAGGATTATAATTTAGGATTATAATTTTTAGAGCTTGAGACAACATTACCTTTTATTTTTTATTTTTATATGTTGTGTCGGTTTGTATAGAGTAGGTTGACATGTTTGATGGATGATGGTATTGACAACATCATCTCGTCCCACAAGACAAATCAAAAAGTGGGGTCTATTTAAAGCCCTATAAGGACTTGAGAGGTAGCATAAAGAACTCTATTGAAAAGATTTTATAGGTTGCATCATTTGTTAAGCAAACAAGAAAACATAGATTGTAATGAGAATAGGGATGTGTCTAGAGATTTACCTCAAGGTAGACCAAACCCCAAATATATTCTCACAAGCCTATATAAACATCATATTTATATGCAAAGTGATGTTTACAAAAAACAATGCACTGAAGACTTGGTTTACAGTCATCCTTTTCGTAGATGCATTTTCAATTTTGATTAAATTCCTTTTTTTAATAGGGAATTTTTTTAAGAAAAGATTTACAGACATCATATCTATATGACGTGTTGTTTACAAATCTAGATTCTAATAACATGAGAGCGTTAGGAAAATCCAGTTGGGGTGTTTTTGGGTTTAAAAGTTTATTTTTTAACCTATTTGACATAAAAAACGAAAGAAACACCCTAGAAATCTCAATAACCTAGATTTCAACCACTAAAGATGGCAGGAGAATTAGGTTGGGGTGTTTTTGAGTTTAAAAGTATGTTTTTTTAATCTATTTTATACAAAAAAAAAACAAAGAAACACCCTAGTAACCTCAATAAACCAATCTTTCAACTCAAAACACCCCTAAATTGGTTCAAAAAATATAAAATCAAACTAAAAAGAATTCTCTCTCGAGCCTAATGTACTTTTTAGGTGATGAAGGTAAGAAAACATCATCATCGAATTCCTCTCATCAAATGAAATTATCTAACACCAATCTTGGGTGTTTTATTGTAAAAATAGTGATAATTGAAACCTTTCTCTCTCTATCGTTGTTTTCTGGTGAATTTCTCTCATTTCTCAAACCTAGAGATTTAAAATTGAACAAAATGAATTTGTATACAAAAATAATATTTGTTGTAAATTTAAGGTTAGCTATATATTCTTGTCGTGTTTTACATTTCAATCATCTATCTTTTAATAGTACAAGTTTGAGTCGATTGCAAAACAAGTTTGAGCCAGCATATATATTTTTGGTCATTCTTATGATCGTTAAAATGATGTCTTCTCATGCTTAACTCGGAGAGAAACACTCTTGTAAGGTACTCCTAACTGGAAACACTCGAGCAAAGTAGCTATAAACATAAACAAATAAATGAGATCCAGTCTTAAAATTTATAATAAAATTAATCAGCTCATTGTATTACGAGACATTGTTTTTTCTGGCTCAATATGCATCACATAAATTAAGCAGATTATATACATAGCTCTGACAAATAAATGCTGGTTTAGAATTCGACCCAATATATATCTGAGGAGCGACTTATCATTATAGAATGGTAAACTGTGATAAACATAACTAATTACAAGATCATGTCTAAAGATTTAATATTAATAGTTGTATTTATGTTGCAGAATATAGATGACAAAATACTTGCTTTTGATGACAATGTGATGATGTTGCCAATGAGACTATTTGGTGCTTTCTAATATTATTGTTTAAACAAAAAATAATAATAAATTAAGCTTAATAGACATTTTTCTTCGGTAAAACTAGCTGCCCAGTAATAATAATAAAAACAATTCTAACCTTGTCACAAGTTAAAAACACTACCATAAAATTAGCAAATACAAACGGAATAAGTATGCTGGTATAATCTAAAAAGTTAGAAAAGAATTACTATAAATTTCATTGCAACTATTAACTCACCGATAAATTTACGTATGATTCTCTTATTGATGATATGTTAAATCGTACTGAGGGAATTACTGATGGAATGAAATGGGTATTTTTTTTATTGCGCATGTTTCGTCTATAAAAGTCATCGGTAAATTTATTAACGACGAACTTGCTGACATACCAAAAATTACCTACGAGCATTTTTATGACGGACATTTTCCGTCCATGATCCTTACGATAAAATAATCACAGACAGATTATTAGTGTAAATACCGAAAGAAATTTTCATCAATAAAACTGTTAAATCTAGTAGTGAAAATTTTACGATCTTCATTTACCAACACCAAACCACTCTACCAAGAAGAACTTGTTCTTTCCGCCAGAGGCATCAAGGGTTGCTTATGTCGATGCAGACACAAGAGCTACAAGGTTATTAAAATGGTGTTAAACAACATTAGAGTTTGAAGGATGGATACCAATATTTTTAGGGTTATAGAAGAACTAAAAAGTCATGTTTAGAATTGAAGTTTGGCATTACATATTCTTTTCTTCTCCCAAACATTCGTAGAACCAAAAATGATCATAAATACTTAGATGGATCAATAATGCATTACCTGACTTTGTTGTATTCACTTTAGGCTTTCCATTTCTCATGTTATTAGAATTAACAGAAAACTAATTGCAGTGACAAAAATAATATAGACAAGGCTTACGTAATTCACGGTGGATTAGAACACTAAAATTACATCTTTTTCCTTAATAAAGAAAATCAATTAACTAACCTTGGAGGGTAAATAGGTATTTTCACGGGGTTCATTAACATGACCTAATTAATATGGTAAAAATACTATAGACAAGGTATAATTCACTATAGATTAGAGCAATAAAATTATATTTTTACCCTTAACCAAGAAAATCAATAAACTAGTCTAAAGGTGTAAATGAATCTTTTCAAGGGGTTCATTAGCCATTCTTGGATTGATTGAGGGAAGTTCAATTTTTTTGTATTTTTTTACATAATGAAATGACTTAAATACCCCTAAAAGAAAAAAAAACATTCAATAGCCATAGAAGAGCTTTTTTTGGGATTTCATTTTTCAAAGCACATTAAAATTACCATGTTACCCTTAGATTAAAATTAAAACAAGACTCAAGGGGTTTTTTTTGTACTTTCACATTGGTTTTTTTTCATTATTATCAGGTGGGCTTAGGGGCAATTTGGAATTTTAATATATATAAAAAAGTTGCATGCGAGCGCAACACATGCGTTAGTGTGTAAGCCGCCTCACCATCTTTAAGTGGCTTATACAAAGACTTATGATGGCAAAAAATAGCCTTCCTTGATGTTTTCAGATTTGTCATGGTGGTGCCTACCTCTTTAAGTGGCACGTTTATTTTAGTCATTGTCTGTTCTATTTTTTTTCCTTTTCTTTTCTCTCTCTTTTTCTCGAATTGCATGCTGCCACTAAAAAACTTCACAAGAGCCCTTTAATTTGTTTTTATGTCAGATATAGTCCTTGTTCTTTTAATTGTAATTTTTTTATTTGAATAAATTATTTCAATTTGAAAATTGTTTTTAATTTCATCCTCTAATTTTTTCATGTCTCAAATTTGATCGATATTCTTTTGATTGCTTATTGTTTTTAATTGAGATGATTTTAAAATTGATTTTTTTTTGTGATTTCATCCCCTTTAATTTTTTTTTTTAAGGTTTGAATCTCATTCTTTCAATTGCTATTTTTTTTTTTGCTTTGGCATATTTTCTTAATTGATTTTTTTTTTCAATTTCATCCTTCAATATTAATCTGATTGGGAATTGACCTTCTTGATTAAGTCTGAGTGTTGGATTTCATGGGTCATGAATTTAGGTGATTAACCCAAGTTTAGAAGACTCGCTCATGTTTACTTTGTTTTTCATTCTATTAAATTAGTATTGTCTATTTTCTTAATATTATTAAATTAATCGAGTTTATTAAACTTAGTTGTCTCAATGACTGGAATCTCGATTTTCTTCTTTTTTTATTCCTTAAAAACTCTAGCGTCACCTTAAATGATTTCTTTTTTGTGTTCAGAAAACTTTGTTAGGTCTTATTTTTAAACTAACTTTTTTTTTTCACTTTCGGTCTTCAATAAATGGTTCATTAGAAATAGGCTTCTTAATTTATTTTGATATGAATTCTATGAGTTTATCAAATTCTTTTGAGAGGAGAGGGGATGATAGGATCCGAACTACATTAAAGAACCTATTTGAAGTTCTAAATGGGCTAATCACCAAGTTAAAGACAAAGAATCTCAAATATACATATAATGAGCTTCTTTAAAGTATTTGGATCATGATGAATTTCAAGAAGTCTATATCTTTAACAATTAATGATCAGACCTTAGTTAATTTAATCTATGTGCAAAAGAGGTTTGATTCATCTACTTCATGAGATACTTAGTTTCAGAAATTTTAAATTTTATTTGTTTTCATGTGTTTTATGGATTCTAATTTATTGGAGGATTCCTTATTATGTGTGAACATCTGGGACTAAGGAAGAGTTAATTTCCTTATTTGTTCAGGATTCCAAGAGGCGACAATAATATCTATTCAGTCAAGGGGTTTCCTTAAGCAATGAATTTATTCAACACTTGTTTTTTTAAATCTCTATAGTGCGGCAACTTAAGTTTAATTTTAGAAAAAAAAATATTTATTTTTTGTTTTGGGCCTTATTTGATATACTTTGGATCTTATTTTAATTTGGGTTGATGTTAGCCCATTAGGTCAACTAGGGTTTATTTTATTTCAAGTATAAGTGTTATTTTTGTAAGAAAATAATTTATTAGAATGGAAATACATCTTATTGCATATCATTGTGTGTGAGAGAGAAAATTCTCTTAATTCGGTTTTTTATTAAACTACCATGACTTATCTAAGAATTGACCAAGTTTCGTGGCGTCTTCCATACTTCTCATTCACATCTCTTCATAGGCTTTAGGTGGGGGGTTTTCGGTTACTTATAGTCTTGGTTTCTCGGTACAGGTTATTGTTGTGTCAAGCTCAAAGCCTAAATTTAACTTTTTATGAAAATGATTATTTGATTATGAATTTTTATGTCTTTATATCAATGGGGTTCACATCAATGACCCTACTTTCAAAATACTCGATCTTACTAAAATAACTGACCACATGCTTAAAACACAAAAAAATACCAAGATTAGTTACCAACTATTTTCATGCCCCTAGCTACAAGAGTTATACCAACACCTGATCAAGCTATAACAAATCTTCCATATGCCTTATAGTCCCTTACAACCACCTTACACATATTGGTACAAGTCAAAAGAGAAATGTGGTTACCATCTTGAGGGTGATAGGTTGTCGCATTAGCGTGTTTGAGTGTATGATTGTTTTTCAAAGTGCTTTTCACTTAGAAATATATCAAAATAATATATTTTTATTTTTAAAAAATTATTTTTGACATCAGCGCATCAAAATGATCTATAAACACCAAAAAAAAAATATTAATTTGAAGCAAAGAAAAAAATAAAAAAAATTTAAATTTTTTCAAAAGCATTTTTGAAACGCAAAAACAAATAGGGCCTTAGACTTGCAATTCATTCAAGAAATGGGTTGGTCTACTTGTTAAACATGGGTGGATAACTTTCGAAAGGGACTTAAATTCATTTAATGTTTAATTAATTATAGATAACAAAAATAAACACTTGTGAAACTGAGTACATACCAAATGTTGGGACATTTGTTTGAGACTATAATAACCTCATAAAATGTTAACTAAAATAATATATGAAAAAATAATTTCTTGGATCGCAAATAATTTCTTGGTCATAATGACTTTCTTAAAAAAAAGACAAAACCAGAGATAAAAAAAATTAAAAAGAAAATAATCTTTCTAATGATTTTGGACCCACCACCACCATTATAATAAAGCTCAAACCCACCACCACCTTACAAAGACCACCTTAAATTTTATTTGTTTTCATGTGTTTTGTGGATTCTAATTTATTGGAGGATTCCTTATTATGTGTGAACATCTAGGACTAAGGAAGAGTTAATTTCCTTATTTGTTCAGGATTCCAAAAGGCGACAATAATATCTATTCAGTCAAGGGGTTTCCTTAAGCAATGAATTTATTCAACACTTGTTTATTTAAATCTCTAGAGTGCGGCAACTTAAATTTAATTTTAGAAAAAAAAATATTTATTTTTTGTTTTGGGCCTTATTTGAGATACTTTGAATCTTATTTTAATTTGGGTTGATGTTAGCCTATTAGGTCAACTAAGGTTTATTTTATTTCAAGTATAAGTGTTATTTTTGTAAGAAAATAATTTATTAGAATGGAAATACATCTTATCGATATCATTGTGTGTGAGAGAGAGAATTCTCTTAATTCGGTTTTTTTATTAAACTACCATGACTTATCTAAGAATTGACTAAGTTTCGTGGCGTCTTCCATACTTCTCATTCACATCTCTTCATAGGCTTTAGGTGGGGGGTTTTCGGTTACTTATAGTCTTGGTTTCTCGGTACAGGTTATTGTTGTGTCAAGCTCAAAGCCTGAATTTAGCTTTTTATGGAAATGATTATTTGATTATGAATTTTTATGTCTTTATATCAATGGGGTTCACATCAATGACCCTACTTTCAAAATACTCGATCTTACTAAAATAACCAACCACATGCTCAAAACACAAAAAAAATACCAAGATTAGTTACCACCTATTTTCATGCCCCTAGCTACAAGAGTTATACCAACACCTGATCAAGCTATAACAAATCTTCCATATGCCTTATAGTCCGTTACAACCACCTTACCCATATTGGTACAAGTCAAAAGAGAAATGTGGTTACCATCTCGAGGGTGATAGGTTGTTGCATTAGCGTGTTTGAGTGTATGATTGCTTTTCAAAGTGTTTTTCACTTAGAAATATATCAAAATAATATATTTTTATTTTTAAAAAATTATTTTTAACATCAGCGCATCAAAATGATCTACAAACACAAAAAAAATATTAATTTAAAGCAAAGAAAAAAATAAAAAAATTTCAAATTTTTTCAAAAGCGAACAGGGCCTAAGACTTGCAATTCATTCAAGAAATGGGTTGGTCTACTTGTTAAACTTGGTTGGATAACTTTCGAAAGGGACTTAAATTCATTTAATGTTTAATTAATTATAGATATCAAAAATAAACACTTGTAAAACTGAGTACAAACCAAATGTTAGGACATTTGTTTTAGACTATGATAACCTCATAAAATGTTAACTAAAATAATATTAATTTGAAACAAAGAAAAAAATAAAAAAATTTCAATTTTTTTCAAAATCGCTTTTGAAACGCAAAAACAAACAGGGCTTTAGACTTGCAATTCATTCAAGAAATGGGTTGGTCTACTTGTTAAACATGGGTGGATAACTTTCGAAAGGGACTTAAATTCATTTAATGTTTAATTAATTATAGATAACAAAAATAAACACTTGTGAAACTGAGTACAAACCAAATGTTAGGACATTTATTTCAGCCTATGATAACCTCATAAAATATTAACTAAAATAATATTAATTTGAAGCAAAGAAAAAAATATAAAAAATTTCAAATTTTTTCAAAAGCGCTTTTGAAACGCAAAAACAAACAGGGTTTTAGACTTGCAATTCATTCAAGAAATGGGTTGGTCTACTTGTTAAACATGGGTGGATAACTTTCGAAAGGGACTTAAATTCATTTAATATTTAATTAATTATAGATAACAAAAATAAATACTTGTGAAACTGAGTACAAACCAAATGTTGGGACATTTGTTTCAGATTATGATAACCTCATAAAATGCTAACTAAAATAATATATGAAAAAAATATTTTAAATCAAGTAAATGTTGAATGATAAAATTGAAAGAATAATAAAGAAAATGATAGAAGAAAAGGAAGTGGAAATGCAAAAAACAACAGGTACAAAAAAAAGATCACCTCCTTCAATGTTCATATAAACACAGTAACAAAGTGGAGTTGACATCCCCAACTTTTTTAGATGTATTATAAGTCAAATAAATTTAAAAATATTAAAAAATTTCCCTTTCTAAAAGTAAACCAAATGTGTTTTAGAAAAATCATAAACATAAAAATTAATAAGAAATGAGCTTAGAACTACTAAGCCTCCCCATGAACTTAGGTCTACACGTACATACGCTCTGAACCCTACCTTAAAGAAAGATTAAAACAACAAAACAAGATTGGGATAATAACAAAAAAAAAAAAAAACCTTATATAGTTTACTATTTTTCTCACTTTGCCTTGAAGTCAATCTAATTTTTCAAATCTAATAAAATTATCAAATTATCCTTATATATAATATAACACAAGCAACACAAATCTTCTTCCTTTTTTCTAACCTAATCACCTTCTCTTCTCCCCTTTTCTATGTAGTTTTGACATCTAATCACTAGTGTTAATGACAAATGCTAGATAATCATTATTTAAATGAAGATCAATACAAACAACTCAAGAGATGAATCAAAAACCAAGCTCATTGCTTTTACAACAATATTTATGTGGGAAAATCCAGTTTACCATCTCACCATGATGAATAAAGAACTGTTGAGATTTCTAGCCAAAGTAAAGGAGGCTTCACTCCTATTACATGGGTCTGCTTTTAAGAACATAGTTTGGCCATGTAAGTTCTTTGGTTTCTAACCAAATAATAATAAAAATAGATATTTCTAACATTACCCATTAAAGTAGAAGAGTATTAAAAAAAGTCTTGGATCGCAAATAATTTCTTGATCATAACGACTTTCTTAAAAAAAAAAAGACAAAACCAGAGATAAAAAAAATAAAAAGAAAATAATCTTTCTAATGATTTTGGACCCACCATCATCATTATAATAAAGCTCAAACCCACCACCACCTTACAAAGACCACAACCGATCATGGGATGTTTTTCTTTGATTAATCATGGGTTCTTAATTTCTTCAATGAACTCAAATTCATGTTTTGGGCAAATTACAGAGTTTTGTCTCCAATCCTGAGTGAAAGGGTTGCATCTATAGCACTAATATGACTATGTAGTTAAAGATCACATCAAATTGAACAAAAACCCAAAAACAAATTTGGGTTAGATTTGAAAGATTGGAGCTTTATGGTGTTAGAAATAAGGATGGCTATTGGAGTGGTTTGCAATTAAGGTTACAGGGAAAGATGTAGTCCTAGAACAACAAGATGAAGACCGAGGGAAAGATGAGAATTGTAAGGCTAATGGCTAGGATTGTGTAAATTTTGTTTTTCATATTCTCAAGTATACTTTCGTAGTACATCTAATTGCTTGAATCCAAAGGATTATCCAAAGAAGGGAAAGAAAAAGAAATGGTGTGATTTAACCACTAGAATGTCCAGATTTTTTTTATGAAGGAAAAAAAATGAGAGAGAAAGAGTTTTAGTGGCTAGTTTTTTTTAAAAAAATTAATAATAAAGTTGTAATATTCAATATAAAAGCTCTTTTAAATCGTAATGATAATTCTGGAAATAATTTGATTTTTTTTTTACATGCAGAAGGTATAGAGTTTTATGAATTTATAAATTTTAAAGTGTGTTTTCATAAATAATAAAAACAAGGTAAAAAAATGAATAAACTAGATGAGGGTTTTTTTTTTTTTTTTTTTGGTAAATATCCCTATAAAATAACAAAAGGAGGTGGGCATCGTCCATTGTCTCCTTCACAATTTGCTTGAAACCGCTACCTCACCTCTTCCATCGCAGTACTTCCGTTGTGTAGGAAACATATCAAATTCTTGAACCACCTCTTCCTATCTACTCAAGCCTTGCATGAGTCTGAAATAAATTTGTTATTGAGATTTAGAAAGAAGCACCGGTAAAGCTACCTTATAGACGGACCCATGCCTCTAGCTCTCCGACTACAAATGAGAGTTCGAGCGGATTCTCCTTTCAAAACTGCTAGAAGAGCTGACCGGTTTTAACAGTAAAC
>Ga0325400_1007500_pt1 | contig 10434 bp, 7 predicted proteins | sample PopdelMetagenome_2_FD_205662 | JGI IMG/M metagenome (GOLD analysis project Ga0325400, IMG submission 205662) | Populus deltoides microbial communities from Bellville, Georgia, United States - Xylem-PdKOR-R1 | ecosystem: Host-associated > Plants > Phyllosphere > Stem > Wood/Secondary xylem...
GGCCTGCATGGACTGATAGACACCCTGCAGCGCCGAAGATACCAGTGTGTTGGTCTGCCCCAGGATCTGGGCCGCGGCCCGCAGCTTATCGGCGGGAACCCCACTGACTTCTTCCACCTTCTCGGGTGTCCATTTCGACACCGTGCTCACCAGCTCTTTGTAGCCGACGGTATGCGCCTGAATGTAGTCCGCGTTGATCTGGCCCGCCTGAATAATCAAGTTTAAAAGGCCGTTGAGAACCGGTACATTCGTGCCCACCTGCGGGGATAAATGCACGGTGGCCCGTTTGGCGGTTTCGGTCTCGCGCGGGTCGATGACCACCAGCTTCGGGGGATTTGGTCCCTCCAGGCGGTCCAGAATGCGCATCCAGAGGACGGTTTGCTGCGACGCGATGTTGTGCCCCACGTGCAGGATGGTTTCGGTCGTATCCAGGTCGCTGTAGGAACCCGGTTGCCCATCCGAGCCGAACGACTGTTTAAGGGCGGCTGCCGACGTGGCCGTGCACAAGCGGGTGTTCCCGTCCATGTGGGGCGTTCCGAGCCCGCCTTTGCCAATAAGGCTGAGCGTGTAATATTCTTCGAGGTAAAGCTGGCCGCTGGTGTAAAAGCCCATCGCCAGACTGGTGTATTTGGCAACGATGTCTTTTGAGCGCTGGACGATCAGGGTCATGGCTTCGTCCCAGGTGGCTTCCTCGAGCTTACCATTGCGCCGGATGAGGGGCGTTTTCAAGCGATCCGGACTGGCGTTGGCTTCCCAGCCGTGCAGCCCTTTGGGGCCTAGCCGGCCGTGGTTGACCGGATCGCTCGCCAGGCCCCGTACGCCGACGATTCGATTGTCTTTAACGGCGATGTCCAGCCCGCAGCCCGTCGAGCAGAGGAGGCAACCCCCGCGAACCCAATGGTCTGGTTCTTCGGTAATTCGTTCGTCCACGCGCACGGGCCATTCGCCCTGGTGGGGCGTGCGCTCACCCCAGATATCGGTAATACTGTTGCGGCTTTGCTGCATAGGGTCAGGTAGTCAGATGGCAAAGGGTTGGTTGGATACGCTGATTAGGGCGGGGTAGTTTCTACCCGTTTAACCATCCTGCTTACAACCTGTCTTTTGCTCAATGGTTGGTTCGAAGAGGAAGGAAGTGAGGATTTGGTTCACCTTACGGAGCTCTATTACGAATTGGCCCTGCTGATGCGCTGGTCGTTGAGTCGGCAAATCTTATATCCGTTTACTCACTTAAATAGAATTTAAACGCAGGCGCAGCGTCATCCGGATGAGTCCGGCGAAACAGAGTCAATAAGGCGCTGAAAAACACTTAAAATTCTAAAGAATCTATTGCACAATACGGTTTTTTACTGTTTAATAAAAGTTAGTTTTTGGACTTATTCAAGAATAGAGAACCAGCTTTAGTGATTTTATAGTTAATAGATTGAATAGTAGATTGATTATTTGTCTGAGTGGATGATTGATAACTAGTGGGTTAGGTAGATTATGAAACAGGCTTCAATTCTTACAAACAGAGCTAATAAAACGTCTAACAAGGATCAAGTTAGTACTTTTTTAAGGGGTCTTCTGGTGCGGTTTATCAACCGGAATGCGGGCGTCTTTGAGGCCCTAACGCGTCAGGGAAACCCCTACGGCGGTAATTGGCGCGTTGCTAAACCTGGGACGGGTAACCCAAAGCCCTGAAGCGGGCTGAACAAGACAACCGCCAAATCAATTAATGTATTAGTAGATTTGGAGTATTGGTGTCTGGGACGCCCGTTTGAAGGGCGAACGTTCTTATTTCTTACATTAATTATTCTTTCATGAACCGTTTTTCTGTCCTATATCGATTTAACGAGGAGTACAATCATATTAGCATCGGCACTCATGCCGAAGCCGATGCAATTCTGGACCAACTGTGTAGCGCGGGTGAAAAGACGCCCGTCGGCATTTATGATGATAAAACTGAATTATTCCAGTGGGTACCTTGTCCGCGGTACGGGCCAGAAGTGCGTTCCGTAACGCCTGATGAGCAGGACAAAATAGATAATGCGATGATCGAAATTGCGCAGCAGCTGCGTAAAGAAGCCGAAAAACAGTTGTTTACCAAAGAGCAGTTACCAACCGATGTGCTGCAACGGCCTGTTTCGCTCGGTTAATCGACAGGCAACTACTCCACTAAACAAACGTGGGCCGAGTCAGTGACCCGGCCCACGTTCCTTGCACAAAGGTCAGGATTGCAGTTTTTCGATTTCCCGAATCACATCGTCGATGCCTTTCAGCGGAATTTTAACCCAGGTTGGGCGGTAACTGATTTCGTATCCCAACTCGTAAACGGCCTTTTCCAGCAGATAAATGAGCAGCAGGTAATTGACCTCGGTGCTGTTGTAAAGCAGCGGGTGTCCATGGCCGATGGTGTTCAGGTACGCATCCAGGTAAGTGTCACGCATCAGTTTGAACCAGCGATCCGACACCGCCTGTAATCGGCCCGGATCGACGGCTGCCAGTTCGCTGGAAGTGAACAGCTTGGCGCTGATGGCGTAATGGTACGAGCGGATCATACCGGCAATGTCTTTGAGGGGCGAATGTTTGATCTTGCGATCGGCAATACTGCTTTCGGGCTCGCCTTCAAAGTCGATGATGATGTAGTCAGCCGCCGTAGCCAGTACCTGACCGAGGTGATAATCACCGTGAATGCGGATGCGCAGCGAATCAATGGGGCGGCTACCGAAGTCGGCGATAAACTCGTCGAGCATGGGTTTGGCATCCATGAACCGCTGCGCTAGGACCTGGGCCTGCGGGTCGAGTTTCGGGAGATTGTCGGCCAGAAGGGCGTACCGGCGCTGGAGCAGGTTCCAGACCCGCTGGATGATGAACTGGCGGTAATCGCCGGTAAACGGCTCCGGCCGGAACGCGGACTCCGAACCGGGTTTGTACAGGGCCAGGTGCATCTCGGCCGTCCGCTGACCCAGCAGCGCCACGCGGTCAAACACCTCTTCCCGGATCGCAAACAGGCCCTGCGGCACTGCCTGCAGGAATTCATCCAGAAAGTCGCTCGTCTGCGCCCAGCTGTCGTTCTGATTCTCGACCACTTCCTGCATCATGCCCAGCGTGATGTCGGCGGAGTTGGGCTGTTGCCAGCTAAAGCTACCCGCATAGGCCGGAATGGAGGTGTACTGGCTGTGATCGGTCAGAAAGCTCACCATGTCTACCTCCGGATTGGTCTCCCTGAACAGTTTCCGGTAAAGCTTCATGAAGTACGTCTCGGGTTGGCCCGGCCGCCCAAATACCAGCGCCGAATTGCTGGAATCGACCGGCAGCACCCGGCTCGTCATCGGGCCGGACTGGTCTTCCGCGGCCAGCCCCAGACCCCGGTGAAACGTTAACTGACCCTGCGACTGGGGAACTTCCTGCTGGTTCGCCACCAGCGTGAATAACGCCTGCCGGAAGCGCTCGTCGTAGAGCGCATCGACCAGCAGACCCCGGGTATCGTTAAAGCAGGCACGGGCAATCCGGCCTTTTTCCGGAATTTGCTGGGCGTCCGCTTCGGCAGTCGTCAAAAAAGAGAAAGGTAGCTGATACTGCTCAGGATCGCCGTCTTCGTAGCGCGCTTCAAGAATCAACAGGTAAGCGACCGCGTCCTTCAGCGGTATTTCATGCACCGCGCTAATGGCAAAACCGGCCTGCTGGCGTGCTTTGCCGGCAAACCACCGGCAGGTGTTAGCGTAGGGCGGTAGAATCTCCGTTTCCAGAACGCGAACCACCTCGGCGTCCTCCCGGAGCCTGTTCCAGTCGTGAGAACAGGTAATGCTATTTACTAAGACATCATTCATACAATCTACAGATTAGTCGTCGGGCCGTAAAAGCCACCCGGCGAACCTTATTTACGGATGATTAAGCTCGATGCGCAGCAGGTGCATCGGCAGACGGTAAGGGTCCAGTTCGACGTAATTCCATTCGCCCCGCCAGGTATAATACGTATCCGTCAGCAGGTCGTGGACGGTGTATTGCTGCCAGTCCGGAATGCCCAGTTGCCAGATGGGAACCTGCACGTGACCGCCCCGCCGGTTGTAGGCATCCATGTTGACGATCATCAGCAGCCGGTTGTCGCCGGACACTTTCAGGTAAGCCATCAGCGCGTCGTCGTCCAGTCGGCAGAGCGTCAGGTTATTGGTTGATTGCAGCGCCTTGTTTTCCTTCCGGATCCGGTTGACGGTGGTGATCAGCCACGTCAGGGCATTGGTATGGTTCCAGTCCCAGTGGCGGATTTCGTATTTCTCCGAATTCAGGTACTCTTCCTTGCCGGGGAACGGGACGTGTTCCATCAGTTCAAACGAAGGCCCGTAGATCCCGTAGTTGGACGACAGCGTTGCGGCCAGAAAATAACGGATAAGAAACTGCGGTTCGTGGCCGCTTTGCAGAATGGACGGGTTGATGTCGTGGGTCGTTGGCCAGAAATTAGGCCGGAAATAATACTTCATCTCCGACTGCGTCAGCTCCGTCATGTATTCCTGAAGCTCGTACTTGGAGTTCCGCCAGGTGTAATACGTGTAGGACTGGGCAAACCCGCGTTTTGCCAGTTCCTGCATTACTTTTGGTTTGGTAAAGGCCTCCGAGAGAAAGATCATGTCGGGGTATTCCTTTTTCACCTCCGCGATCACCCATTCCCAGAAGGAAAACGGCTTTGTGTGCGGATTGTCGACGCGGACCATGCGCACACCCCACGAGGCCCAGGTGAGCAGCGTTTGCCGGAGCTCCTCCCAGAGGTTGCGCCAGTCTTCGGTTTCGAAATAAACCGGGTAGATATCCTGGTATTTCTTCGGCGGATTTTCGGCGTACTGGATAGTACCGTCGGGCCGCTTTTTAAACCATTCCGGATGATCCTTGGCCCACGGGTGGTCCGGCGACGATTGAATAGCGAGGTCCATGGCTATTTCCATGCCGTGATCGGCGCAGCAGGCAACCAGGTGTTTAAAGTCGTCCAGCGTGCCCAAGTCCGGGTGGATGGTCATGTGGCCACCCAACTCCGAGCCGATCCCGTAGGGAACGCCCGGTTCGCCCGGCTGCGAAATAACCGAGTTGTTTTTTCCCTTCCGGAAGGCCGTTCCAATGGGGTGAATTGGCGGCAGATACAGCACGTCAAAACCCATGTTGGAAAGGCGGGGCAGCAGTTTCTCCACGTCGCGGAACGTACCGTGAACGGGCGCGCCCGCCGGGCTCAGTTCCTGCGAAGCGGAGCGCGGAAACAGGCAGTACCAGGTGCTGAAACCCGCTTTCGGGCGATCCACTTCAACCACCAGTTCGTGGACGTAGCGCGCCGGGTGCTGGCGTTCGGGATAGCGACTGAACAAGGCCGTAAACGCCGGACTCAGGGCCGTTGTAATGGCTTCGTCGTAGCGGTTAGGATCGCGGAAAAGGCCAATGGTGCTTTCGAGAAAGGCTTTATCGGTTCCTTCGGCCCGCCCGGCCATGCCTTCGGCGTGGTGCGCACCGACCAGCAGTTCGCTCGTAATATGCTGGCCGTCGTTGATTTTCAACTGGATTTCGTGGTGCCAGGATGCCAGGTGATCGACCCAGGCTTCGATGGTGTACAGGTAATGTCCCTGGCGTTCGACGGGGAACGAAGCGAGCCAGCGGTCATTCACGGAAAAAACCATGGGAACCTCGCTCCACTCGGCGTCATCGCTGTGTTTATACAGTAATCGGGTCGCCAATTTATCATGGCCGTCGGCAAAAATGTCCGCTTCGACCGAAATAATTTCACCAGGGGTTGCTTTAATTGGGAATCGACCGGCGTCAATTTCGGGCGTTACATGCTCAATAACCGCGCGAATCTGACCGGACATAGTGGCTGGAATACTCATAGAAAATTCGTATTAGCTAAAGAGAATTAAACTGTTTTTTAGGATTGGGGGCCGTCAACCGTCCGCACATCGTCCTTATCCTTCACCCGCAGGGACAAGAGCCCGGCCAGGATCATGGCGACACCCCCCATCAGGATCGCGTTGATGGGCTGGCCGTTGAAAAAGGTCGATAGCAGAAAGCCGAGCAGCGCAGCCGCCACAATCTGCGGAATAACAATGAAAAAGTTGAACACACCCATATAATAACCCATCTTCTCGGCCGGAAGCGCCCCGGCCAGCATCGCGTAGGGCATCGATAGAATACTTGCCCAGGCAATACCAACACCAACCATCGACAGAATCAACAGGTTTGGATCCCGGATAAAATAAATCGACAAAAGACCAATTCCCCCGCAGATAAGGCAGATCATATGGGCTACTTTCCGGCTCGTCCGGCGGGCCAGCACCGGGATGGCAAAAGACGCCAGAGCTGAAATGGCGCTGTAGGCCGCAAAACAAACCCCCACCCAGTCGGCGCCGTCGTTGTAGGCCTTGGACGTCGTGTCGGTGGTTCCGTAGATAAAACTGGTCACGGCCGCCGTGGTGTAAATCCACATCGCAAACAAGGCAAACCAGGTGAAGAACTGGACCAGGGCCAGCTGGCGCATGGTGGGCGGAATATGTTCGAGATCGTTAATGATGGTAACAAAGCTGTTCTGGTGGCGGCCACTGCGCTGGAGAAGGCCCGAAACCACAAACAGCAGACCCACCAGCGCCGTCCCACCCGAAAAAATGTAAAGCTCCTTGGGTAAGTTCTGGGTTGAGAGCCAGAAGGAAAGCAGCAGGCCAATGCCGGTCGTGATTAGCCCATTGCGTATCTGGCGGCCGCCCGTGAGGGACAGCGCCCCGGCCTCCAGATACGTCGTCGAATGGCTCGTCTCTTCGGCGTTATCGGCAAAGCTGCGGAGCTCTTCGGGCGAGTATTCATGCGAGCGGAAAACCGTCCAGAGTACGGCCAGTAAAAACACCACTCCGCCCAGGTAAAAGGACCACTTAACGGAGTCCGGAATAACCCCGGCCGGTGCTTCGTTGGAAACGCCGAACCAGTTGGTCAGCATATAAGGCAGGGAAGAGGCTACCACGGCCCCTACACCAATGAAAAAACTCTGCATGGCAAAGCCGGTGGTGCGCTGTTCGGAGGGCAGATTGTCCCCCACGAAGGCCCGGAAAGGCTCCATCGAAACGTTGATGGAAGCATCCATGACCCACAGCGTCAGGGCCGCCACCCACAGGGCGGGCGAGTTGGGCATGAAAAAAAGAGCCGCTGTTGCCAGGAGGGTTCCGGCCAGAAAATAAGGGCGTCGCCGACCCAGGCGCGTCCAGGTCCGGTCGCTGAAATAGCCAATGATTGGTTGAATAATAAGGCCCGTCAGCGGGGCCGCCACCCAGAGAATCGGAATATCGTCAATGTTAGCGCCCAGCGTTTCGAAGATCCGGCTGACATTGGCGTTCTGGAGCGCAAAGCCAAACTGAATACCCAGAAAGCCAAAGCTCATGTTCCAGATTTGGCCAAATGTCAATAAGGGCTTCCGGCGAATACCCGTCGCGGAAGAGAGGGAAGGCGATGCCATAAACGATGGAAAAGGATGGGTGTAAGTGCCTAAATTTAACTATTCTGTCTCCCCAAAGTTCAAAAAACACGCTGAAAGTTGCTGCATCAGACCAGCCCAAAAAGAAGACTGGCAGACACAAAAGAAACACCCGGCACCACGACTCGTAAGGAGTCGGCTTAGAGGATCGTTGCCCACGAATCGCTCCGGTTACGGGCGGGCTGGGCCTCGCAATAAAGCCTTTCAATCCGTTTGAGGTTGTCGCTTGCTCGCCGGCTCCGTTCGTGCTGTTGCTGGTTTAAATCATTAACGTGGGTGGCGACCTTCTCGATCTGGCTGTTTAGCAGCCTTATGTTATGCTGGACGTGGGAGAGAAACACCTGGGTGATCCGGATGCGGTCTTTAATCAGGTCAGTCTTATAGAGCATGGTTCTGTTGGAAATAAGTTGGCTGGTTAGGGCTGAATCCGGTTTAGCTTTAGCCGGTCATCCGTTCTCGACCGGGTTGACATTAATTGCGTATAAGGCGTCTGTTAAATATAGGCAAGGAAGAAAATTTATTGCGATTACGGGGCGGAAAGTTAGCGTAGAAGCGCCTTCTCAACGATGAAACGTCTTTAGCAGAAAGGCCGAAAAATAGTCTCTACGGAAAAGAAACCAATTGCTGTGTCTGATAACGGTCCCGGTACAGGGCGAAAAGGGCCGGATCGGGCAACAGGATCACGCGGAAGCCGCCGGAAGAGGTCACTGGCTTTCGAACCGAATCGGGTTTCCGGCGTTATACTCGAAGATGAAAATGCGTAAAAAATCTGACCTGCCCACCAAAGTCTGTCCGGTTTGTAACCGGCCGTTCGCGTGGCGTAAAAAATGGGAGCGTGACTGGGCGAATGTCCTTTATTGCAGTGACCGCTGCCGGAACGAAGCCAAAAAAACACAGGCGTCAACTCCGGCGGACTAATCCGTTAAGCTGACGCCTGCGGGTCTTGCGGAACGGTTACATCACCGAAATATAATGGGGGAACATCTCGCGCCAGACGGGCCAGTCGTGCGTACCCCAGGGCCGAACATCCAGCCAGTGATGAATGCCTTTCCGGTGCAGGATTTCGGACATTCGGTAATTATCGGGCTTACAGAAGTCGTACTCGGAGGTGCCCAGCACAATGCGCATCTGGTAAAAATGGTCGTTCTGGGCGTTGGGTATATAGTCCGGCGGATTGTTGAAATACACGTTCTCGTCGTAGTAGCCGTTCATAAACGAGCGAATGTCGAACTTGGCCCCCATCGACCACATGTGCGAAACCTGTTCGGGGTGGCGGAAGGCAAAGTTCAGCGCCTGAAAACCGCCGAAACTGCAGCCCCCCACGGCCACTTTACCCACGTTGCATTCGTGCTTCATCCACGGCACCAGTTCTTCGTTGACCATCCGGTCGTACCAGGTGTGGTTCTGAATCCGCATCCAGGGCTGCAGGTGTTTGGCGTACCAGCTGTCGCGGTCGATGCTGTCGATGCAGTAAAGTTTAATCTTGCCGCTTTCGACGGCCCAGCGGACGGACTCGGTAAGGCCGAAATCCTTGGCTTCGTAGTACCGCCCCATCGTGGTTGGAAAAAGCAGTACGGGATACCCCCAGTGCCCGAAAACCAGCATTTCAATGTCGCGGCCCAGATGGTGCGAATACCACTTTCTGTATTGTTCCTGCAAGGTTATAATAGTTTGGTTGAGTACCTGTGTTCGGTCGAAAGATAACCATAAATCGACTTTTGCGCGGAAAATGCCCGCTTTTTTACCTACTTTGCCAATTCGGCTTTACGATGAAAAGCGTACTGAATACATTTATTGGATTAGGAATAATGGGGTTGTTTAGTCAAACTTCTGGCATTGAGAGCGTAACCGTTCGGCGGGATGATGGTCTGACGTCGGTGTACTTAAAGCGGACGGTCCATCTGGAAATCATTTTACCGCCCCACTACGAAACCGGGGCCGAGCGGTTGCCGGTGCTGTATCTCAACGACGGGCAGGACCTGGAACGGCTGCGCATGACGCACGTCCTGGATTCGTTGTACGGCCAAAAGGCGGTTCGGCCGTTTGTGCTGGTGGCCATTCCCGCCGGCGATCGGATTCAGGAATATGGCGTGGCCGCCCAGCCGGATTACATGAACCGGGGTTCGAAGGCCGCCGACTACACCGAGTTTGTCCGGCACGAACTGCTGCCTTACATCCAGAAACATTACCGCGTAACGGACAGGGCCGCCGAAGCCGCTTTTGCCGGATTCTCGCTGGGTGGACTGTCGGCGTTCGATCTGGTCTGGAATAACCCTGAGTTATTTCGGAAAGCGGGCGTTTTCTCGGGTTCCTTCTGGTGGCGGAGTAAGGGCATTGGCGAGGGCTACACCGATGCCGACCGGATTATGCACGCGCAGGTGCGGGCCGGCACGTATAAACAAGGACTGCAATTCTGGCTTCAGACGGGGACGCTCGACGAAACCGACGACCGGGACGGAGACGGCATTATCGACTCAATCGACGATACGCTGGACGTTATCGCCGAACTCGAACGCAAGGGCTACCGCTGGAACCGGGCCATTCGCTACGTGGAAGTGAAAGGCGGGCGGCACGATCCCGAAACGTGGGGGCAGATTATGCCGGATTTCCTGACCTGGGCCTTCGGACCCGCTAAGTAATCGACGAATAACTTCTTAAAACCATGCTATTCCTGCTACCCTTATTGCTCCTGACCGCCCTGCCGGAAATGCCTAAACCCGTTCCGGCTGATCGCAAACTTGTCTGGGCGGATGAATTTAACCAGAACGGCCTGCCCGACCCGGCCAAGTGGACTTATGACGTGGGCGGCAATGGCTTCGGCAACAACGAGTTACAGTACTACCTGGGGCCGCGCCCCGAAAACGCCCGCGTGGAAGGCGGCCATCTGATCGTGGAAGCCCGGAACGAAAAGCACGAAAACCGGGCGTACACCTCGGCCCGGCTGCTGACCAAAGGAAAAGCCGAAT
>Ga0325400_1007501_pt1 | contig 10433 bp, 9 predicted proteins | sample PopdelMetagenome_2_FD_205662 | JGI IMG/M metagenome (GOLD analysis project Ga0325400, IMG submission 205662) | Populus deltoides microbial communities from Bellville, Georgia, United States - Xylem-PdKOR-R1 | ecosystem: Host-associated > Plants > Phyllosphere > Stem > Wood/Secondary xylem...
ATTTTCCTTTATTTACGGTGTGCTTTAAGTTTATTTACTTGTGTTTGTTATTTGCTTACGACAACGCAATTATAGGAACCTCTTTGGGTGAGTGAAACACATAGTTGTAGGCAAACACGAGTTAAAAGGGTGAGGTAAGGTTTAGTCTAGTTAGGACTAGACTGCCGCATAAGGCTGAATTTTGGGGTGAAAAATTTAACCCTATGACAAGTGGTATCAGAGCACGATTTGTTCTAAGATCATGCAGCTTGAAGTCATGGAAGTTATTGAGGAACGGTTGGTGTGTCTTAAGACTTTGATAGGGCAAGAGGAAGAAGGTAAAGAACGTTATATCATTGATTGATTAAAAGAAGCTATGGAAAGTGCTGAAAAGGATGAAAGTTTATACATTTCTCTTGCGACAGAATTGAGTGAACGATTGGAAGCTACTGAAGAGACTATTGTCATTCTAAAACGGGAAGGAACAAACACTCTTATTGGGTAAGTACATCTAAGCCTAAAGTGCTTGAACCGAAGTCTTTCGATAGGGAAAAAAGTTCCAAAGAACTTGAGAATTTCTTATAGGACATGGAGCAATATTTTAGTGTTGCTAGGATCGACATGGCTGAACAAGTAGATCTCACTGTGATGTATCTCACGGGTGATACTAAAATTTCATGGAGGTTAAGAACCAAAAAGGACTTAAGTGTTGGATGTCCAAAAATTAAGATGTGGGATCGTCTTAAACAAGAACTGAAAGAGCAGTTCCTTCCAAACAACACATCTTGAATTGCGCGAGAGGAATTGAAAAGGCTCAAACATGAAAGGTTAGTTCATGAGTATGTTAAATCTTTTAGTTTTTTTATTCTCGACATTGAGAATATGTTCGAGGAGGATAGGTTATTCAACTTCATGTTTGGACTTCAACCTTAGGCACAAGTGAAACTAAAACGATAGAAAATAAAATATTTGTCATCCATTATTGTTGTTGCGGAAAGTTTGATTGATTTTAAATCAACTACTATAGAGAGTTATATGTCAGCCTCCTTCAAGTCTAAAGTAAAAGACAATGAGGAAAAGAAGAAAAAGAAGTTTGGTGGGGGTGCATCAAATGCTGTCGTGAATAAGGGCAAGACTAAGTTAATGGGTGCACAAGGTAAAGATATTAACTGAACTTTGCTTGCTTCATTTGTGATGGTCCTTATTTTGTGAGGGAATGTCTGAAAATGAAAAAGTTGAATGTTATTCGGGTTGGAGATAGCGGATGAGGGGTAGTTATATACGTCAATCCTATACGTGTGTTAAACTGCCTAGTAGTTAGCTCAAGGGATTGCGGCTGCTGAACCTTGTTGATCAAGATTTGGCAAGGATTGATGCGTTGCAAAAAAGAGAAATCAGGGTTTGCAGACAATCTGATGTATGTGAGAATTAGGATAAATGGCAAAGACATTAATGTTATACTAGCTTCAGGTGCAACTCACATGTTTATAGTTGATCGATTGGTGAAGGAACTGGGCTTACGACTAAGTAGTAGCCATACATCGATGAAGGCAGTAAACTTAAAGGCATAAAAAATTGCAAGTATGTCTTATAATGTGCCAATAATGTTGGATCAGTGGAGAGGTAAATAAGACATGTTGGTTTTAAATCTTGATGACTACAATAATATTTTTGGTCTTGATTTCTTGAGAAAAACCAAGATTGTTTTGATGTCATATCTCAATAAAGTCATGATTGCAAGTGAGGGATGCTTATGTTTTGTCCTATATTGCAATGTCACAATGATGAATGTCATTAGAAGTGGAAAAAACTTGATCTTGATCTTTGTTATTGAGAAAACATTACGAAAAGGTGGAGAAGTGTATCTTACGACAGTAGTGGATGAGAAAATAGACTGTTGTGAGGAGGTGCCAAAAGAAATTGCTAATATGCTGCAACAATTTGAGGATGTGATGTCACCTCGGCCACCGAAGAAACTCCCACTTAGAAGGGCCACAGACCATTGAATTGAGTTGGTGCCTAGAAAAAAACCATTATCTTAAGTCCCTTATCGAATGTCGCCAATGAAATTAGAAAAACTAAGGAAGTAATTAGGGGAACTGATTGACACGGGTTTTATCCGTCCTTCAAAGGCTCTATACGGTGCTTCAGTCTTATTTTAAAAGAAAGCAGATGGGAGCCTTCGAATGTGTGTAGATTATCGAGCACTTAACAAGGTAACTATTAAAAATAAATATCCAGTTCCATTAACCAAGACTGGAGCACCAAGATTGTTTTTGGTTAATGGAACTGGATATTTATTTTTAATGGTTACCTTGTTAAGTGGAAATGGATATCTCAATAGAATCATGATTGCAAGTGAGGGATGCTTATGTGTTTTGTCCTATGTTGCAATGTCACGATGACGAATGTCATTAGAAGTGGAAAAGGCTTGATCTTGGTCATTGTTATTGAGAAAAGCATTACGAAAAGGTGGAGAAGTGTATCTTACAACAGTAGTGGATGAGAAAACAGACTGTTGTGAGGAGGTGCCAAAAGAAATTGCTAATATGCTGCAACAATTTGAGGATGTGATGTCACCTTGTTGGGGAAGATTAGATCCTTAGTCCTCCTTCCCAGGTGTTCTTCTTCCTACTTTAAGGCAGGTCGGAACCATATTGAATGGGGTTATGGTTCTCGGCCACCGAAGAAACTCCCACCTAGAAAGGCCACATACCATTGAATTGAGTTGGTGCCTGGAAAAAAAACCATTATCTCAAGCCCCTTACCGAATGTCGCCAATGAAATTAGCAAAATTAAGGAAGTAATTAGGGGAACTGATTGACACGGGTTTTATCCGTCCTTCCAAGGCTCTATATGGTGCTCTAGTCTTATTTTAAAAGAAAGCAGATGGGAGCCTTCACATGTGTGTGGATTATCGAGCACTTAACAAGGTAACCATTAAAAATAAATATCCAGTTCCATTAATTCAATATATAATGGACATATTGTGTAGAGCCTCTATCTTTACAAAGTTAGACTTGTGATCGGGATATTGGCAAGTGTGAATTGCTGAAGGTGTCGAGCATAAGACTACTTGTGTGATGAGGTATGGTTCATACAAGTTTCTAGTTATGTCATTCGGCCTAACAAATGCTACATAAACATTTTGTAATCTCATAGTGACATTTTATATAATTTTTTAGACAACTTTGGTGTAGTTCACTTAGATGACATTGTTGTCTATAGTAGAGGAATTAAAGATCATGTAATTTATCTTTCTAAAGTTTTAAGTAGATTAAGGGAATTTGAATTATATGTAAAGAGAGGGAAATATGAGTTTGCAAAAATTAAGATTATGTTCTTAGAGCACTTAATTGGGGAGGGACATGTGAAGATGGATCTATGAAAAATTCAAGCCATCGGCACTAAAAGAGGTTTTGTGGGGAAAGGACACATATTTGTGGCAATTCAAAGATTGTGTGCAAGAATACCTCACCTATATTCCAACGATGATGTCAGACTCTTATAAGCTGGTAGCAAACACAGCAGAAACTGATAGTTGGGACTGACAGTTAGATATGCAAATTGTGGGTTAGTTGTGGCAGTTATGGACATCAAAATCATGGGGGACAAGTTATTAAACATGGGGTATAGCTGGGGTTGCTCTACAAGTTACTAAGATCATGAGAACATAGGGGAGAAACTGTCTAATACTTGTTGGAAAATAGGTCATTAAGTTCATGGAGAACATAGGAGAGAAAGTGCCCCAATATATCCTGAAAAATAGAGATGATAGTTATGCCTTGTAATTTACATATCTTTGTCTATAAATAGGCTGGAAAGTCTTGGCTGTATAGTATGCAATCTTTGTGATAAAACACGCACTTATATCATGTAATCCTTTGTTTATGATATTAATTAAGGATGTGAGATTTTCCTATATTTGCAGTGTGTTTTGATTTTATTTACTTGTGTTTATTATTTGCTCAGGACAAGGCAATTGTGGGAACCTATTTAGGTGAGCGAAACTGTAATATCCCACATCAGCGGGTGAGGACTTGGGGGATGGCCTTATATGAGCATGCTCACCTTAACTAGCAAGACGTGTTTTGGAACCATGAACAAATCCGTGAGACCCATGGGTCAAAGCGGACAATATCTTGCTAATAGGGTGCGGTGTTTCAAGTTGGTATAGAGCTCGGCTCACTGGCTGTCTGATGGTGCCAACTAGGTCGTCGGGCTCCTTAAAGGGAGTGAATTGTAATATCCCATATCAACGAGTGAGGACTTGGGAGAGGGCCTTATATGAGCATGTTCACCTTAACTAGTAAGACGCATTTTGGAATCATGTGTGGCTGCCAAGAACAAATCTGTGAGACCCATGGGTCAAAGCGGACAATATCTTGCTAGTGGGGTGGGGTGTTTCATAGCTTGTCATTGAAAAAAATGAATTTGAAATAATCTTAACACTTATTTTCCAACTATGATAGACAAACACGATAAGCATTCCAAATATTATTGCGCCGCCCACCACCCTTACCTCTTGGCTTACCATATTTTTTACATCAACGCATCTGACTTGAACCCTATAGTATACCAGACTTTATAAATTCACTTTCAAAAAAAAAACACAAGGATAAAATATAATAAATCATAATTAAAAATATTTTTATTATTTTCAGTGAGTTTTGAAATTTTTTTTTATTTTTGTGTGTTTCTTTTTTTAAAGTGAACCACAAAAAATAATTAATAAAATATCACTAGTTACTCATGTATCATAAAATTTTTCTTTATTTGGAGGGAAATAATTATCCCTTTAAAATTTAACCCCCTAGATAAATAAATGAAATAAACAAATAATTTTTAACCCGCAATACATTATACCAAAAACAAATATCCTTATATTATTTTTTTCACTCTCTCTTTCCTTGTCTTAAAATTCAACTTACATTACTAATATGATATGATTTAAGTAAGGTTGGATTCAGATTTTTACATAAAATTTTTTACTTTTTAGTTTTACTCTATCGAACATAACTTTCAACTCAATTATTGGATCAGACTGAAATTTTTACATGAATTTCTAGATATGATGTTATACATTGGATTAGAATTTTAGGTCAATTAGAGTTTGTTAAGAGATTATTTCAAAGGGTCGAAGTTATTGGATGAATCTTGTCAAATCTATATGTTGACTTTCGTTTACTTTTTGGACTATATTTAGAGCTACAAAAGGAATTATGATGATATTACAATTATGTTGGTAAGTAGACATCCATAACTTTTTGGCAATATATGGTAGGCCTGCTAATTCATTCAAATGAGAGAGAACAACATGTTTAAAATCAGGACTGAAATATGTCAAGAATATACGAAAATTGAAGAAACATTGTTTCCTAATGTATTATGGATTCTAGTTAATACAAGGATTTTTTAATGCTCTTAGAAACATGTGTGGAAGTTATTGACTTATTTATTCTACAAAATGTCAAATAATGAGATATTTATGACAACAATTATTATTCATAGTTTCCATGGATTCCGTGTTCATTATGGAATATATGTGGTGGTAATGAGACTTGAAATTATTCTATTGTTCTTTTTCTTATTTTATATTATTTCCTGACACATCAAGGAGATTAAGAGGAGACAATTTAAGGGAGAAAATTCCAGCAATTAAAAACAAATTTTCCTAGCTAATTTGAAGCATGAAGTTTTGGCAAAGCCTCCAAGGAAAGAAAATGGGAAGTTTCGGCCATGCATGAGGATTTTAAGCAAGAGGACTTTGTTTTATGATGTTTTAATTTATTTATTTTAGTGTTGAATTTTATTAGCTTTGGACTTTATTCTAAATTGAGTTTGTTTTGGCCCATTATATATTGTTTTAGGGTTTGTTTTAATATTAGACTTGTGTTATTTAATTACTAGTTAGGACTCATTTGCTTACAATCCAAAAAGGGATTCATTAGAGTTAGGGGTATTAAAAAAACCGATTAACCGAGAAAATTGATGGAAAATTAACCGAGAAAACCGAATCGAGATAGAAAACCGATTAAATTGATTTTTAAAACCATAAAATCTTGTTGGTTCGGTTTTGGTTTTACCACCGAAACCAATGAACCGAACCGGTCCACCCATAAAATAAAGTTAATAAACGACCTAGTATAAATAATACAGTAAACCTAACCCTAATTGACATTACATGTCAAACCGCCGCCCACACCAAGTAGAGATAATTTATCGCCTTCTTCCTTTCCCCTTCAATTTTCATCCTCTCTACGTCTTGCCCCTTGTATCTGTCTTTTCTCTAGCCGATCAATAAGTCAATAACCCACATCTCCGCATCCATCTAGTATACTTGCAGCCGAAAAAAACCCGAACAAAACCCATTGGCTTCTCTCTTCACTTGCAACAAAAAGAGAGGGCTCCTCCATTACAGAAAAGACGGCAAGGTAGAGTTTATCCATGTGTTAATTATGGCCTTCGTGTGCTTGTAAGTTGTAACATTTGTTTCAAACTTTGATGCTTCTTTAACCTCTGCTTCTCCTTTTTCTATCCTCTTGCAGCTAGGGTTTTTGCATCTTTCTTCATGTTTGCCCCTTTTTCCCCCGCCCTCTCTCCTTTCTGTTGATTTGTGTTGATATTGAGTTCTTGATTGCTTTGTTTAGCATTGTTAATTTTAATATGTATCGGTTTATCTTGATTGCTTTTGATCTGTATTATTGGGTTTTTTTATTTGTATTATCAGCTATCAATCTATTTTATCTTGATTGCTTTGTTTAGTTATCAATCTATTGTATCAATTTTAGCAGTAATAAGTTCAAGTGCAAACATGGTTGTTGGGTGTTATGTTAGCTTTATAATAAGTTCATATATGATCTGTTAATTGTTATATCTGTTCAATAATAAGTTCAAGTGAAAACATTGTTGTCGAGTGAATCTGTTGTATCAAAATGGATTTGAACAATGTTCATAGCTTTATTCTGGCATTAATAAGTTCATTCTATTTCATTTTAATTAATTTTCATGTATGATCTGTTATAAACCATTGGTCCATTACAGTGTACACCTTGTTTGAGATTATTTTGCCTAATCAGATGCAATGAACTGATAGTACTTTAATTTCCTTGTATATGGTTAATATGGTTAACATGGAAAATCAGTATATGGTTAGTATGGTTCAACATGAAAAGTCAGATGCTGGAGCTCATTATGATGTGTATTTCTACGAGTAGTATGCAGGTTTTTTAGAATAGAGAGGTGACAGATGCCTTTTTGCAATTATATGAACCTAACATGATGCTCAACTTCTGTTTGATTCTCAATTGTAGTCAGATGTTGATTCATGTTGTTGTTTTTTTAATTTCAGATGGATAATCAGGAAGATCCTACACCAAATGAATCAAGTCCTTCAAGTTCAAAACCCAATTCTTTGTCTGTTCCAGTTATAGTTCCAGTTGCTACTTCTAGTATAAATAGCAACACTGAAAGTGAAGGTAATCCAGCTTCTAGATCTAATAAAAGAAAAACATCTCAAATTTGGGATCACTTTAAAAAACTAAATAGTAATCTTAAAGCTCCTAGAGCTGCATGTATGTATTGTGAAAAAGACTATGCATGTCATACTATACTTAATGGGACTAGTAACATGTGGAGTCATCTAGGTGTATGCAAAAAATTTTATTTTATGATTGACCGAAAACAAAAAAAACTTTAGTCTTAGAACCCAGGCCTATAATAAATGGAGGTAATAATAGAGAGGAAAATCTGGTGACTATTAAGGCAGTGGGTTATAGTTATGAAAAGTGTAGGAAAGCCCTAGGAAAAATGATTATACTTGATGAGCTACCTTTTAACTTTGTTGAAACCAAGGATTTAAATCATTTTATCAAGTAATGCAGCCTAGATTTGATGTTCCTTCTCATTTGACGATTTGGAGAGATTGTTTGAAAATTTATGTAGATGAGAAGGAAAAATTAAAGAAAGCTTTTAATGATCAACGTTTATGTTTAACAACCGATATTTGGACATCAATCCAAAATATTAATTATATGTGTTTGACTGCCTATTGGATTAATGAAGGTTGGAACTTGAATAAAAGAATTCTAAACTTTTATCAATTTTCTAATCATAAAGGTGAAACAATTGGCCAAGCAATTGAGAGTTGTTTGTTGGAATGGGGAATTGATAACATTTTAACAGTTACAGTAGACAATGCAAGTTCAAATAATTTGACAATAAAATATTTGAAAAGAGTAACAAGTAATTGGACAACTAATATATTGTCACATGACTTCATGCATGTTAGATGTTGTGCACATATTATTAATCTTATTATATGTGCGAGATTGAAAGATATTGATGATTCAGTTGTTAAGATTAGAAATGCAGTGAGGTTTGTTAGATCTTCTCCTTCTAAACAACTTGTTTTTAACCAATGTGCAGATAGGTTGAAAATTGGGAGTAAAAAATCTGTTTGCTTAGATGTTGCAACTAGATGAAACTCTTCATATATGATGCTAGATGCGGCTGATAAATTTGATGTGGTTTTTATGAGGTTAGAAGAAACCGATCCTAGATATTTGAGTTACTTTGAGGTTGATTCAAAAGGGAAACAAAAAAAACTTAGGTCCTCCTGCTTTAGAAGATTGGAAAAATGCTAGATCTTTTGTCAAGTTCTTAAAACTATTTTACACGGTTACATTGACATTTTCTGGCTCGTTGTATGTGACATCTAATCTTTCTTCCATGAATTTATTTCCATGCACACAAGCATATCTCAATTTTGTAGAAGTGAAGATATTTATGTAAGTAAAATAGCCAAGAAAATGATGGCAAAGTATAAAAAATATTGGAGGGATCAAGATACACAAAACTTTTTGTTGTATGTGGCTGTTGTGTTAGATCCACGTTTCAAATTGAAGTATGTGAGATTTTGTTTTGAAAGATTGTATGATGTTGAAGAGGCTGAAAATTTTACAATTAAGGTTAAAGATACTTTGCTAAGGTTGTTTGAGCATTATATGAATGTTGATGAGAATGTTGAGGTTGTTCATAGTGTTGGAACTAGTATAAAAAAATGTTAATATTGATTTAATGGTGGTAAATGATGATATGTTGGATGACTTAGCTTCTCAATTTAAAAAATATTTAAAGGAAGAAGGCGGTGTCAAAAAAATAAGGTTGAGAGGTATTTAGGTGATGATTGTGAGGATCCGAATGATTTTAAATTAGATATTTTGGGTTGGTGGAGGTGTAATACTACAAAATACAAGATTCTTTCTAAAGTGGCACAACACGTGCTAGCTATTCTGATATCTACAGTTGTTTTTGAAGCAGCTTTCAGTACTGGTGGTCGTATTTTAGATCCAATTCGAAACTCCTTATCTCCATCGACAATGCAAGCATTGGTTTGTTATCAGAATTGGTTTAGTTTAGCATCAATTCCAATCAACATCAGAAACTTCATGGATTATATTGAAAATTCTAAGATGATTGAGTCAAGTAATTTCTTTTACAAATTTAAATGTAGTTATTTTATAATATCATTTATTTACATATGTTTAATCTAACATTTTAATTTATGTTTTTGTAGAATTTGGTGAAAGTTTAAAAATCTCAACTGATAGTTTGTAAGTTGTATTGATGATGTTGGTGTAATCCTGGAATATAATTGTTTTTGGTAATTAATTTACTTTTCCATATTAATTCCTTTTAAAAATTTTCATTGCTAATTTTTTTTAATAGTCGAACTCTAATATGTTACTAATTTGCTAGTGTTTCTTTATAGCATTATCCTTGCTGGATCTTTTGGCTTTTGCTACTGCTAGAAGTTTTGGATGTTGTTGTAATGCTGGTGTTGGATTTTTTTCTTCAAATTATGCCGGATGTTTATGATAATTTATTACTGGTTGCTATTTACTAATATATCTATTTGCTAATATAAACTTTTTTAGTGTGAACACCTCTTTTAATTTGAGGTGCCCAAATTTGATCATGCATCTTGCATATTGCATTGATTTGAATTTTCATAGCTTATTTCTTTGTATATTAAAAATAGTAAGATGACAAGATGTGAAGCATTTCAAATTTATTGTTACTATAAGCATTTCAAAAAATATCAATCTTTTAATTTTATTAAAAAGCTTATAACAAACTAAATTAAATTAGAAAATTTTAAAGAGTTTTGATTAAAAGCTTATAAATTTAGCCCAACAAGACAATTTAAAAGCCCAATTTAATCTAAGCCCATTAAAAAAAATTCAAAAAAGCCCATTAATTTAATGATTAGGTTTCCTGGTTTTTAAGCTAAAAAACCGAATTCAACCGAACCGAACCGGTTCGATTTGAACTGGAATTCGGTTCAGTTCGGTTTGAATTTTAAAAAATATAAGTTACTTAGTTCGATTGGTTTTATGGTTCAAATCGAACTGCACCGAACCATAAATAGGCCTAATTAGAGTTATTTAGAG
>Ga0325400_1007504_pt1 | contig 10431 bp, 11 predicted proteins | sample PopdelMetagenome_2_FD_205662 | JGI IMG/M metagenome (GOLD analysis project Ga0325400, IMG submission 205662) | Populus deltoides microbial communities from Bellville, Georgia, United States - Xylem-PdKOR-R1 | ecosystem: Host-associated > Plants > Phyllosphere > Stem > Wood/Secondary xylem...
TAATTCTAATTCTGAATCGTGATTTTAATAAAAATTATGGTTAAGAATCAAGATTTTATTATAATTATAATTCAAAATAGCATATATAATAAATATATAAATAATCCTTTATTTTCAATGATTGTCACTACTGCTAAAAGAAAAAATCCAAAAATGATGAGATAAAGATTTTAATGTTGAAAAATATGAGAAGTAATATTGAAAAATAATGCTTGTGTTGATGTTGGTAAATTATGAGAATTAATTGTTTGTGTTGATGTTGAAATATTTTTATATTGAAAAATATTGAGAAATAATTTCTTGCATTGATGTTAAAAAAATTTATATTTAAAAATATTGGGAAATAATTGTTTGTGTTGATGTTGGTAAATGATGATAAATAATTTCTTGCATTGATGTTGAGATTCTTTTATATTAAAAATGTTGGGAAATAATTGTTTGTGTTGATGTTGGTAAATGATAAGAAATAAATGCTTGCGTTGATGTTGAAATTTCTTTTTATATTGAAAAATATTGGGAAATAATTGTTTGTGTAAATGTTGGTATATGATATGAAATAATTGCTTACGTTGATGATGTTGAAATGTTTTTTATATTGAAAACTTTTGTGAAATAATTGCTTGTGTTGATGTTGAAAATTTTATATATTGAAAAATATTAGGAAATAATTGTTTGAGTTAATGATGGTAAATGATGAGAAATGATTGCTTATGTTGATGTTGAGATTCTTTTATATTGAAAAATGTTGGGAAATAATTGTTTGTTTTGATATCGGTAAATTATGAGAAATAATTGTTTACATTGATGTTGAATTTTTTTTATATTGAAAAATGTTGGGAATGTTTGTTTTGATGTTGGTAAGTGATGAGAAATAATTATTTGCATTGATGATGTTGAAATTTTTTTATATTGAAAAATATTGAGAAATAATTGTTTGTGTTGATGTTGGTAAATGATGACAAATAATTGCTTGTGTTGATGTTGCAATTTTTTATATTAAAAAATATTGGGAAACAATTATTTGCGTTGATATTAGTAAATGATGAGAAATAATTGCTTGCGTTGATGATGTAGAAATTTTATGTTGTTGGTAAATGATTAGAAATAATTGCATAGGTTGATGTTGGTAAATGATGAAAAATAATTGTATTGTTAATGTTTCAATAGATTATGTAGAATTCTTATTCAAAAGATGATATAGTAGTTGCTTATATTATATTCACATTGGTCATGGACTTATGGACATTAGTTATGCCCCTCATATTTTTTAAACTTGTTGAGAATCATTTCTCAGACCGTGTAATATGGAAATTTGGCTTTAAGTAACACTTCTGGTATAAATATGAGTGATCAGTTGCATTCCATTAGTTATTTGAATAGGCACACTGATTATAATTAGAAGATCCACTATCTTTAATATGTATCAATGTGGGATGCAAGGAGAAATTTTATTTTTAGAAAGGTACATCTTGTAATCTCCGAAGAGGAATACATGGAATGGTACCTGAGTATAAGATGCTGAATTATTACACCATACTCAGCGCAGGTTCCTCCACGCGAGAAGATGGAGTTTGAGCCACATGCACGTTAGATTCAAAATATTGTAAGTATGTATTACTTTTTATAGACTTGGAAAAAAGTGTTGCATTTTATTTATGAATTAATAATTTCTATTTGCTTCATATTAGGTTTGACAATTGTTACATGATGGTCAATGTGCTACAGCTGATCTTCATAATCTCAATGATGATGATTGACGTGCTCGTTATTATGCATCATTTTGGTTCGAGACATGTCATACTACACTTGACATGTTATGAGAGACGTTGAGCCTAGATGATATTGTCTCAAAGGATGAGACCACACAGACAGGTGAAATTCATGTTGTTGGTGAAGACAACCCATCCACTTATCGTCGCAGAAGACATAAATAAGTTCGAATCTATTATTATGTTGTGTTATTTTTTTTTTTAGAGTTATTTTTATTATCATTACTTTTCTAATATTGTTTTAGATAATTATCATGTTGATTTTAATGTTGTCTTACATGTTATGCATTTTCATTCTTGTTTTAGATAAGCACGATTTAAAATCATTAATTAATAGGTAAACATGTGAACAAGTTGTTTAAAATTTCAAATAATTGTTTTACAGGTTAAAAAAAATACACATTGTTATGTTTCGCTATTGTTATTATCAATTATCTTTAAAAATAATTAATAAAAAATGTTTAAAAATAACACATGTTAATTTCATATTAAAATATCACACTCTCAATTATGGGTTTGAGGTTTGGTAATTTATGATTTTTTTGGGCTTCAATTGTAGTGGTTTAAGATTTGTTTTATGTCAAATTTAGGATTGACATTAGGCTAAAATAGTGTTGGAATAACACAATCGCTATTCATATTAATGTTTGTGTATTAAAAAACTGTTATTGTCATTAGCGGTTGTTTAATAAAAACACTGTTAACAATAGCGGTTGCCTAATATAATCGCTACTCTTAATAGCAATTTACTAATAAAACCACGATTCTTATTAGCGGTTAAGTTAAAATATATTATTTTCCCAATACTTCTCTATTATGTTAGTTTGGTAAAAAAAAAATCCAAACAGTATAGGTGTTTAGTCATGTGGTAAGTATTTTTTTTAAAGTATTTTTTAATTGAAAATAAATATAAAAAAACAAAACTATTTTCATTGTTATGATATGATGCAGAAGTCATGCCCTCATTTAGCAATTTAAATTTTCCAGCTGGATGATTCTTATTAAACTTCGTACAGAATTAATAATAAAATTATGCAAAGTCGACTAATTTTGGCTAGGTCTTTTCAATCTCATCTCGAAATTTAAATTTAAAAAGTTATAAAAAATAAATAAATTTTATTGAACGACACACTTGCCTCTTGGGTTATAATAGGAAGAGAAAGAAATCAAAAGCTAGTCGGCTACGTGTGATGTCAGTGCATATGAAAACCATTTAGCCATTTTAATTGAATAACTTACCAAAATCTAAGTTATATTGAGTTCATGGAAATTCGAAGAAGGCATAAGCGACACGAAATGGGGGACTCTTGCTAGACATTAGTTTTGGGACCTATAGAGCTCGTCTGCTAGCACAAAAATTGCATTTTCCTTTCACAGCTAACCATCTCCTGCAATTTCCTCGAAGATCGACTAAGAACAAAAAATTAGTTTCCATTCTGGAAGACCTGCAATAACCAAAACTAGCAGTCCAGCCAAACTTTCTTTACTTTTCGACTACTAATCAACACCAATAAATGATACTAATTTAAGGCACCACCGACCACCAGCAAAATTTTAAAATCTTTGTTTTTGTTATTGCAGTGTTGTTTTTTTAAATATTTTTATATTTTTTAAATTTTTACATATATAGTTATTAGGGATGATTATTTTGGGTTTGGTTTGGTTTTTACCTATAAAAACAACAAAACCGAAATTTTATAAAATATAAAAAAACCAAAACTGAAACCGAACTAAAAACAGTTCCAACCGACCGGTTTCGGTTCGGTTATTTTAAATTAAAAATTGAAACCCAACCGACTAGTTTCAATTCGGTTTTATTCTATTCGATTCAGTTTGACTATTTTATATTAAAAACTGAAAATTATATTGTTTTTTGGCTTTTTTGAACTTTCTAATGGGTTCTTTTTGGTTCTGTTCAGTTTTTCAGTTCGATTCGGTTTGATTTGGTTTATTTCTTAACTAAACCGGTTCGATTCAGTTTTTTTATTTAATGTTTATGAAACCGAAACCGAAACCGAACCGAATCTATTTTTTTTTAAATATTCTAATCGATTTTTTTCATGGTTTTGTTTTTCCAGTTATTTTTTTTATTTTCTCATTTTAATCAGTTTGTTAATTTTTTTTATTCAATCCTAACCACTGTAGAAGAAGTTTGTCGACTAGGGTTAGAAATATGAAAAATGGAATGGTTGAAACGGCATTTTTGCAATGTAAATGCACATGGATTCAGAGAGACTGCAGCAGCCAGCTCTATCGTGATAGTACTATACATTTATGGAAAGGAGAAGCACATGCCACCATGCCAGAAGGGGGTATTGATCAGTTATTAGTGAGGTAGCGTGTCTGTATATACCGATGGAGTTGACCATCCCAAGCGTATTCTAGTTGGAGGTCCACGCTACCGGGCGCTGCCAGCAGGCAGAATGCATCTTCTTCTTCTTTTTTTCAAAAATAAAGTTCTGTATGCATGCATGGCAAGTCATGAAAAGAGAGGTTGTATATTTACGGAAAAAGAATAAAATCTTTGCAATTTTGAGCATGCAGTTCGTTTCTCCAGGGAAAAATAATAATAATAATAATCTTTTTGAGAAAAACTTGCTTGCTTTGTCTCCCATGTGCCTCGGTCTGCAGGCTTCGCTTCCTTGTAAGAAAAATCTTCCTGTGACCTTACGGGATAATAAAAGCACTTCAATTTATTCACATAAACTTTTAATTAATTATAATTTGCGTTGTGAAAACACTATTCATATCATCTTCATGGTCTAATGTTTATTTTAGATATAACTTAATTGACACATCTTGACTTTATTAAGGACCGATATCAAAAAGGACGAGTCTACTTTTTTTGGAGACCAATGATAACTTTTTTTTTTTTTTTTTGCAAATAACCAAAACGACAAGTCTTCTTTTAAAAGGAACTGACAACAAGATTTAACTTTTGCGAATAACCAACTAACGAGTCTTCTAATTTTAGAGACCGACGTTAAATTTTTCATGAAATAAGCATGAATTAAAATTAAGAATAAGTTGGATATAATTAGAATAATTAAGAACAAACAGGAAGATAAATTTAGAGAAAAGACATAATAAAAGTAACGTTTCGTGAAAAAAGATGTTGTAAGGGTAAGTTGTCTTTTCTTAAGTATAACTAATCTCTTACTTGAATATCTGTAACCAATGTATATTTTAGGATCTCTAGCTTCCTCTAATTACTAGGTTGCAACTGTAATTTTCCATGATAGTTATTTAGTCTCGGTCGACATCCATTGAGATGCGACATGGATCATGAACTTCTTATGTCATAAGTAATGTTGTCAAGTTTCTAAAGTTCTTACCAAAGTGTAAAGTTCTTTCTTATAAGTAGGATAATTCGATGTTCTGTCATTGAGTTTTTCATTAAAATAAACTATTGATTTTTTATCAGTAATATTGTTGATGGCGTGACATTCAATACATATCTTCCAAGTCCTATCCTTTTTCAGTACTAACAACACTGAAACTACAAATAGACTCTTGTTTTCTCTTATGTATCCTTTTGTCATTAATTCTTTCACTTTTCTTTGAAGTTTCTTTGTTTCATCGGGATTACTTCTATAGATTTGCCGATTAGGGATAGATGTTACAGGTACGAGATCAATTTGGTATTCAATTCCTCTAATAGGATAACTCATTAGGAATCTCACTAGGAAAGATATCTTTAAAATCTTGTAATAAGAAACACAAACAATAGTATTAGAATGATTAAGATCATTAGTGTTAACATATATCTCTTTATACACAAGTAAGATCATAGGCATGTCAGAAAAATAAACATTTTTAATCTCACTCCTCTTTACATAAAAAATAATATATATTTTTCCACACTCTCTTCTTTTCTTACCCTTCCTTTCTTCTCTCATCTTTTGATTGAATCCCCATTGATTTCTATTTTGGCCAAATCTAATCTTCTTCTCTATTAGCTCACTTTATTTTCACTCTTCCTCATGTCCTTACATGGTTGATCTTTTTCTTCGGCTTCACTTTCTCCTTTCAATTTCAATTAGTATTCATACATTTGTCTAGGAGACAATGGTATAAGTGTGAATATCTTCTCATCCTTTTTAAAAGAATACATTTTCTTAAACTCATCATGCTTGACTTTTGTATCAAATTACCAAGGTCTCCCTAACAATAAATGAGTATCATGCATAGACGTAACATTACACGAAACTTTATCCTTATATTTTCCAAAAAAAAAACCCTAAACCTATTTAGTAACTCTTACTTCTCCATGATCATTCAACCATTAAATTCTATAAGGCCTTTCATGTTTAATAGTGTTTAGATTCAATTTTCTAACAAGTATAGTACTAGCTACATTAACACAACTTTCATTATCAATAATCATAAACATACCTTATTATTTATATGGCATCTAGATTGAAATATGTTCTCTTTTTTTTTTCTCACATCATCTTTCTTAATTTGAACATTAAGTGATCTCCTAATAACCAAAACCTTTTTATTAATTAGATATTCAACATCACTATAGTTCTTAAGTGCTAACATCTTATCATCTTTAGATTTGTCACTTTCATATTCAATCTCTCTATGCTCCCTCATAACCATCGTCCTTTTTTTAGACATTTTCAAACTATATGTTCACTCCTCCAAACACTTAAAATACTAAATATCACGGTTAAAATTAGATGAGATCTCAAACTTTACCTTTTGCTTCAGTAGCCGAATCTTTTTTGCAAGCTTTAAATGATTCAAATTTGTTACCCATAGTATTTTGCTTTGATGTGGCAACCTCTCTCCCCTATAATTTGGTCATTAATATGTACTGCCCTTTCATTTTAACTACCTATCTATCTTGGCAACCATATGAACCATATATTCATGCTTAATATAGTGCTGCAACTCAATCACATTAGTTATCTATTTATTCAATCCATTCAAGAACCTTGCCATTATAACATTTCTATCTTCCATAATATTACCTCTAATTATGACAATCTTTATTTTCTTGTGGCAACTCTTTATACTCATAGAACCCTAATATAAAAAATTATAATTGTTGATATAGTTTTGTATAATAATGACCAGGAACGAACCTTTTTTCTTATAGCTACTTTCATCTCATCTCATATCTCTATGGGTCTCTCTTCATTCCTTGTCATTTCTAAGATAAGTTGATCCCGCCAAATAATATCATAGTCAATAAACTCGGAGATTAATATCTTAATGGCACATTCAAATAATGTAAAGACTCAAGAAGCAATATAGATTGAAAACTATCAATACAAAACTATGAATATAAGATTGCAAATATCGATACAAATTTATGCGAAATATGAATGATATAAAGACATGAAAAAAAAACTATGAAAATTAAGAAACTAATGAAATAAGATTTAAACGACTCAAAATAACACAAACACATGTACTATAGATAATGTACTATATATAATGTTGCAATGATGCAATAACTACTTAATTTGTTTTTGTATTTTTTAAGAAAACTCCACCAAGTAAACCTAAAACATCCCAAATCAAGATTTATCTCCAAGAATCAAGATTTTTTTTTAGATTTAAAACAATTAGTTGAATTCTATGTTTATTGAATCAAGATTTATGACAAACCCTAGAAATTTCTTTTCTTGTGATTTTTCTTTGTTCTTTTTTTATAAGACTTTATTTAATTAATATCGTAAATAATTTTTTTTTAACTTGATGCCATAACTAATTTTTAGAGAAAATAAAGAACTCGACAATAATAAAGTATGCAAAAACTTAAAGATAAGAGGGATATAACCTGATTTAGAGCCTTACTCTGATATCAATTAATGCGAACCTCATGGATATAAATATCTAAAAACGTATAATCAAATCAACCCTTTTCAAAAAAGCTAAATTCAGGTTTGTGATTGAGCTTGACACAACGATAACCTATATCAAGGCACCAAAAAGTATAAAAAATATCATGAAGCATGGTTAATTCTTTTATAAGTTAAAGTAGTTCAATGTAGAACAAAAAGACATGAGCAAAATTTCATTCACACGATAATAATTGTTGAAATCAAAGCATGTCTAAAACCCCCCCTAAATACAAGCTAATTAATCCTTTTTATAATAGGTGAAAACATCATAAATAAAACTGGAAAATAATAAAAGAGTTTTAGATAAAATATAAATAAAAAAAATCTTAAATCAATTAGAAAACTAATACAATTCCTGTATAGTAGCTTATGAACCTTATCGCAAGGCTTTTCTAATATCCAATTGCCCTGAAATTTTAACCCAATATAGAACAAGACCTCCAAAAACTCTTGATAAGATTTTAGTTTGATCCAATGGTTAGATAAAAAATTATACTTGTTAGAGTAAACTTGTGTATAAGAAAAAATAAGCTCAGAGCCACCTCTAATGCTGAAATTAATTAGCCCACCATTTTGAAATAATTAAGCTCATGTCCTCTCTTGCATATAAGTTAGATTGATTAAAGTCTAATAATCACTTGTTGAATTTGTAGTTTCTTTGAAATTCACAATGGTCCAAATACTCTGAATAAGGTCATTGAATGTATCTTTTGACTTATTTGTCCTTAATCTTGTAATAAACCCAACTGGAAGTTCTAATAAATTTTTTAGTGTAGTTTGGATCACTTTAACCTCTTTTCATCTTCACTCATTACTATATCTAACCATAGTAGCTCTTCTTTCATTCGCCAACTAACACAATCAATTGCCCGGGTAGCAAACCACCAATCAATTGTCCAAACATCACCATTATCACCCAATTATCTCTTTACACCACTGACAACAAACTCAACAATCACTCCATCATAAAAAAATAAAATAAAAAACTTGTAATTGATGATTTAATTTTAAATCACCTCCCAACATTCTTTAAAATCTCATTTTTAATTCTATAATCCTTACTTTTAATTCTTAAGTCTTTTCTCTATATTCCATTACTAGCAACAACAACCATAAATCCCTCGATTTAAACCTTCTTTAAATCCTTTTTTTTTAATTCTATTTTTCCCTTCCTTAAGTTTGCTTCCCTTTCCTTTCCATAATTCCCCTCCTTTCTCATTCTCCAAGAATTCTTAAATATGCTTTTAAAATGTTTTAAGAATTTAATTTAATATCAATTGAGAATAAATTGGTTTGAGAATAGTTCTTATTATATAAAAAAAATAGAATTAAGCTTTGTGATTGAGTTCATTATAATAAGATAAATTAATTAATCCTTGTAATATAAAAAATAATTAAATAGTCTTTTTAACCAGTATTGGTCACATATCATATAGTAATATTTTATTTTTTAAAATTATTTTTCTTGTCCATCTTTCCATCATATCTACTCCTTTTTTTACCTTTTCTATTTCTTAATATAAAAAAATCAAAATAAATTAAAGAAAAATATATAATGGATAAAAATGATTTATTTATAAATAAGTTTAACAATATAAGATTAGTTATATATTTTCTGAAACAATGAGGATTAATTTTTCTAAACTATAGAACCAAGTTATAATTAACTCTCTTTGTTTTTCTGATTGCATTGCAAACAAAACTGGAAATAGTTGGTCATTCACTATATATTTATACATTAATAGTGTCTTTTTTTTAATTACTATCCCAAGTTATATTAAAATGATCTTATGTGTTGAGATTTTTCTTCTATTTTAAATGCTCTCACATATCACGCCCGACATGAATAGGAGACCTTTAAAACTAAAAGGAAGGAGTCTTTATTTAGTTTTTAATGAAACAAAAAATCCTAAAATATATACTAGTTTCAGAAATTTGAGTAAAGTGTTAGATATACTTAAGGATAGATAAGCATCACTCTTATCGAATCCTTTACAAGGAAAAATTACCTTAGTTATGTTAGCCAGTCATTTGACAATTTAATTGTTTATATAAATAGGAAACTAAGTTAATATTTTTTTTTTGATGATTTGATAACATATTGTTTCTTTAACTAAGTTAGTTAGTGTGTGAGTTGGTGCCTAAAAGTCACGGTTAGATTCCTACTAGGTGTGCTATTTTCTTAGAAAAAGAGGCATGAAACCTATTTTCTTAGAAAAAGAGGCATGAAACCTTTTATATATATATATATATATATATATATATATATATATATTAGACTAAGCATGTGGGCTTGTCTTGGATCCATGTGCCTATTGTTTTGTAACAAGCCTAACCCAACATAGTTGAGATTATTTTTGATGATCTTTTGTTTTGTTTTTTCAACTTCATCCTTGAATGTTAAGTTTTTTTTAATTAAATTTTATCATTCAACATAAAATTAATTATAAATTGATTTTTATATATTTTTTATTATATAATAAATTAAAAAATTAATTTAAACCAATGAAATTCACAACCAGGTTGCAAGATGACTAAGGTGAACACAACTTACTTCTTCTTTTTTTTTCTTTGAGTTTTTTCTTTGAAATTACCGGGTTGACAAGATTACATCAACTATCAGCACAACTCTCACAAAATTTAATTTAAAATTCTAGACTAAATAAAAAATCAGGTTAAAAATTTACAAATTTAAATTAATATACTAAATTTAATAACAATACTAAAAAGTTTCCTAAAGTTTAAATATTATTTTTTACATTCCAATTACTTTTATCAAAGCCGCAGGATAAACTAGTAAT
>Ga0325400_1007508_pt1 | contig 10430 bp, 6 predicted proteins | sample PopdelMetagenome_2_FD_205662 | JGI IMG/M metagenome (GOLD analysis project Ga0325400, IMG submission 205662) | Populus deltoides microbial communities from Bellville, Georgia, United States - Xylem-PdKOR-R1 | ecosystem: Host-associated > Plants > Phyllosphere > Stem > Wood/Secondary xylem...
TCAAACATCATTAGTACTGGTTTTTAGGCACGTGATTAGAACAAATCACATTGAGTTTTCAAACATTGTTATTTTAATGACGTTACGTTCATGAATTATATATATAGATATATAACATTAATAATTTAAAAAACATTACATTCAAAGCCTGTTATTTTAAATAATTAGATAGTATTATAAAAACAATAGAAGCTTTTTTTTTTTGAAGTTGTGGATGGATTATTGAACATTGTTTTTATTGTCTACTGTAAAAATTGGAAGACATGATTTATAATTTATATAAATAAAAAATCATTTTTCTCGTGTCTCGATGCATGTTTAAAATTAAAGGTTTTTTAATATAGTAATTGATTCTTGTCTCGGGATGAAAGACCTTTTTTTTTAAAGTACGAAATCTTATTTCAAAACTATCTAATGACATTTATTTTATATTTTCATCTCTGTCTCTTCGATAACATGTGTTTGTCCTCACCATCTTATCTCTTCTATCTCGAGATAGTAACCAAAAGTTACCCTGTACTGATGTTTGAGAAAAAAAATATTTATTGTGATACAAAGTATAAATGACATATTTTTCGTTGTATTCTTTTTTTTATGGCATTTTCCCCAATACAATTTTTATATATATAGATTTTACCATTGAACTTATTATTTTGTTAAGGAATGTGACATTCTATCTAACCTTGTTAGTTTGAGTTGCATGTATCGATCAATCATTCCTTAAATCATTAGAAAATAAAATGTGAAATCTAGAAAAGATACAAGAAAGGGGAAAAAAGAAAAGAAAAGAAACACATTTCTTAAATTTTTAGATAATAATCACGCATACTGAATAACTTAACTTTTTCAGTTGATGAAAAATAATGATATTAGATGCTAACAATGATGGTTAGATAGTAAAGAAAAACACTTTCTTATTCAAATAGACCATTAAAAATCGTATATGTAGATTCATATGTTGTGATTATTGTCTCGGGAAAAAAAAGGTGGAGACAATAGGTAAATAAGGGATATGTCTCCCTGTACGATATATAATTGCAAGTAAAAGCATGACTATCTAGAGTGGTTTAAGCTTAAACAAGCTGAGAGAAAAAATAAAAATTCCTCATAGATTATTGTTGTTGACATATTGCAATCCTTTACTTTCCATATATCGAAGAGTCTTTTTAATAAGATAATTCTAGTTTAATTTTTTTTTCTTTTGTTAGTAACAATTGGGTTATTAATTTAGAGGTTATTGTTATATTTCTAATATTTATTTTTTATTTTATTCAATGAAATATTTGTTTGTCAAGTTTATTCAATCTGCTAATGGGGCTTTCATGTTGGTTACTAAGGCAAAAAATATCTAAGTCCATTCTATGCTCTTCATATTTTATGTTTCACTTAATCCTATTGTTTTTAATAACCTTCCCTCTATTAATCAACCTACCAAACATCTTAATTATTTTATAATCCCTCATTTTATTTTTTATGTATTCCAATATAATCTCACGTAGATGATGATTAGAACTAGTAAGGAGAAAATAGGTCTTTATTGCTTGAAAAGAATTGGGGTATTACATTATGAGTCCAACCAATGTCTTTAAGTAAAGAAATAAAAGTCCGACTAAGAGATTTTTTTTATTTTAACTTTGTCATTTTAATCATTCTTCATTTTCTTACGTATAATATTTATCTTCTTAAGTTGTCTTATGATGTTGATATTTCTAAATTAAGACGTAAACCATTTATGCTAAAAATGATCATGTTCATTTTAAATTTGGTTTCAATAAAAGTCTAAATCCTTTTTCATACATTTATAATGATGTTTGAGGTCCCTTTTCTACCATTTTTACTTCAGGTTATAAATACTTTATTTATTTCATTAATGATTGTACTAAGATAATTTAGGTATATTTTCTGAACTCTAAAAGTTATTTTATCCATGTTATCCCTTACTTTTATAAAATGATTGTCATATAATTTCATTGTCAACTTGATGTCTTTCAATTTAAAATGGTCATGAATTTATGAATTGATCTCTTGTTAATTTCTTCAAGGCTCATAACATCCTCTACCAGATAATATGTGCCTATACACCATAACAGATCATGTCTTTCAATTTAACAATGGTCATGAATTTGTGAATTGGTCTCTTGCTAATTTCTTTAAGGCTCATAGCATCCTCTACCAGATAATATATGTGCCTACACATCATAACAGAGTAGTATAAAAGGACTTAAGAATCAATATATTATAGAGGTAGCTCGATCATTATGTTTTACTATACATGTTCTTAAACTTTTATAGGTTTATACTATTATGATTGTTTTTTTCTTCTTATTAATAGGATGTTTACCCATATTATTAACTATCAAACTTCTTTGAGGATGTTATCAAGGTTCCATTTTATTCTTTTTACTCTTAATCTTCATTGTAAGATTTTTAACTATGCATTTTATATCCATATTCACTATATTTATAGGTAGAAGTTTGACCATCATGCTCTTTAATATGACATTTTTGGTTATTCTAATTTTTATAAATGATATAAGTGTTTGCATCATTTTATAAAAAAAAAAAATTACTATAAGTTCATAGAAGTTTATTTTTGTGAATAAGTGTCTTATTTTTATAGGGATATATCTGTTGTTCTGTTTTATAAGGAATTAATAGTAAAGAAGGAGAATATTTATAGTTGGTGTATAAGAGATTATGGATTTCAGGTAAATAGAAGGGTTTAACTACTTTGGGTTAAGGTGAAATCTCTTCTAATCTTGTACAAAAAGGTGTATATGAAAACCAAAGAGGGTAGGTATGAAATCCTCACTAGATTGTTATAAAAAGGTTATAAAAAAATGCAATTCATGAGCCTTTACATCTAATCCTCCTAACTCTATTACTCCTTTCGATGATATTATTACGTCATAAAATGACTATTCTAAAATTGAATCTATGGTAAGTGTTTGTTTTTCTATAGATCTATATAATGTATCTTTAGAGTTCACCGACTTGAATGCACAAGTTAATGATCAACATAGAAGATATCCCATTTATAATCATAAAAAGCCTAATATATTTGCTTTTGTCCAAATAATATTTTAATATCATTTATCTAATATCTGATTTTATCTCTTATCATTATTTGTTTAAGTCTCATTTATATTTTATCTTTTAGTTATCCTTTGTGTCTATTCCAAATCATTTTCAATAAGCTCTCACGATATGGTTGAGTTGCCTTAAGAAAGAAGCTAATAAGGTGTGCATGGGTGTTTGTGTTAGAATATAGATCAAATATGATGGTTGATAGGTACATGGATAGACTAGTTGCTAAAGGTTAGGTTACATTCACACATATATGATTAACTATCAAGAGACCTTTGTTCCCATGATCAAGATGAACACTACTAAAGGCATACTCTCTCTTACAATTAACTTAGATTGGTCATTATAACAACTCATTGTGAAAAATACCTTTCTTTATTATGATCTAGATCTACTGAGAGAGGTGTATATAGACTCTTATCCAGGATTTATATAAAAAATGAGGTAAACTATGCAAGCTAAAAAAGGCACTAGATAGATTGAAGCAATCTTTGAGGGCTTGGTTGAGCAGGTTGAGCCACTCAATAAAAAATATGGATTTAAGCAAGACTTCGAAATCACACTTTGTTCTATAAATGAAAATGATAATATTATATTTCATATTGTTTAAGTTAATAACATGATTATTAAGGGTAGTGAAATAAGTGGGATAAAAAAAGCTTCAAATCTATTTAGATAAGGAGTTTGAGATGAAAGACTTGAAAATTCTAAAATACTTATCGACATTGAAATATCTTGATCCAAGCAAGGATGTTTTCTCTTTCAATAGAAATACATATTAGATATTCTGACCAAAACTATTATCTTTGTATATGAACTTGTAAATACTCATATTAAGATGAATTATGGTCTTGTTATCTCCTTTAATTAGGTTCCAATTAATAAAAAAAGGCATCAAATTTTAGTAGAAAAGTTGATATATCTATCTCATACCAAACCTGACAAATTATATGTAGTTAGTGTTGTGAGACAATTCATGCATAGTTCAAGTAACTTACACATAGATTTAATGAATGATGTCTTGGCTTACCTAAAACTCTCTCTAGGTAAAGGTGTTATATATTTTTGACATTACCACTTAAATATTATGAGATATCCTGATTCTAATCTTGTTGGATCTAAATGAAATAGAAATTTATCTCAAGGTATATTTTATATGTTGGAGGTAATTTAGTAACATGAAGGAGAAAAAAAACAGAATATGGTATCACTGTCTAGTGTAGAAGCAGAGTATTGTGCCCTTTATCATGTGATTGTAGAGCTTACTTGGTTTAAAAACTTACCAAGTGAATTTAGACATGATTTAAAAAACTTAGTGATGTTTTTTTTTTTTTTATGACAACACAATGTTGATCTTTTATATAGTAAAAGGGTGAATCAATTAAGGTGATATAATGACCAGGTATGTGTAATATTTATGCATCAACTTAACAAGGAATAGTTAATCTATATTAGCTGTATATGATTGTCAATTAATAGCTCACTTTTAGTTTATAGATTTTAGCCTATTCAACTATTGACTTATCTAATGGTTGACATGTATGATATAAAAATACCCTTTATTAATATGAATAAAAATCACCCAATCTAATTCTATATTTTAATTAATATAGTGTTTGTTTTAAAGCAATCAAGCCATTCAATATGTATAATTATTTCGTTTCAATGAGTGCAACAAATGATCATCTTTTCTCTTTAATTACAAAATATGGTTTTTTTTATATCCTTTTAAAAACTTTGTGTTATATTTTGGTGATTCAACGGATAAATAAATAAATATTATTATTTTTAATAAGAAGTCAAGGATATTATATAGGAAAATAAATAAATATGATATATATGTTACATAGGAAATATGAGATTGGGTATTGGATAGAAAAAGGAAAAAGAATATGAAAAAAATAGCACAATAAGAAAAACGAAGAAAAAAAATTATTAAATAAGTTTATAATAACCTTTTAAAAAAAGTTAAGGATATTACAATTTTTCAATAATATTTAAGGTTATTATGGTCAATCAACAAATTTGATAGAATTTTAACTTTTATATAAAATTATGGATTAAAAAACTTTATAGTTATAGTGTCTCCAAATTATAAATTACTTTTATATATTCTATTTTGAATTAATTAAATGCTTCCTAAATGTGTTATTTATGAATGATATAAAGCAATTACATTTCAATAAATATTATTGCATTAAAAAAGAAAATAATACCATAGAATTTGTAACGTTGAAGTGTACTCATTTATCAAATCATCAAAAAATAATCTTATCATTTTCAATTTAACTAATTTTACCATAATTGTGATAATTAGTAACGATAAAGTATAATTAACAATTACTCATATTTAATGTATCGCAAATCTTATTAATTACTTTATAAATTTAAAATCCATTATAATTATAGTGTAAAAGAACAAACTTTTCTTGAAAAACAAAAAACGATAGCAGAACCTAACTCCCTGGAACTACCTAGAGCAAGCAACCTCTAGCTTGATTGTTTGCTTCATACGAAAACTAAAAAATAAAACATAGTTTCTTTTAAGGGCGTGTTTGGCCATGGTTTTTAACTGGAGTTTTAAAAAATTCTGATTTTTTTATTTTTTTAAATTATTTTAATGTGTTAACATTAAAAATAAATTTTAAAAAATAAAAAAAATATTAAAATCATTGCCAAAATCCTAAACAATCTCTGAATAATTTCATGGGCGACCACTTTAAATCCTGTATAATGATGACTTTGCGTTGCTTTGGCAATAATTATGTCAAGTGCTTTTTACTAAACACGAGAAGATGATTATGACATGATATACTCTTCATAACCACCAACCTTGGATTGATTAGTGTAATCAAGACTGCCCCAAAGGTTTTGTTGATTTTTCACCGGATGGCCTACCGCCAAACTAGTTGATGATGGTGTCATCATAAATTAACGACAGCCAATCGTCAAAGCGTACCGGAGATTTTTCACCCGACGGCCTGGAAACAAAATGGAATTTGAACAGCAAGGCGGAGTGCCGGATTAGAGATGGCGGCTCGGAAAAGGACGGAGGAAAAAATAATTAAATCTGCGCCACACACAGAGTCCGGTCCTGGTTGGTGAGTGCTCAATTTTCTTCGTTTCAAATATCGTCAGGCCTCAACGTTGACAGCACGTGGACATCGAGCGTCCTTCTTCCGTTGATCAGATAATTTTAGGAGCACTGATAGTTCCGGCGCTATAAAGAAATTGATCGATCAAAGGAACTGTCAGCAAAATCTCCTAATAAGAGACAATAGTTTCGGTACCTTGATCGAAACGGCATTCTTTAACATTAATTATAATTTATGCATAATAGCCAGATTTGTTTACTTTTATAGCACCGGAAACGTCAGGCAGAACTACTCTCAAAGAGACAATGATTTTTTTTTTTTTAAACTCGCAGAATGTCCACGAGTTATGAAATAGCGGTTTAGGAATGTGTTTAAACGGTGATTAAAAATTTAATATTTTTTAATTTAAAATCAATGTTTTATATATGTATTTAGCGTCATCATATTAAGAATATTTTAAAAAACACTTTAAAATGCATTTAGGAGTCGTAATCTTTCATTAGATCGTGAGAATCAAAAGTCTTCCCAAAGTCCTCCCCATTTCCACATTGAGCAAATGTTAAGCAATAAAAACCGTTGCATAAATCACGCTCAGGCAAAGAACAAAATTAAGAAGGGAGAGAGAGGAGTGAAAGGGAAAGCAATTTATAATCTCATGTGAGACTCACATGCATGTGAGACGTACAGAATCCTACACTATACAGATTGAGGACACGACTCCAAGCCACTGCGATCCCTCTTTTCCTATCTCTCCCTCCTAGTCCCTAGCCCCCGCTCTACTCGCTTCAAAAGAATAAAAAGCTCGACAGGGGAGCTGGGAAACAGGGGAAAGTTGATGGCCATGGAGAAAAAGCAGCAGCACCAATGTTATGGAGCAGGTCCAAAACCCACCTTCAGATTTGCAAAACACTGGGCTGTTCTCTTGATCTCTATCTTCCCCATCTTGAATACAGGTCTTGCTCTTGACTACGGTGATGCCTTAAAAAAGAGCCTTCTTTACTTCGAATCACAACGTTCCGGTCGCTTACCCTACAACCAGAGAGTAACATGGCGTCACCATTCTGGACTCACTGATGGCTTGGAACAAGGGGTCAGTATCAACTTAATTTCATTGTCCCGATGAGTTCTACATTTTAGTTTGCTCAAAATAATGAAGGATGCTGTCTGTTTAATTCTGTGCAGGTGGATTTGGTCGGAGGATATTATGATGCAGGAGACCATGTGAAATTTGGACTACCAATGGCCTTCACCGTGACAATGCTTTCATGGACTGTAATAGAATTCCAACATCAGATTGCCGTTGCCGGAGAATTGGAACACGCAATAGAAGCAATTAAATGGGGAACTGATTATTTCATCAAGGCACATACTAGCCCGAATGTGCTGTGGGCAGAGGTAAGTTACATTGCATCCATTACAGTTCAAGATCGTATTACATTTCTGCTTCCAAAACCATAAAAACTAATATCAATTTCAAACTTAATTACTCCATAATTAATATTTTACAGGTGGGTGACGGCGACACCGACCACTATTGCTGGCAACGGCCGGAGGACATGACCACATCACGGCAAGCTTACAGGATCGACGAGAATAACCCCGGGTCAGATCTTGCTGGAGAAACCGCGGCGGCAATGGCGGCGGCATCAATAGTGTTCAAGAAAACAAACCCTCATTACTCTCACCTGCTCTTGCACCATGCCCAACAGGTAAAAATGATAAAATCAAGTCAAATCTTAGTCAATAGATAACTGAGATCCTGTGGGGTTATGCTAACAACTTACAATTGTACGCAATTCTTTGTTCTAGTGGTTTCTTAATTAGGGCAACAAAATTTAGTATTAGGAATGTCACTTTATATAGTGGACAACATTTGCTTAGTATAATCAATAAGGATTATGCGGTTGAAGATATGTCCATAAAAAAATACTTTGAGATCCGGACCGATTCCTCGGTAAGGATTATTAATTAATGCCCAAGTGTTTTTTTAAACATCTTTCTAGTGGGTTTAGTTGACTAATATATATATATACATTTTTTTTTCCTTCGGTGTAGTTGTTTGAGTTTGGAGACAAGTATAGAGGTAAATATGATGAAAATATGGGGGTGGTGAAAAGCTACTATGCGTCGGTGAGTGGATACAAAGACGAATTGCTATGGGGAGCTCTGTGGCTGTACAAGGCCACCGACAATGAAAAGTATCTCGAGTACGTCATTAACAATGCTCATTGTTTTGGCGGGACTGGTTGGGCCATGGAAGAATTCAGCTGGGATGTGAAGTATGCTGGCCTTCAAATTATGGCTGCAAAGGTAAAAAGACATCCCATCACTCTTATATGCTTCAAGTTCAAATCTTGGGTTTACTGGTTATTTGGTCAAGGAATATTTTCAAATCTTTATAGGATCTTGCTTATGTCCAGTTTCAAAGATGAAAAGACAACGATTTACTTTAAGAAATCACACTTTTACTTTTCTTTTTTCCCTCCCCCCCTGACCTTTCGGTAAAGTTGAGGGGTGGAGTGAGCCCTAATTAAGGTACCGGGGTGTCATTGCTAGAGTTGAAAAAAGGTTACCCAGAAGCATAAAACCATGTGCAAGTGTTTAAATCTCTGGCAATTTTCAAATCAATCCCTCCATGCAGTGATTCTATGCCGAGTCTCAAAATCACTGCCACTCGGCACAAAACCAGTTGAAAGAGAATCCTAACATGTGATGACATAGCATCACATGAATTTATCTCGTTGATACAAAAAAAGGGAGGAGGAAAGGAGGTGGATATCAGATGCCATGTGTAGAAGAGCAAAAGGGGTAGGCCAGTCTAAACTTTAAGGCAGGCCCTGCTTCACAGTTTGTGGGAATGGACACAATTCTTTCATTTATGGGTGCTAGCCTGTTAGATGAGGCACAGCAGCACAAGCTTGTTTTAATTGAGGAGACCCACAGATACTGTTGTGCCACTTATTGCAGTAAATCTCTGTGTTCATGGAACTTTGCTGGATTACGTGGGATTTATTATTATTATTATTATTTTTGAGAAATTGATTTCCTAATAAATTTCTCATAGAGGGTAACGATCACTCTTGTTTAGCTATTCATGAGCTCATCTGAGGCAGAAATAGCGTTACCCATCCCTTTTAAGGCCAAATTGAAGGGCAAACTCATTTAATTTGACCCCAGAGGCTTTCTTCTTGGGTCATATGTTTTTCTTTTCACAACTTCAGGCTCTTGTGAATTTTATTCATCTCCAAAGTCCCCTGTTTTCCAATATTTTCAATGGACCCTTGCGCATTTTATCATCAATTAAACCGCATTTATTTTTGTGTTGTAACTGCAGTTGCTCGTGGAAGAAAAGCACAGGGAACATGGCGACACGTTGGAACAATACCGATCAAAAGCCGAGCACTACCTATGCTCATGCCTTAACAAAAACAACGGTACCAATGTGAATCGTACCCCAGGTGGTCTATTGCACATCCGGCAATGGAACAACATGCAGTATGTCTCAACGGCAGCATTCCTTCTAACTGTATACTCCGATTTCCTTCTAAACTCGAATCAAAAGCTCAAATGCCACGGTGGATCTGTGGATCACGAAGAGATCCTCGGTTTTGCTAAATCTCAGGTTGATTACATCCTAGGTTCTAACCCAATGAACACGAGTTATTTAGTGGGATACGGCCCTAAATACCCCGCAAGAGTGCACCATAGAGGGGCCTCAATTGTGTCATACAGAGAGAACAAGGGGTTCATCGGGTGCACCCAAGGGTACGACAATTGGTATGGCCGGGAGGAGCCCAACCCAAATGTTTTAGTCGGAGCATTGGTCGGAGGACCTGATTGTCAGGATAACTTCACGGACCAGAGAAGCAATTACATGCAGACTGAGGCCTGCACATACAATACAGCACCACTAGTTGGAGTTTTTGCCAAGTTATTACAAATGGAGGGCCAAAAGAGCCATGATAATCACAATCAGCCTTTGGTAGCTTCCTATTAAGGATAATACTTGCAAATTTATGGAATATGGTATTAGATTTTCTACAGGGTGCTTTCTAGGCGGATGAACTAAGGTGTCCAAGCCTTGTTCGCGCTACTACCCCTGGCAAAACAGAAAAAGAAAAGAGGTCATGTTGTATCGTCCCTTCATTTATTTTTTTTTATAAAAAAATGTTTATAACACTAAGTATAAAGCTCAATGTTTTGGTTACCACCGACGGAGCTATGAGACAGGGATGGGAGGGAGCGACC
>Ga0325400_1007510_pt1 | contig 10429 bp, 7 predicted proteins | sample PopdelMetagenome_2_FD_205662 | JGI IMG/M metagenome (GOLD analysis project Ga0325400, IMG submission 205662) | Populus deltoides microbial communities from Bellville, Georgia, United States - Xylem-PdKOR-R1 | ecosystem: Host-associated > Plants > Phyllosphere > Stem > Wood/Secondary xylem...
TTCCATGAGTACTCATTCGCCTCAGTTTTACTTTTTTTTTTTTTTTTTACTTTTTACTTTTTTTAATAAGAAAGCGTTAGTGCTATGAATTATTTTGGAACTGAGTTACAATGACGACAGAAAGCTGTATTGTCAATGAATCCCGAATTAGTGCCCTGCTGTCGAATTACATCGAGCAAGTGGACCTAGTACGATGGTTTTCTTTTTTTCCTTTCACTCCTCTTTTCTCTTTCCTCCATCCTTCAAGTTTAATCTCTGGGTTGGGCAACTGGCATCCCTTTCATTGATGAAGTATTTTATTCTCCCCCCCTCCTTTTCCCGTGAATGCTTGTGTGACAATTGACGTCTTGTTCATCTTGTGTATGCGTCCAATAACCGAGCCATTATCTGCGGTTTGAACGAGATGGTTGTTTTTCTCGCAGGCCATCCTTGTGCTGTTTAAAGTCAAGACAGGAATCGAGTGGCTGTGGCTTGAGGTCATTAGTCGCCAGGCGATCTTGTGCCCTATCAAGTTCATATGAACCATCTTGTGTTTTTCAGCCTTGTTTTCTCTTATGTTTAGATTTAATTCTGGAGGAACAGAGTTGTCATGTGCTTAATCATTACCAAGGATCCAACTTCCACCTCTCCACATATGCTCACACATGCTGATGGAGGTGGGTCATCTCAATCTTTGTGTTCTCGCAGACCCAGTTGAGGCTCATGAGTTTTGCTCCCTCAAATTAATTGCTTCCATAACCACACACCCACCTTTCATAAAAGCTTTGAGACCTAATCTCATAATTGCCATCAACTATAATCCCTTTTGATAGAGGACTCGTTCTTCATTAACATCCAGCCCATAATCTTCCTCTGCTGCCCCCATAGCTGCTAGTGTGTATTGAGGGAAAAAAAAGAAAAGTCAAATTAACTTGCTTACTCCATATTTTTCAATTATTACATTCAAGTGTTGGGCCACGTGAAACTGGAGCGAAGTTAAGAAGAAGAAAAAAATAATAGATAGGAGTGGCCTTGGCGTTTTCCTTCGCCACCATGCCTTAGGCTGTCCAAGTTTTTTCTACATTGACAATAGCGTTGCAGGTTTCTAAATATTCACCTATTAAAGTGGGAGAATAATCAATCTTATCTCCTTCCGAATTAATATTCAAATAACTTTGAAATGTGCCATTACGCAATGGTTTATCTAAGCATAATCCATGTGGACAGATTAGAGCCCATTTTCGTGGCCAGAAATAATTACACAGAAAAGATTACACGTAAGAAAAGGCAAGGCAACCAACCTTCTTTGAAGGAGAGGAGAGGAAACAAGTAAATAATAATAATAATAATAATAAAAAGGGTGCCCAGGGACCAAAGCCGAGAAGAATAATAGGCCCACGCCACGATTGAGATATGAAGGGCAAGAGGCTAGATTTTTAAAGGAAGTTTAGACGGAACCTGCTAAGGTACTTGCAAGGGAACTTGGGGGGCCTTTCTCAGGCAAAGTAAATAAATACTGCTGTCAATTTGGAGGGCTACTTGGATTCTTGTGACCTAAAGATTGATTGATGCCCAGCTAAACAAGCATCCTAGTTTTGATAAATTCCACCGCCCTCTTCTACGCCGACAATTTACTCGAGACATTTAACCATTAGGACATGTTTTAACCTCCTCCTCTTCCCTTCACCCACTCGCCTGTGATCCATGTGCTTAAGGGGGGGGAAAAAAAAACATAACAAAAAACAAAAGCCACGTAACAGGAAATAAGTACGTAAATAGTTAGTCAAAAAAGCAATCAGATTTTTAGGTAAGGCAAGAAAATCTAAGTCATCTAACAACGGGCCCCAAACAATTATTTCAGTGCCACGTATGCAAGATTTAATTTGTAATTTTTGTGACAACTCAAAGCACACAGCTACATGTTGCAGGTCCAGTCACCTAAAAAAACACACATGTGATGGTAAAAAAAAAAAAGAAAAAAAAGAAAAAAAAGGAGGAGTGCTTGGCGTGAAGAAGATGGAAACAACAAGGTGAGCATGGGCCCCGTTGGCTTCGCCGCGCATTGGAAGTAGAGACCATTCTTTCCTCCTTTCTAATCTCTCCTCGGCCTCGCTTTAAATGATAGCCATCTCTGTTTTCTTTCTTTTCTCATTTATTACCATTGCAAGTTTACCGCTGTTTTTCTTTTTTCCAGCTCACATTAGTAAATTATTACTAATATTAATTTCTTTGTTCTTCGTTTGAAAGTTCAGAGATCAGTTATTTTGTGTGTGTGAATTGATCGGTAAAGAGTGGTAAATGTTTTGTATAATTCCAAAATTAGTTTTCCTAATCAAACAGTGAAGTATTAAAAGAAAAGGAAAAGAAAAAGGAAAAAGAAAAGTCACACGGAGAGGAGGGAGGAAGAGCTGGTAAGCGGCCCAAGAGGGGGACACCTCCTTTGCCTAGTTGTTGTTGCTATTTGGTGTTGATGTCGTTGTTTGTATTTTTATTTGAATTATATAATTAATAATAAAGTCCTTGTTTAGAGAAACCGATCATTCTCTCTTTCATCTCTCTATTTCTTGGTGGTCGAATGGGTTATTTAGTAAATTACTGATTACTGTCCTCTTTTAATCTCTCTACCTTTTTCTCCCTTACATACATACAAACATACATTGCATCCCTCATATCTCATATCCTCCTCCTCCTCTTCTCTTCTCCCCCTCTCTCACGCCCCCCCCTCTCTCCTTTCTTTCGGTGAGGGTTTTGTTTTTATTTATTTTTCTCTTTCTTTTCTCGAGAAAGAGAAGCCAACACAGAAGAAAGGAGGCTTCTTCCTTCATTTTTTTGGTGTTGTTGAGGCCTAATAATTTATTCTTTTTGTTTTCTTACTGCAGATTGTTAGATCGATCGGGGTTCTTTTCTTAGGTAAACTTTTTTTCTCTGTTAATTCAATTTTTTAGCTTGATCGGTTGATGATATGATTGGTTATGGTGTTTGATTGTTTGATTTTTTATTTTTGTTGTTATTTCATTGAGCTGCTAAAAGCTAATTTTATGTGGGGGTTTAGTTTGTTTCCATTTTTATAAGCTTTTTTCTTCTTTTTTTTCTCTCTTTATTGTAACTGTTTTTTTTTAATTAATTTATTTAAAATATTCTTATGTTTGGAATCACTTAATTGACTGCAGAATTGATTTTTGTGCGGTTTCAAATCTCACCCAGATTTGATGAGAATTCGTTATTATTACCATCGCAAATTCTGTATCCAAGAATAAACTGGTCCTTGATTTCAAAAGCTCTACTAAACCTAGCCGTATCCAAAGAACTTGTCCTGTAATTTCTTCAACCTCCAACCAGCTAAGTACTTTTTTTCAATGAATATCACCAGCAAACACCACATTTCAACCCTAAAGTGAAACAAACTCGCATCGTAATAGCAAAACGCAGTTTCCTCAAAATTACAGTCATCGACCTCCTTGTAAAAATCAAAAGCCACCCGCAATCGAAGAGAGCAAAAAAAATATAGAAAAGGAAGCTATTTAAGAGATAAGACGAGATATGGTGAAGGGAATTGAGAAGAATAAAACAGAGAGAGAGAGAGAGAGATGGACAGAGTTCGTGAATAAGGGGAAACCTTTACTCTCTCTTTTTTTTTCCTCTTTTTTTACAACAGAAACCCTTTGTTGTTATCCACCCATATGTAGAAGACGGAAAACAGAGACCAGTTTAGAACTAAAATCTCTACTCCAAGAGCCAACGTTTGTTTTTATCCTTTTATTTTAGAATACAGCTCTAGGAGTGATATGTTAAAACTAAAATCTTATTTGTTTGTTGTCCAATATTAAAAAAAAATTATTGAATTCAATTGCGCACTAATATCATTCCAAACAGAGAATTTAAATCCAAAATCAATAGATTTCAATTTTACTGTAAGAAATGAATTCAATTTCATCGTGGAATTGGTTTCAAACATGCTGTTAAGCTGATTTTGATTTTGATGGGGCTTTTGGGTTCATGAGATTGGTCCTGAGTGGTTGTTGAGGAGCTAGAAAAAAGTTTGCCTTTTAATCTCTGCTGTGTCTATCTATGGATGTGTTTAATTCAAGCATCCTCTTTTTGTTGATGATGTTAAGAAATTCTTACCCTTTGATTATTTGATTTGGTTGGTTATGAATTTGAGTTGGACCTTCTTTGCAGTTGAGTTCTTTATTTAATCTGATTTTAATTGTCTCTTTTGGTGTATGACTGTTGAGTTGTGGTCGGAATTTGGTTTTGATGTTTGGGAAAGGGAACGTATGAATAGAAAGCTTACTTGGGTATATGGTATGAAAAGTTCATTGGATAGACCCGAAAATAAATGCTTCTTTACCACAATGTGATCCTTAGTTCTTTGTTTTTGTTGAGATGAAGTTATGCAGGCTTTTGCATTTTGAAAGTTTATCCAGTACTTGAATGATATTCTTGTACTCCCAATACATTCCCCTCATACACTCATTATTCTTATTTTATATAGGAAAAAAAGTGCTCATAAACTATCTTAATGGCTAATAAAATTATAATGTGGGTTGGTTTGGGTATATGTCTTTTGCTCAAATCCAGAAAAAAATTCCACTGCCCTCATCTTCTGGGCCTTGTGAGCAATCCTAAGCTTCTATGCGAATAGAAGTGCATATATTTTCCAAATTTCTAGACAAATTAGAACATATTGATCTTGACTGCTTTCTTGGTTGAATTGATTACTTTATTCCTATCCTTTTGGTTTTAGATTTCATTTTCTTTATGGTATTTTTTTTCAGGTGTAGTGCATATTGCTGTTTGTGTTGGAATTTTCTTCAGTCTTTTACCTATAATTTATAAGGGACATTGACATTAGCCCTAATGCAAGGGCAGAGAAGTATCATTGGCTCCTTGCCAGAAACCCTGGACTTTGACCATGGATCCACTTCTGGTAATGCAATCATAGATCAGCAAATTTGCTTGAGTAACATGCGAAATCCAGCGGAAAACCGATTGACGGAGTTTATGCTATCACCTAGTCGAATGAACAATCCATATGCGAATTCTATTGATCAAGAACGGCAAAATTTGAGTGGCTGGAGCTTAGGTGAACCCAGTTCCAGTGGGCAACAAAACCAGGCAAGTCATGATGATCGGAAACTGGAACATGGATGGTCATCTTCTGCGAGTAGCTCTGCTGGAGCTGGTCCAAGGTTAGAAGAAAGGCGATATGAACCAACAAATATTCTTTCGCTAAACAGGGTAAATGTGAACCCACAATTTGAGCGGATTTCCAACCCGGATGCAATTCCACAGAATATCAACTTGAATGCTGGTTTTGCTGGTCATGGGGGTGATAATTGTCAAGTAATGGATGCCTCTGCTATCTACAAGCCTATTGGTGCAGAAAGTGAGCGGAACTCACCTGCTAGTGGTCCAGATAATTTCTTGCGTCCTGGAAATGGGGGATACTTAGTGGAACAGAATGATGGAAGACCAGGTTGTTCATTGGATGGTCGCCGACAATCCTGCAAAAGAAAGGCTGTTGAGGGGAATATTGGCCAGTCATCTGTGGCTGGAAGTTCTAGCTTCTATCAGCGGTCAGAGAGTAATCCATGGCCCGGGGTTCCCAATCGATATGATGCAGGCAGCAGTTTAAGTATATCTGCTCCATCGGAACAAGTGAACCCCAGACTTGGACTTGGAGTAAGAGGACTAGCTTGTGATGCTATCCCAGAATCAGCAGTTGCTGAACGTGCAGAAAGCTCCCATAGAAATTTCCGTTTGAGGATCAATTCTTCAAATCAAGAATCTTCTCCCCCCTCTTTATTTTCTACAGGAAGCACCGTAAGGCGTTCCAGTTTATCATCCTCCCACCGCTCATCAAGACCTCTTCCGATTGATCATTCGTTGGACTTCAGGTCATCATCAGCCATGGATAGTATAACTCCTCAAAATCAGCCAGTTATCCCAGCTCCAGCTTTGCCACAGAATGTGCAATCATTTAGATGGAATGAAAGCTCAAGCTCGAGAACTGGTACTTCATCAAGTTCCATTAGCTTGGATGATAGAGAGGAACCCAATGCAAGAAATATAACAAGACACATATGGGAACATCCTATATTTGCTCCTGCGACTGAGTTGAGAACTTCAGTTAGGAATCCAGCCAATAGAAGTTTAACCAGTGGACAGGTAAGTGGCCCTGGAAATGTTGGTTCTACATCTCGGACTGGTGCAAGCCCAGGTATCCACCCTCTATCTGCCCCAACGTGGGGTCCTCATACCAATCCTCCTTCAAGAAATTCACGAAGACTAGCTGAGTATGCTCGTCGATCATTGTTTTCTTCTGCTGCTGCTGCTGCTGATACTGGAGGCCAGAGCAGTACTCATTCCCCATTCCATTCTGGTGCTTCCAGCTCAGAAGATACAGTGCCTTCATCTGGAGCTGGTAACCAGGGTCTTCATCGACCACATCCAAGATCAGCATCATGGTTGGAGAGACAAGGTGATGGTGTACTGGGAATTCCTTATCCTCTGCGAGCTTTGTCCGGTGAAGGAAGAAGCAGGCTTGTTGTCTCCGAGGTCTGTTTCTTGTCTTCTGTCAGGATTTTAAGTATTTTCATTTAATTTTAAAGGTGGTTTGACATTTGATGTTATCATCGTTTTTTCTCACCATTGCTAGTTGTCATCAAAGTTCTCTTTTCTTTCCTTCTCTCTCTCTCTGTATTTCTACTGAAGGTTTAGTTCTGGCTTATATGCAAGTGCTGGATAATGCTTTATCAACTTGCTAGGGTATTTCTACTGAAGGTTTAGTTCTGGCTTATATGCAAGTGCTGGATAATGCTTTATCAACTTGCTAGCTTCCTCTTAATGAATTATGACTTTGTTGCAACTTTGGTCGGCCTACAACAGAGATTTCTGGAGTTAGGAGAAATTTCCTTTTCTCTGTCTCTCCTTTCAAACATCTCGGAAGAATACAATGCATTTTCTTTCTTAGTTTCTTTTGGATGTTAAATTTGTCAATTAAATTGACATAATAATCATTAAAAAGTCTGTGCTTTGTGTTATGCATTAATATTGTTTTCTGATTTTTGTGCGGTATACTTTGTATTGACTAGAAGTTAGTGAATTTTTTTGGTTTCAAGACAGTCATTACTATTCGAAGTTGTTCCTTTTATAATATAATACCATGCTTCTCTGTGGACATCTTTCTGGTGATGAGTTGGGCTCCTTTAATTTTTTAATGTGTTACTTAAAGCAAGCATGATTGGACTCAATCTACTCTTTTACAGGGTTTTTGACACATACCCCTTCTGATATTTATTTTGGGTTTTTGTTCTTGGTCTCTAAAAACTGCTCTTATGAGTTTTCTTTTCATGTTTCCTAAAAGTGTTTGGAACTTTGAAAAACCAAAAACTCAGAAGTTCTGCTGGTAGTTTTTATTTTTTTAATTTTAGATATCGTTTCTGCAGGTTATCACTAACTGTCCCCTCTCATTCTCAATCACTACCATTCTCCACTGTCGGTTGGCAGCCACCAGTAGTTGATTGCCAACCAGTCAGAGGTTGCCAATAGTTGATTGGTCAGAATTAATCTGTTGTCAACCTGTTATTTGGAGTCACTGGTCGCCAGTGGTTAGTTGATGGCCACCTGCTGGTTGGCAATGGCATCCACTGTGGTGGATTGCCAACTGGTCAGAGTTTGGCTGGTAAGAGGTTGATGGTTATCAATTGTATATTAAGTCACCAGATTTTGGATTTCTCGTCCTTGTTTCTTCACCAAACAATTATTGTGGCAAAAGTCCTCAGGGGATGAGGAATTCCCAGTACATATAAAGTCACCAGTATACGCCACATACACTATAACCAACTGTACATTAAGAGTCACCAGAATAAAAACTGGAAACCAAAATCATGAAAATTACAAGTAGAAATTGGAACTTATACCAATTAATCCCAAAGTATTAACATGAACTTGGTGAGTGATTTTGAACTTTATTCGTTGTCAATTTTTTATATCCACAAGTTTCATCAATTATTTTCGTACACCTCTTTTTTCATCCAATGACTGTGTTTTATCTGTTCTGATTATGTCAGCTGCCATACTGAATTTGAATAAAGAAAAATTAATGATGCTTAAGAGGAAGGGAAAATAAATGGTGTAATAGTGTGTTGCATTTAGTTCCATGGATTGATGTCTGTCATTTTCCAAGTCCCCTGATGTTTGTGAGTCTTGGCAAATGATTGTGGAGCTTAATTTGGTTTTTCCATTTGTATAGCAGATTCGCAATGTCTTGGATCTCATGCGTAGGGGTGAAAGCTTGCGATTTGAGGTAAGAATTGTAGAAACTGTGTATGTTTCAGTTTATTACATGTTAAGTGGAAAGATGAGCTGTATGTGTAATTTGCTTTATTTATTTATTTATAAGCTGCTGGTGGTTAATGGCTTGAAAACAAAATCTTTAAGCCACAAAAGGTGGATGGTTATAGCTGCTAAACGATATATATATATTTATATCGGTTTTGATCTTATTATGGTTCTGGAATGTTCATTAGTCACTTTGGTCTGGGATAAGTTGTGGAAATAATAAGGCCATTATCAAGCAAAGTTTGTTCACCATTTTCATTTTCCTTCTTTTTAACGCAACAAAAGACCTGGAACCCACATTTTCTAAATATGTGAACTGTTGACCCCAATTTGCATGAGATGTTACTCGGGCATTTAACTTGAGGCTTTTTTCCGGTCCATTCACTGCCATCTGAATAACATGTTATGCATTCGGAACAGCATGCACTTCTGAGGTACAGATGCTAAACATTTTGTGATTCCCCCAACTGATAATTGATCCCGGGGCTTGTGTATATTATTTTCAACTGTATTATGTTGGGATGAACAACCAGGAAATTTTCTCCCATTATATAAACACTCTCATGCTAACAGATGAGTGAACTCACTTGTATTCTCAATAGTATCAGATTTTTAACTTCCGCTTCTGCTTGTGCAGGATGTTATGATTCTTGACCAATCAGTTTTGTTTGGAGCAGCTGACATGTATGATAGGCATAGGGATATGCGGCTTGATGTTGATAACATGTCTTATGAGGTGAATCTAAGAAACGGTTTCTTGGTGTCTTTTTTGTTGTGGAGACTGTTCTTGTAATGGATTTCTTTTCTGGAATTACAGGAGTTGCTGGCTTTGGAAGAGCGCATTGGAAATGTCAGTACTGGATTGAGCGAAGAAACTATAGTAAACAACTTAAAACAGCAGAAATACTCTGTTGCTGTTGGAGCGAAGGTGGAGGCTGAACCATGCTGCATTTGCCAGGTAATGATTTGTCCTCTGGATTGGTGCCTTGTGAGTCCAGAGGCTTTTCTTTGCTTCACTAATTATTTTCTTCCTTGCAGGAGGAATACAATGATGGAGAAGATCTTGGAACACTGGACTGCGGACATGATTTCCACGCGGGGTGTGTTAAGCAGTGGCTGATGCACAAGAATTGGTGCCCCATCTGCAAAACAACAGGACTTGCTACATGAGAAAGGGTAAAGATGTTAAGGCCATTACACACACGGTTGGTACACTGTTGTACGCGGAAAACGTGAGAGGCGTGGCCCTGGAAATTATCTCATATTTTGGTTACTGGATGGTGAGCGCTGCCATACACCACCTATTCTGGTTGCCCTCATTGTCTTGGCAAGTCGGGAGTCATTTTTTCAAAAAAAAAAAAAACACAAATAAAGAAAGAAACATAATGCTAGTGGATGTTGCAACTGTCAAAAGAAGTGGGGATGCAGAAGTGGGATTCCAAATTTATTTATCATTGAAAGCTGGTGGATGCCGCAACTTTCAAAAGAAGTGGGAATTGCAAAAACTGGTTTCATACATTTTATTTATCGCTGAACAAGTAGTTTATGATATCAATTGAATATTCAACTGCCTTATTTTTATTTTATTTTTCTGTTTCAAGTACTGACCTCTTAAATTTGCAATTCTGGAGTTTTTGGAGAATTTGATTGTACTTTTTTTTTTTTTTTGGTTACGTTTTCTTATTCAAAATTTCCAGCGTAACTTGCTAGTTCACGGGCACCGTAGCAAATTCTAGAGCTGGATTAGATTAATACAGGAGTATTATTTCCTAGCAACGGATTAGGTACAAGCATGCGACACAAACAAGGGCGTGATGGCGTCCCTTCCATTTTCGTTTATGGACACAAACTATGTGCTGTCAACGTTCTACAATATTCGTTTTCCACTCACCCATTTTTATTTATATTTATTAGTTTGATACCCACAATGGGGGTGTTTTTCTTCAACAAAAAACAATATATGCGCAAACTTGAAAGTTTATGTGCAAGGTTAATAAAATAATTTGAGAAATATATATATTAATAAATGATATTAAATAATTGGAAGTTATTATAAAAATGTTGTTTAAAAAAATGATTAAATATTTGTTTTGGTTTGAAATTT
>Ga0325400_1007511_pt1 | contig 10429 bp, 7 predicted proteins | sample PopdelMetagenome_2_FD_205662 | JGI IMG/M metagenome (GOLD analysis project Ga0325400, IMG submission 205662) | Populus deltoides microbial communities from Bellville, Georgia, United States - Xylem-PdKOR-R1 | ecosystem: Host-associated > Plants > Phyllosphere > Stem > Wood/Secondary xylem...
CAGGGCAGGGCAGAACTCAATACAAGGGATACCATAAAAGACGACAAGTCGACAACAATAGTGCCTCTTCCAAAGCCACAACTACCCCATACAGACACGGGCGAGGCCTTCCAAGTTTGACCCCCCAGGCCCCCACCACCCCACGACGATTATCTCCCTTCTCCACCCACACGCCTTCGGTTTTGGACTCATCAATAGATTAGATTAGAGTAGGCATCTTAGCACCCACTCTTGGACCCATCTTTCTTCCTATTTATTTAATACAGGAAAGTTCTTCTATGATGCTTACTTGGTGTCCAAAGGGAGCAGCCAAGAATGCTCAAAGAGGAAGGAGTTCTTTATTTATTTATTTATTATTATTATTATTATTTTAAATTTTCATGGTGTCCTTTACACTCCAAACTCCAAAGGGATACGATTTTGTTTAAAAGAAAAAAACAAATTCCAAGTTGAGATCCACAACAAATCCAATGACACATGACAGACACATGACAAAATGGAGAATGTTACTAAATCTTCACCTATACTCTCTCTTTTTCATATTTAAAAATCCACAGCTATATGGCACTCAAATCCAAATGGAAAAACAAAACGGACTCCTTTGCAGCTCAAACCAGTACAATGGGGGTAATCTCAGGTCTCCCAAGTATGAAATGGAAGCTATTGTTACGGTATGCAACAATACAGAGACCTCAAACCTTCCACAAGTCTGGGCTTAAAAGCTATTGTTGAACCATCACTAACTAGCTGAGTTAACAACTATACATGTGCATGCGTGGTCATACCACAAACCAAACGGCGGGGTTGGGTCACTGACCATGTCTAGCTTTAGACAAGGTTTTCATCAAACCTTTCACTATCTTCCAAAACCATAACACATTCATCACTGCCAATGTCCCAGGTATCACAAGAATGCTATAGAAGCCCAATGGAAATATTTGCTTGACCTGAAACAAAGAAATGTACGATATGAGGGAAAGAGAGACCAGCACAACGGTAATTTGTAACCCAAAAATTCATACAACCACTTGCCAAGATAATTGAATCATCCTGAATTTACACCATTTCATTATCAGCATATCACAACATCACAGCCACTAAAATGCACAGAACGAAAGCAAATATTATATGTATTCTGATGCCATGCAATTCTAAACCTTGAACAGAACATGTCAAACAACCTGTTGGTTAACGAAAGCAAATATGATATGTATTCTGATGCCATGTCAATTCCCAACCTTGAATAAAACATGTCAAACAACATGCTACATCTATACCTGTTGGTCATTGAAACTCGTATTGATAAGAGTTAAACTGAGATGCTCACTCACCTGATCAAAATGGATAAACATGTGGCTGAAGAAGAAGATGAACAAAAGAATCCTTGCAACCTGACCACATCAGCAGTTATTATCACCATTACTGAGCCACATTAAAGAGCAGTAAGAACAAATATGACACATGGTGACATTACAGAGCTATGTGGAAAAGATAAATGACAATCATTAAGTTTGGAAACCTGTCATGATTCAGTCCCAAACTCAATCATATCATCTTCTACTGTCTGTATTTATGATCTAACTATCAAAACATAACCAATCCCCATATAGGAATGGCATACACTGGCCTCTTTAAGGGTCACCTTAACTAAATTGATCCCAAAAGGCTGCCAGAATGTTACTCTCTCTCAAAAAAAGAAGGCATAGGAGAAAAGGGAATTTCAAAGTAACATATTGAACTTGGAATCATGCAACTCATCATTTTCAAAAGGCATGCTCTTAATCATCCACCTTCGGTGCCTAGAATAAAATGGGGTTTCTCTCTTCCTTTTGACCTTAATGCTCCATTTATGGAGACAAACAAGTCATGGTCTATTCATTTCCGCATCAACACAAATTTGAATAAGTTCAACACTCAAATATCATGTTAAGTAGACTACAAGCAAAAGAAGGCAATCATAATATCTAAAGTGATATAGCTGTACTTGCAAAATAAGTAATGAAGTCTGAAATGAATTCCACATCACATGTGCATAACATACAGAAATTACTGCAAGACAACTGAAATAACCAGGATTTTAATGTGTTAGTACCAGCCACCCCATGAACAATAAAACTCCATTCCAAATGTACAATTTAGAGCTCTTCTGACCAGCAACGTCCAAATACCTAAATTTGCATCCAGCAGATTAAGGAAGCGCTAAGAACCAAGTAATCATAAGGAAATTATGGAACACCTTCAAATGATAACCTTACCATCTTAAATTTACAAAGGGAGTTGTGATCTCAGAAAAGAGAACCATTAGTATGTAAATCTGTGCTTGACCACTTAGGAGGGCGAGGATTATGGAGAACATGGATAGTCCATGGTGCAAAAGCTTATAGAAATAGAGGAGATCATTAGAAATCGGTTCTTATGAAATGCCACTGAAAATCAAAATCTCACACAAATAAAGAATATCAACATCATTAGCAAATCGTTTATAGGAACTAATAAAGAACAAATCAAAGGGTATTCAAGGCGACGTGACTTCACAGGCAGGCAAGAGTGTCTGCCAATCTTGTTCAAACAAACAAATTATTGATAATAATGATACTTAAAACAGAAAATTTTGCTGCGAGTCTCTTAAGGGTAGAAACCAAACAATTCAATTCACAGTTCATAATATGGTTACTTATAATGACAGTCTCAAGAGGACTTCTCTTTTTCCTTAACTTTTCCTTGTTTGTTGGAAAACGAATAGACAGGCTCAAGGCTTGGAAAAAAAATTTGATTAAAATATTCATCCACCATGGACTCTTTATACTTACATACTCCATACCACCTAATGCTGGAAAATGAAAAAGAATCATTGCCAGATCTGACAGAAAATAGCCAATGGATATCTGCACAAAACCCAGTAAAAATGAATTAGGAAAGACAAACAAAAAATTCCTCTCAAGTTATCAGACATTACTGAAAATATGTAACCGATTCCTATATAAACGGTGAGCTCATTGTTCCAAATACTTGATCAAATATGGCAGTGTATATCGACAATTTTAGTAAATTAAACCTCTGCCAGATGATGTTTCCATACATATATTTCTAAGCCTTCACTCTGGTAGGATTGTAAATGGATAGCATTTTAAGCAATATATCAATGCGACACGTTACAAAAGGATGGTTCTTCACTGAATTTAATATTGCAATGAATTGGACCAATGCACTTCAACTGAAAAAGAATCCTGTACACCATGTTAACTATTGATATATTTCTTAGACAACAGAAAATTGGTCTCCCAGTGTATGATTGCTCTCTCAACATGCAATTGTTCACAAGTACACATGTGTACATGACATACTGAGAAAAGCTGCTCATATTAGTCAATCCATATACGTAATCAGTGTGTTATTCAAGATGCAGTTGAAACTATCAACTGACAGGATTCTAGCAGGGCAACAAAATTTAACTAACAATTATAAATTTGAACTATCTAGATGCAGAAAGTCAAAAACATTTAGTGGAAAAAAAATCCACTTTACATCGGAGGCTCATGCAAACACAAATCAGGCATTGATGGAACATAGATATACCATAAAGCGATAACTAGTATGCTTGGCATGCAAAGAAATAATGTTCATGATGACCATTGGTGAAGATGCGACAGTGAAGTCGATGTTCATAACGAAATGCAGACATGACAAATTAATTGCTAAAAGGGATAGAAATTATGAGAGATGAAAAATTAAAGAAAGAAACCCTATAATAACTTTCAGCTTACCCCCAATGTGGAGTTTGATAAAGTAGAGGTTCTATTAACAACTAATTCATCTCTAGAATCCTCATAAAAAAGACCCGATAACAGCAGGAGGTATAGAGAAGCTGATGCAACAAAGAGAGCATGAAATGTCGAGAACCCTCTGTATCGTAAAGGCAATCAAAGTGAGTTTACGCCTCTAGAAAGCTTGAAAATCAAAAATAAAAAAGAAGGATGAATGTGGAATGTGATTGTACCGGTTATTCCATTCAACTTTCTGCGCACCAGTGAGTTTCCCATAACCTTTGAAGTACAAACGGCTAACAAAAGCTGTTAATTTGTAAACCTTCATGGGAAAGATTGGAGTGAGTACAAATGATGTGAATAAATGCTAAGATTTGTTAAGCTAACAACAGGAAACAAAATGCAAGTGCAGGGAAAATGAGATATAAAACCAACCGAACAAAATTACATGACTGATTTGCCATCTATCAAAAAGAATTTTACTTTACTGGACAAAAATGGGCTTGTAATACAAACCCTAGGTGGGGAAATGGTAACAAACAAATTAAAGTAGAAAATTTAAGAGGCACACTTACAATTCTGCAGGCAATGATGCCAGACAAGACGGAAGACAGCAGATGAAATTGTTTGGTTGCAGTGTCAAGTGCACAAGGAAAAGACAAGGCCGCCGCCATACTAGACTTGCTACTAGTCTTTCTGGATGGAAATATTTTATAAGAGATCAAAGACAGGCCACATGTCAGACTAATCTAATCTGAAACTGAGTTGCCCAAAATTATGACAAAAATTGAACATAAAAAATATGAGGTAGGCGATGTATAAATATTATGGATATAATTAGACATAGATATAATAATGTACTCACATTTTTTTTTTTTGGGTCTTGTAATGGCGAAGGAGGTCAGGTAGTGAAGAAGAAGAAGAAGAGACTAACAACTGGTACCCGCCTCCGCCTCCACCATTAGCAGCATAATGTATTATTTTCTCCGCCCTCTTAAATGCTACTAATTGCTAATGCTATCTGTTTACTGTACCACTACCACAACCAGACGCTTCGGTTTCGAATTGTTATAAAATTAAATGAACAGCTTTAGAATTATATTATATACCATCTTTTAGTCTTTCTTCTATCTAGACTCCATCACTATGTAGTACCGGAAAAGGGAAAACTTTGGACGGAGCGGGGTCAAATAGATTACAAATATAGATAGAAGAAGAAAGACGATGGTGGCTTTCTTCTCCGACTGCTTTCCTTGGGTGTGTGTGGATCGTGGAACCAACTGGATGGGTATGGGCCTTGCGTCATACTTTGTGTGCTTATCTATTTGTTACGGAGGCCCAAGGGCTACGCTAAGATATGGCCTGATGATCAATATGCATGCAAATATGATCACAAATTAATCATCATACCACTACACTCAGAGTTCTGATCCCCTGATAAGGAGCAAGATAGACTAGAAATCAGCAGCGAAGGCAGAAGCAGAAAAAATCCAAGCAGGAAGAGGATTTTCAGCAGCAGTAAGTCAGCAACCAGAGGCAGATTCGTTGTGGCAAACAGAGAGGGAGAAAGAGGAAATATCCTACAAATAAAAGGAGAAGGAAAGTCCACTATGAGGTGACCATTGGTCAATGCAAGGTACCTGTTAAATGATCAACTCTATGGTATTTTCTGTTTGTAACACAATGTTGGAGATACCGAAGTTGTATTGATTAGGATACAGATGATTTTAATTCAATTATTTTCTTTGCTTTCACGTGGCATTAACTTTTCTAGTCATCACTAATCAGACAGCTTCAAATAACTCTGAAAATCTTAACCAAATTGGATCATTCACGCTTTAATATTCCTGGTTCACAGAGGAGCTAGCAGCTCACAAAGGAGAATTGATAGAAGATCTCTAGTTTATATGCAAGAGGGAAAACTTGCTTGTAGAAGGCAGTCAAGTGTCAACATTCCCTTGATGATGAAGCAAACACAAAAATATAGAAGATTTGATTAGCGAAAATAATTACAAACGTGATTCTTAAATTTACGATTTTATTTTTTGCAAAAATAAAAATATTAAAGCATAATAAAACTTAACATGTAATTTGAAATAAAACAATAAATCCAAAAAAACTTAGAAAAAATAAAAAAATCAATCCAAATAGAAACTTTTAGGCATAATTTTAAGAGATCTAATGATCTGAGAAAAACTGCTTATAAAATTACTTTTAAACTCATATCCTTATCCAAATAATCTTGTTTTCACAAGTTCAGTGTCCCTCTCACTGTTTACCTAAACTCATATTACTGTGGATTGAAGCAGTGTAATAACGGAGGTGTCCTTACCAAAGAAACTTGATAAACATGCATTAGGAACAAGATTTTTTTTTTCCATGGGATGCATTTAGCTTTGAAAGAATGATTAGGAACAAGATGTTCAGTTCGGATTTTGCTGGGACATAATAAGGTTGTCAGGCCCTAGGCGCTAGGGGGGTGACAAGATTGCCAACCTCAGGCAATGGGGTCAGGCATGGCTACCATACCCTAGACGCTCGGGTTAGGTAGAGCATCCAGACCCCATGCTCGGGTCAAGCATGACAACCAGACCTAAGGCTCTGGGGTCTAGCGCCCAGACCCAGGGCTTTTGGATTTGATGGTAGGATCCAAGGCTCTTGGATCTGGTGTTCGGACCCAAGGCTCTTGGGTTTGGCGATGCAGCCAGCCCAAGACTCTTGGGCTTGACCTTGCAGACCGACCTAGGGCTCTTGGGTCTGGTGTCAAGACCCAAGGCTCTTAGGTCTGGTGGCAGGACCTAAGGCTCTGGATCTAGTGTCCGGACCCGCAGCTCGTGAGTCTGGCTTTTGAATAGCGTTTAAGAGAGGCCCAAAACTCTCGGCCCTGATGTTGCAGTTAGACTTACTTAAACTTGGGTCAGAAAAATTTAATATTATTATTATTAAAATTATTTTTATTATAATTAATATTATTAATATTGAAAAACAACCATTGATTTTATTTGAAGTGTAAAATTAAAAATAATTATTATTATTATTATTATTATTATCATTAATAAATTTAAAATAGAATATTATTAATATTGAAAAAAAATCATAAATTTGATTTGAATGGATTAAAAACTATAAGAACTTGGGTCAAATAAATTTATTATTATTATTATTATTAAGGGAGTCAGACCTCAAAAACTTGGGTCTGGCTGGGGCGCCAGACCCAAGTATCTTGGGTCTGATAGGGGCATTAGACCTAAGTTTATAATAATAATTATTATTATTATTAAATATTTTTAAAAAATATATTATTACTATTGAAGAAAAACCTTAAATTTGATTTCAGGGATAAAAAACTATAAGAACTTGATTAAGACAAGTTTAATATTATTATTAATATTAAAAATATTATTATTTGTATTATAAATATTACTATTGGTATTATAATTAATATTACTCTTGGATCTGCCATTATACTAAACCAACGTTTTTGGGTCTGATTTTGTAAACAGACCAGACTCAAGGCTTTTAAGTTTCGTGTTCTAGCCAAATTATTCCATGCTCTCAGGTCTTAGCATATATATATATATAGTCCCCAAGGGGTGTAGCGTGATGGCAAAGGGTTTGAGATTTGCACAGCAGGTCTCGAGTTCGAGTCAGGGCGTGCACCTCTTGTAAGAGCCTGGGACAGCCGGGGTTTTACTCCCTCACCTGGGCCCACAAAGTGCGCTTTCCGGGGGGGTGAGGTTTCCTCGAATCCAAAAATATATATATATATATATATATATATATTGTATGCATATTTTGTATGCTAAAAAAAGTTGCAGTCTAAGGCGAACCACCTAACTAGATCTGGCGATCATCTAGAACATGATTTCTGCCTTCTTCGTTCACGCTAGTTATAGGTTCTCAAAACTGCATGTGAAGACAGAACCAACCATTTCACAATCCTCCAAATCAAGATGTGTCAAACAGATAAATTTTGCAATTTGCCATTAAATTTTGCAAGCGGAAACTAGGAAAAAAAAAAACATATACGAGATGATATTTTGATGAGAAAAAATAGTGAACCCTTAATTCATATTTTTATTTTGAAAATAAGTTTAATAATATTTTTCTCTCTAAAACGTTTATGAGACTTTTAAATAGGAATCTGCCAAAAAACTTTATCTAGAACAAATAATTTGAAAAGCATAAATAAATTTAACCTAAAATCCAAAATAAAATAATAAATTTAGAAAAATCAACGAAAGACAGCAAATTAATCCAAACAACATCTTCTTGCCTAATTTTAGGAGACCTAATGATATAATGAATGAAAAAGTGATTTTTTTATAGGAAAACTGTTTGCAAAATTATTTGAAAATAAAATTTGAGTTTGATCCAACGAAATATCTTATTTTTTTTTAAGTTATCACCCTAATTAGACGCAATTAGACATCTTTTTTGGCGTAAACCTATCATACTAGTTCATAAAAGCATTTGCTAGATAATTAATATAATCTTGTTTAAGGCAATCCCCATTTAGTTGTGTTAGATCCTTATTTGAATGTTTATAACCTTTAGTTTAGCTCGGCTACTTCACTAATTAACATTATGCTCCAGGAGAACCTTCTCATCCAAAACTCATACCCCTTCATAACACCATGTCCTACTCTTTAACTTCCAGCCTTAGTAACTGTAAGTTTGTAAATATATTAGATTAATAAATAGTGATATTTAGTTTTTTTTATATAAAAAAAGCATAAAAAGCATAAAAAATTATTCAATGAAAGCCTAAAAAGTACACGTCTAAATCTATAAACATGAAAAAAAGCTCAAGACAAACATGATTTTAACACAAATATAATACAATAATAATACTAAATATATATTCAAACTTGCAATTTATATATAATCAAAGTCCAGCATGCATACTAATAATAACATTAACTATTCTTAAATTAGAACAAAAAAAAGTAGTAGCTTGTTGAAGCACTTTAAAATAACAAATATTTTGTTGTTGTCAAGGATGAATATTTTGTCCTTAAAGTTTTATTACTCATCACTTGTGCAATTATGATGTTTGCAATATGCATTATAAGATTCCCATCACCACTACCTTTATTTAGATGCACTTCTAAACTAAGGCCTTTGAATTAAAAATTATGTAACTCAAATATCTCTTATCAAAGTATGAACTTAAGCTCTATATTTGAGAGAAAAAACTAAAGCATAACAAAGAATGAAAAAACTAAAAATAAGATAAGAAAGAGTGTGGAAAAAACTAAAAAATTCAAGTAAAAAACTCTTTTTTCATCCCTATTTTTTAGTAAATTTTGAAAACTATAAGGTTGAAGAATTGATAAGAATTTAATTCCCATCATTATCAATATTTGATTAGCCACCATAAATGAAGAATTAAATCTAGAAAAACCCATGGTTCTTTAAGTATAAAATCCAAAATTTTTTAGATCAATTTCTCATTCATCCATAATTTATTTAAATCATGTTAATTAAATAAATTTCCAAAAATCCCCCACATGAATGGAAATTGTCACACCAGTTTGAAAATGATTTGAAGATTTATTGAGAGATACTAATTTTGTAGATTACTACATCAAGATAGGTAACTTTTAGCTTTGAACCTACATTAGTGAAATACTATCGTGTTTATTTGGCAAAATAGTGAATGCAATGTCTTGAACTATTCAAAATTTTATGTAAACTAAGACAACAATACTCATATAGTTCTCTACTTAGACATTTCTTTTGGCTCTCATCATTATGTTTATTTTGGCCATGAATAACTCTTAAGTTTATGAGTGATTTAGATAATTCAATTTTAATCAAAATTCTCAAAGAAACAACTATATTTTCACTTATATAGGTAATATTTCATTAAGAGTTTTATGTTATACTTCATTTGGTGTATCAAGATATGAAAATCATTAAGAGCTCAATTCATCCTTATTACATTGCAACTAACACTTATTTCATCATATGAATAAGCAGAAAATAATAATTTCCTAGTGCTACCGAAAATAATTATATAACTCAGTTTTTTTATTTGAATCTAAATCTTGAGATCTTCAATGAACTAGGTATAATTATCATCATTACACTCTTTCAACTTTTAAGGGCTTTAACCTCATTCCCCTCGATGAATTATACACAAACTTTCTTGACAAACCTTTGGTTAGTGAATCCACAATATTTTTCTTTGACTATACATAGTCAATGAAAAGAATTCCATTCAAGAACAAGTATTTAACAATATTATATATGCGATATATATGTCTAGACTTACTATTATACATATTACTATATGCCCTTCTAATTGCCGATTGATCATTGCAATGAACACAAATAGCCGACACTGGTTTTGGCCAACATGAAATATTCTTTAAAAAATTCTGAATCCATTTGGCTTCCTCTCTAACTTTATCAAAAGAAATAAATTTTGATTTCATCATGGATCTTACGATACATGTTTGTTGGAGAATTTCCATAACACAGCTGCTCCACCAAGTATGAAGACATATCCATTTATGTATTTCAAATCTTAAGTGTCAAATATCCAATTAGCATCATTATATTTGTTTAGTAGTATTATTGGGTAATCAATATAGAGTAGTCCATAGTCCAAGGCGTACTACAAATACTTGAATACCTTTTTTATTGTATTCTAATTA
>Ga0325400_1007513_pt1 | contig 10428 bp, 8 predicted proteins | sample PopdelMetagenome_2_FD_205662 | JGI IMG/M metagenome (GOLD analysis project Ga0325400, IMG submission 205662) | Populus deltoides microbial communities from Bellville, Georgia, United States - Xylem-PdKOR-R1 | ecosystem: Host-associated > Plants > Phyllosphere > Stem > Wood/Secondary xylem...
CGCGCCCGACCACCACCGCGCCATCGCCCTCGGCCACCCACGCGCCCGGCGCGTCCAGCTGCACCGGCAGCCGCGGTCCGGTGAACGCGTCGAACCCCCACCGCCCCTGCAGCACCGCGCTCGCAACCGGCGCCGACGCCCCGGCACCGCCATCCGCGCGCAATCCGCCCGCCGCAGCGTCGGCCGTCACCGGCAGGTCCGCCGTCCGCCCGTCCGCAGCGGTGATCCTGAGGCTCAGCGCACGCGCATAATGGGTCGCATAGAGCAACGCCGCGTCGTCCAGCGGCAGCACCAGCCCCGGCCGCGCCAGGCACACCGGCGCCGCCGATCCCGCGCGCAGCACCGGCGCCGCGCCCGCGCCCGTGCCGATCGGCGGCAGCGGCGCGACCAGCACCGATCGCGGGTTCTGGAACGACGGCGCCGCGTTCAGCTGCAACCGCACCCGCTCCGTACCCCCCACCGCCAGCGCGGGCAGGTACTGGTATTGCGCGCTCCGGAACGCCCCGAACAGCCGGGCGAGGTCGCGCGCCAGCCCGATATAGGGGCTGTAATATCCCGCGCCCCCTTCCCGCGTCGCCGCCACCCCATAGGCGAGGTCGACCGGCCGCCCGGTCAGCGTCTCGGTCCAGGTCGCCCCGCGCTGTGCCTGGAGCACCATCCCCTCGCGGTTCTGCGCCAGGCACGCGGCCTGCTGGCTGCGCTGGCGGGTCAGGCACTCGGGGTTCAGCTTGATCCGCAAGGCATCCGCTAGCACCGGCGCCACGCTGGCGAGCCGGTCGGGCTCGGCATCCGCCACCCGCGCGATCCCGCTGAGGAACGCGTCCAGCCGCGCCCGGTCGAGCGACGCCTGGTACAGGTCCTGCGCAGCCCGCACGAACACCCCCGGCCGCCCCCGCACCGCATCGCGCACCGCGTTCAGCCCGCCGCCCGCCTCGGGCGCCAGGAACATCACCGCCTGCTCCGCGCCGGCGGGCACGGTCAGGTCGATCGTGTTGCGCTTCTTTCGCCAGGTCTCGGCATGGAAGAACCAGTTGCCGGGCGGCGGATTGGTCGCTCCGCGCAGAAACGCGACCACCAGCAGGTACTTGGCCGACTGTTCGGCGGGCATCAGCGCCCGTGCCTCCACCCGGTCCCCCGGCCGAAGGGCGGGCACCGCGCCCAGCGGCAGCCGCTCGCCCCCGCGCGTCACCGTCACCGCCAGCTCGGGCCCGGCAAGATCGAAGCTCCCCTGCGCATGGGCGGGAGCGGCGAGGAGCAGCGCCAGAACGGCGAGGAGGATGGGGGACAGGCGGTGCATCCGCCTGCCTATACCGGACCCGCACCCGATTGATCCACCGGTGCCGACCCGTCGCCCGATATCCCGGGCCCGCCCGCCATCAAGGTGGTGAGCGCCAACACCCTATGGCATCCCCGCCCCCCACGCCCTAGATCACCCGCCATGCTGACCCCCGATCAGGCGCAGGATCGCGCTCAGGACCTCGTATCGCGCGCCACCCGGGCGGGCGCGGATGCCGCCGACGCCGTGTTCGCGATCGACGCCTCGACCGAGGTCTCGGTCCGGCTCGGCAAGCTGGAGGATGTCGGCCGGTCGGAAGGGTCCGACATCGGCCTGCGCGTCTTCGTCGGCCAGCGCTCGGCCAGCGTCTCCACCTCCGACTTCACCGGCGACGCGCTCGATGCACTGGTCGAGCGGGCGGTGGCGATGGCGCGGGAGGCGCCGGAGGATCGCTGGGCCGGCCTCGCCCCGACCGAGCGCCTGCTCCACGGCCGCCCGCCGCTGCTCGACCTCGACGACCGCGGCGATCCCTCGCCCGATGCCTTGCGCGACGCCGCCCTCGCTGCCGAGGATGCCGCGCGCGCGGTAGCCGGGGTCACCAACTCCGAAGGCGCGGGTGCCAGTGCCGGCCGCGCGGTCTGGTCACTCGCCACCAGTGGCGGCTTCGCGGGGGCGTACGCCACCACCAGCTACGGCATCTCGGCCAGCGTCCTGGCGGGCGAGGGCGGCGGGATGCAGCGCGACTACGCCTTCCATTCCGCCCGCCACCGTTCGCGGCTCGACGACCCGGTGGAGATCGGCCGTCGCGCGGGCGAGCGGGTGGTGGCGCGGGTCAACCCCGGCCGTATGGCGAGCGGCGCGATGCCCGTGGTGTTCGACCCGCGCGTCGGTTCGTCGCTGATCGGCCATCTCGTCGGCGCGATCACCGGCGCGGCGATCACGCGGCGCACCAGCTTCCTGCTCGACGCGCTCGGCACCCCCATCATGCCCGAAGGCGTCCGGGTGGAGGACGATCCCCATCGCCCCCATGGCCTGCGCTCGCGCCCCTTCGACGGCGAGGGGCTGCCCGTCTCCCCCACCGCGATCGTCGACGGCGGCGTGCTCGAGACGTGGCTGCTCGACTCGGCGTCCGCGCGCCAGCTCGGGCTGGAGCCGACCGGCCATGCCGCGCGCGGGGTGAACGGTGCACCGGGCGTGTCGACCACCAACCTCTTCATGGCGGCCGGCCATCTGCCGGTCGACACGCTGATCGGCGACATCGCCCAGGGCGTCTACGTCACCGAGCTGATCGGCCAGGGGGTCAACGGCGTCACCGGCGACTATAGCCGCGGCGCCGCGGGCTTCCGGATCGAGGGCGGGCAGATCGCCGGGCCGGTCGCCGAGTTCACCATTGCGGGCAACCTGCTCGACATGTTCCGCCAGCTCACCCCCGCCAACGACCTCCAGTTCCGCTACGGCACCAACGTCCCCACCATCCGGATCGACGGCATGACGGTTGCGGGTGGCTGAGCCGCTCGCCCCCGGCCTGCTCGCCCCCGGCCTGCTCACCGCCGTCGCCGGGGTCGCGGCCGAGGCGGCGGCGATGGCGATGGCGCGCTGGCGCACCGACTTCCGCCGCTGGGAAAAGGCGCCCGGCAGCCCGGTGTGCGAGGTCGACCTGGACGTCGACCGCATGCTCCGCGCCCGCCTGGCGGCGCTCGACCCCGGGGCGGGCTGGCTGTCGGAGGAGACTGCCGACCGGCCCGACCGCCTCCGCTCCGACCGCGTCTGGGTGGTCGACCCGATCGACGGCACTCGCGATTACATCCGCGGCCGCCCCGGCTGGGCGGTGTCGGTCGCGCTGGTCGATCGCGGCCAGCCGGTGCTGGGCGTGCTGGAGGCGCCCGCGCGCGGCGAGCGCTGGCACGCCGCGGCGGGGCAGGGCGCTTGGCGGGGCGGCGAGCGCCTGCGCGCCGGTCACTGCACCGACCTCGTGGGCGCCCGCGTTCCCACCGACGCGCTGCCCAAGGCGGATCGCGATCTCGTCGCGGTCGTCAAGCCCAATTCCATTGCGCTGCGCATGGCGATGGTCGCCGCCGACGAGGCGGACCTCGTGGCGACGCTGCGCTGGGGCAACGAATGGGACATCGCCGCCGCCGCCTTGATCGCGACGGAGGCGGGGGCGAGCGTCTCGGACGCGCTCGGCAGCCCGCTGGTGTTCAACAAGCCCGACCCCCGCGCCTTTGGCGTGCTGGTCGCCGCCCGCGGCATCCACCGCGCCGCCATCGCCCACCTCGCCGACCGGGCCCACGCCGCGATCGGCCCGCGCTAGGGCGGCCTCGTCCCGTCTGATCCAGCCAAACCCAGGCAAGCCGAAGCCCTGTCCCGCCCCCGTTTGTGCTGAGCGGGACCGAAGCATCGCTGTTCGCGCCGCAAGCGGACGGGCCACACCCCCGACGCCGGGAACGCCCCGACAGACCGGGCACCGCCTTCACCACGGGTGCCGGTAACAACTCGTCAACCATTCGCACGCATGATGCGGGGCAAAGGAGCACACCCGCATGGCGACCCAGCCGATCGCACCCGAAGCCGACGCCGGCCCCGACGCGCGCCGCCACGACCGTCACCGCATGGGGGTGAAGGGCAGCGCCCGCATCGCGCTCGGTATCGACATCATCGACGCCTCCACCAGCGGCGTGCGCGCCTGCCTCTCGGTCCCGGTCCCGGTCGGGACCCTCCTGAAGATCGGCCTCGCCGGCCAGACCCGCCACGCCCGCGTCGTGTGGACCGATGGCGAGGTGACGGGCTGCGAGTGGCTCGCCCCGCTGACCCTCTCGGAGATGAAGGCGGTGATGGGTCAGGCGAACCCGAAGGGCGCCTGACCCGCCGCGACTATTTCGCCCCGGTCGCCCCCGCGGCGACCGGCGGCGTGACTGCGTCCTGCACCGCATAGCGGACGGGCACCTTGGGCAGCATCAGCATTGGTGGCGCCTGCCCGGCGGTGACCAGCACCTGATCCACCGGCACCGCGTCTCCCGCCTCCGCCGCGACGAACGCCTGTACCAGCCGGGTGCCGCTCGTCGGCAGGTACTGCGCCGGGACCGGCGTCGGCGTGCGTCCCATCGCCGCCAGCCAGTCGACCCGCCCGTTCACCAGCCGCGCGGGCGGATGCGCGACCTGCACGTCCATCAGCCCGCGATACTGGCCGACCACCAGTGGCCGATCGCCGTCGAAGAACACCGCCGGCCGCGGCCCGATCCGCCCCGCGATCATCGCATGGGCACGGGCATCGCCCGACCCGTCCTCGTTCAGCGTCGTCTGCTCGATCGTCAGCGGATCGATCCCCGTCATCGCCTTGAACCGCGTCGCCAGCCAGCGCAGCGGCTCGCCGTCGCGGTCGCGCGCATCGGGTCGCTCGGTCGCGTGCGAGAAGCCGACATAGACCAGGATCTTGGACCGCGGATACGCCTTCACCGCGCGGCGGATCAGGTAATCGGCCTGCGCCTGCTCCCGCCGCGCGATCGCGACCTTCCAGTCGGGGTCGCGCTCGTGATCGGTGGTCTCGTAGGCGACCGGCCGATAGCCGAGCGCAAGCGACTGGCGCAGGAAGTCGGCGAACACCGGATCGCGCGTGTATGTGCCGGTGAACCGCCGTGGGTACCCGTCGCGCACCAGCTTCGCCATGTCGGCGGCCGACCTGGCATCGTCGGGCTGGTTGCTCAGCGTCTCCACCGCGAGCACATCGTATCCCAGCGGCCGTAGCGCCCGCGCCACCTCCAGCCCGAAAGCCCGGTCGCGCGGGCTGGCATGGTCCTCGTTCAGGAACACGACGCGCGTGCGCTTCGCCCGCTCGACGATGGTCCCAATGGCGTCGCGCGGCGTGGCGGCGGTGAGCCGGGCGGGGGAGGTGTCCGCCGGATCGCCCGGCGTGATCCCTGGCACCGGCACCCGTGCGGCCGGGCGATTGGTCAGCAATCCCTGTATATCGGCCCATTCGTCATGCACCCGGCCCGGCCGGGGCTGGCCCGCCGCATCGAACGCCCGCGCCCTCAGCGCCGCGTCCGGCTCCATGTACCGCCCCTTGCCGATCGCTTCCCACGATGCCCGGAACGCCGCGGAGTCCTCCGGCGTGATTTCCTGCGCGACGAGCGAGGCAGGGAACAGCAGCGCGAGCGCGAGCAGCGATCGGACCATGGAAACTCCGGGTCGGGTGGTCAGGGATCGAGCGGCGCGGCGGCTCCGCCCGACAGGGTGGGTGTGCGCGGCGGCTCGACCGGGGCGGGGTCCGCGGGGCCGGGACCGTCGGGCCTTCGGCGACGGCGCTGCTCGCGCGCCCATGCCGCCTCGAACCGCGCCCGTGCCCGGGCGAGCAGGTCCTGCGACCGGCGGCGGGGCTCATCCATCGGCGCCGTCCTTGTACTTCATCTCCAGGTATCGCCCGCGCGTCTGAAGGCTGTCCAGGTCGCCCTGCGCCAGCCGTTCGGTCATCTGCGCGATCTCCCGCTCGATCAGCTGCAGCCCGTTGACCAGCTCGCCATCGGGGGTCCGCCCGTTGCGCTCCACCCCGCGTAACGAGGCGGGCACCTTGCCGTAATCGGTGACGAACGCGGGCAGCTGCTCGCCCACCAGCTTTCTCACCTCGGCCGCCTCCGCCGTGTTCGCCTCCACCCCCGCCAGCTGCGGCGACAGCGCCTCCAGCCGATGGGTGATCCGGTCGACCAGCCGCGCCGCGGGGGCGGGCAGGGCGGGGCGCTGCGCCTCCAGCCAGCGCTCGGTCTGCGCGGGCAGCGCGCGGATGTCGACCTCGCGCAGCTTGGTTTCGGACGGGGGCCGCGCCGCCGGCGCCAGCGCGATGGCCAGCGTCACCGCCAGCATCAGCAGCATGACACCCAGGAACCCGAACAGCCCCAGTGGGATCACGAACCCGACGACCATCGCCGCCAGCAGGATCGCCGCGTCCGCCGCCGCGATCACCGCCAGCCGCGTCGCCGCCGACCGGCCCCTGCGGCGGATCCGCTTCACATGCCCCCGGACCTCGCCATGATAATCCTCGCGCACCCGGTCGAATGTCGCGCGGGCACTCGCCAGCAGGGCGTCGCTGTCGGACGACATCGGAGCTACAGCGCCTCCAGCCGGAACTGCATCTCGGGCCCGGACAGCTTGCCGTCCGCTCGCGCCCCCTCGGCCCGCGCGATATAGCCCTTGGACTTCTCCACCTCGCTGCCGAGCGCGGTCACCGTGGTCTTCATCGAATCGAGCGCCTTGAGCTTGAACGTGTCGATCGCGTCCATCGTGTCGTAGATGTTCTGGAACGCGCGCTGGAGCGTCTCGAGCGGGATGGTCGACGCCGCCGCCTGCTCATGGATGCGCGCGGTCTGCGACTTCAAGAGCTTGCCCGTCGAATCGATGATGTTCGCGGTGGTGGTGTTGAGCGCGGTGATCTGGTCGAGCACCAGCTTCTGGTTCGCCAGCGCCTGCGCCACCGTCACCGCCGTCCGCAGCGCCGCGACGGTGGTGGTCGACGCGCGGTCGACCCCCTTCACCAGCTCGACATTGTTCTTCTTCACCAGGTCGAGCGCCAGATAGCCCTGCACCGTCACCGCCATCTGGGTCAGCAGGTCCTGCGTCCGCTGCCGGACATAGAACAGCGCGGTCTCGCGGATCGCCTTCGCCTTGGCCGGGTCGCTATGGTCCAGTTCGTTGGCCTTGTCCTCCAGCCGCTGGTCCATCGTCTTGGACAGGTGGATCATCTGCTCCAGCCGACCCATCGAGGCCCACAGGTTCGCCCGCTCGGTGTCGATCGCGGCATTGTCCATCAACAGCTCGTCGCGCCCCGACGCCAGACCTTTAAGGATCGCGGCGATATGGTTCTGCGACGATTTGTACTGGTCGAAGTAATTGCGCATCTTCGACCCGAACGGGATCAGCCCGAACAGCTTCTTGGGCGCGGTCAGGTTGCCCTGCCGGCCGGGATCCAGGTCCTCGATGATCCGGCGCAGCTGCGCCAGGTCCTTGCCGACCCCGCCCTCCTGGTCCATCGCGCGCACCGGCCGGTCGAGGAAGCGGTTCGACTGCCCCGCCGCGTCGCGGATCTCCTTTTGCCCCATCGCGGTGATCGCATCGACCCGCCGCCCGAACTCGGGGCTGTTGACGTCCTGCGCAACCAGCTCGGCGACGAAGCCGTCGACCTTGTCGTCCAGCTTCGACCGGGTGCCCGTGTCCACCGGCACCAGCCCCGCCGCCTTCTCCGCCTGCACGGTCGGCACCGGATCGGGCGGCGTCAGGTTCAGCGGCGGATCGATCGTCAGCGTGTCGGCTTGGGTCGCCATTCGGAAACTCCCTCGGGGGCAGGACCGGACCATGGCCCAGCTTGCCCGCCCGGTTCAACTGTGTTGTTCATACGGCACACCAGGCCCGCGCGGCAAGCGGCTTCCCGGACACGCCCGTTTGCGCTAAGGGCGCGCGCGTCAGCCTGCGGACTTGCCCGCGGCCTCCCAACAGGAACCCGCATGTCCCTGCGCAACATCGCCATCATCGCGCACGTCGATCATGGCAAGACCACGCTCGTCGACCAGCTCTTTCGCCAGTCCGGCACCTTCCGCGACAACCAGCGCGTCGAGGAGCGCGCGATGGACTCGAACGACCTCGAGAAGGAGCGCGGGATCACCATCCTCGCCAAGCCGACCTCGGTCGAGTGGACGCCCCCGTCGGGCGGCGAGAGCGTCCGCATCAACATCGTCGACACCCCCGGCCACGCCGATTTCGGCGGCGAGGTCGAACGCATCCTGTCGATGGTCGACGGCGTCATCCTGCTCGTCGATGCGGCGGAGGGCGCGATGCCCCAGACCAAGTTCGTCACCGGCAAGGCGCTGGCGCTGGGGCTGAGGCCCATCGTGGTGGTCAACAAGGTCGACCGTTCGGACGCGCGCATCCAGGAAGTGCTGGACGAGGTGTTCGACCTGTTCGTCGCGCTGGAGGCGACCGACGAGCAGCTCGACTTCCCCGTGCTCTACGCATCGGGCCGCAACGGCTACGCCTCGGAGGACATGGACCGGCGCGAGGGCACGCTGGTGCCGCTGTTCCAGAAGATCGTCGACCATGTGCCGCCCCCGAACCTCGAGATCGACGCGCCCTTCACCTTCCTCGTCACTCTGCTCGACCGCGACAACTTCCTCGGCCGCATCCTGACCGGCCGGGTCCAGTCGGGGGTGGTCAAGGTCAACCAGCCGATCCACGCGTTGGACGACGCCGGCAACGTGATCGAGACCGGCCGCGCCTCCAAGCTGATGTCCTTCCGCGGCCTGGACCGCGTGCCGGTGGACGAGGCGCGCGCGGGCGACATTATCTCGCTTGCCGGCCTCACGGTCGCGACGGTGGCGAACACCATCGCCGACACCGCGGTCAGCGAGCCGCTCCACGCCCAGCCGATCGATCCGCCCACCCTGTCGATGCGCTTCGCCGTCAACGACTCGCCGATGGCCGGCCGCGAGGGATCGAAGGTCACCAGCCGCATGATCCGCGACCGCCTCGCGCGAGAGGCCGAGTCGAACGTCGCGGTCAAGGTCACCGAGGCCGCCGACCGCGACAGCTTCGAGGTGGCGGGCCGCGGCGAGCTCCAGCTCGGCGTGCTGATCGAGACGATGCGCCGCGAAGGCTTCGAGCTCGGCATCAGCCGCCCCCGCGTGCTCTACGGCCAGGACGAGGCCGGCAGCCGCACCGAGCCCTATGAGACGGTCATCATCGACGTCGACGACGAGCATTCGGGCACGGTCGTCGAGAAGATGAACCTGCGCAAGGCTGAGCTGACCGACATGCGCCCCTCGACCGGCGGGAAGACCCGCATCACCTTCAGCGCGCCCAGCCGCGGCATGATCGGATACCATGGCGAGTTCCTGTCGGACACCCGCGGCACCGGCATCATGAACCGCCTGTTCGAGCGCTACGGCCCCTACAAGGGCCAGATCGAGGGCCGCAAGAACGGCGTCCTGATCTCCAACGGCGCGGGCGAGGCCAACAGCTATGCGCTGGGTCCGCTGGAAGAGCGCGGCATCCTGTTCGTGACGCACGGCGAGGCGCTCTACGAGGGCATGGTGATCGGCGAGAATGCCAAGACCGAAGACCTCGAGGTCAACCCGATGAAGGCCAAGCAGCTGACGAACTTCCGCGCCAGCGGCGGCAAGGACGACGCGATCCGCCTGACTCCGCCCAAGCGCATGACGTTGGAACAGGCGATCGCGTACATTGACGACGACGAGATGGTCGAGGTCACGCCCAAGTCCATCCGCCTCCGCAAGCGCCACCTCGACCCCCACGAGCGCAAGCGCGCCAGCCGGGCGAAGGAAGCGGCATAATCATGGCAGGGGCCGGGCGGAGACGTCCGGCCCTTTCCGCATCCCCTTCCGTCACACCGGCCCCTTCCGCCACCCCGGCGAAGGCCGGGGTCCATCGTGCCGCGGGCGGGAGGCGCGAGATGTCGGTCTACCCCTCCCAACGTCATCCCGGCGAAGACCGGCGTCCATCGTGCCGCAAGCGGAGGGCGCGAGGTCGCGATCGACCCCTCCCTCACCGTCATCCCGGCAAAGGTCGGGATCCACCTCACCGCACGAAACCGCGCTGTCGAGAAAGAGCGGCTCACCGAGCGGCCACCCCTCGCCGGTTTTGGCGATCATCCTCGCTGACGGGAAAACGCCTGTTCGCTGCGCGTCGGCGACACGGGGCCGAGCGCCACTGCGGCTGGCACTGAGTGATCGGACTCTCGTGATCAGCGGACGTTCGATCAGGCTTGCCGCCCGGGCGATCAGGTAAGCGAAGCCGCGCTTCTCGCAGGGGCGGGCGCGAACATCGCGTGCGAGTTCCTCGAGATGGCAAGCGGCAGACCTGAGATCGTCTGTCAGGCAACGCCGCCGCACCCGGGGACGAGCAACAAGCGCAGCCGGTGCGATCTTCCGGATGAGGCTTACCGCAAAGCGACAAGTGGCATATCGGTAAACAATATTTCTGTTGGCAAATGCCGCCAGGTGCGGTATATCGACAATCGATACATCGGGTCGGGAGATTGATGTGCCTCTTTTTCCTCTTTCATCCCGAAACCCTCGCGGCCTTCGCCTCCGTTATCTTCGCCGCCGCGTCCTTCGTATCGATCGCCGGCGGATCGCTGACTGCGGCCCGGATCG